>Ga0208660_1000254_pt1 | contig 21213 bp, 29 predicted proteins | sample DEB08_DNA_13_FD_184527 | JGI IMG/M metagenome (GOLD analysis project Ga0208660, IMG submission 184527) | Aqueous microbial communities from the Delaware River and Bay under freshwater to marine salinity gradient to study organic matter... | ecosystem: Environmental > Aquatic > Marine > Coastal ... | reverse complement strand
GCCATGGCATCAAAAAATTTTCGCGTGTCCAGAATTTTCCGGGGTATACGGAAATCGGGAGCTCCCTGTTACGCATTATCTGAGAGACCCGGTGATGCTTGCCCTTAAAAGGAACACCGATATACTCATAGTATGGATATTAACAGATACTCAGATAGGGATATTGTCGACTGGCGTACGTACGAGCGTGTCAGACTCACCGGTTACTATAATATGTTCGACCCCCGTGCGAGGGAGATGACCGGCTTGTCGCGAGAACGCTATATCTTTATCTTAGAGAACTATAGTGGTATTCAGGATCAGTTGGCTGAGGTGAAGGTACAGGCAGCCATGAACGACGCATATTAAGAATCATGACAGATAACAAACTAGTAGATGGTGACGAGCAATGCTTGTCAGAGTTGATTGAAGAGACATATAGTAAGATGTCAGAAAGGGATAAGGAGTATGATGCGCGTATGGACCGCTTGTACGACGAGTACTATACTAAGTGTAAGAGAGATACAAGACACTTTGCATACAAGATGTATAGTATAGGGGCTTTGTTTGGTCTAACACTTATTATAATCAGGATGTTAGCATAGTATGAACCTTACTGATGCGTGTGTTAACTGTAATCTGATCATCAGATGCCTGAAAGGCGCTGACTGCCAGCGTATCAGAGAGTTCGGCTTATCAGAAGGTACAGTGGTTCGGAAGATATCAGAGAGTCACAATAACATTATTTGTGCGGCATGCAGCGTAAGGGTGGTAGTTTCCAAAAATTTGTGCGAACAAATCATCGTCGATGACTAAATAACTATATGAACAAGCGAGATATGTTATGTATAGGTGAGATTGCATCAAGGGTGCTTCATGAGGACTGCGACCATTGTGCAGAGGATATTACACCTACTAAGGATACAGATGACACGCAAGGACATGTTGAAGATGTTGAAGATGCAGAAGAGGTTGATGAGTCATTACTAGATGAGATTCGCAGGTATCTTGATGATAAGGGTGCAGCGATTGATAAAGAGATGGAGGCTCGTCAGGCTGCAGGTGAGAGTGTTTTTTGGGCTGTACCAGCTACAGAGGGTATCATTCAAGATCTGAAAGAGTACGGTATGAATGGTATTAAGTCCTTAGAAGACTTCCAGGCAGTTGAAGCTTCATCTGAGTATAGTGATGCATATAAGTCTCTTAATGGTTTCAGACCACGTGGACATCATTGGTCAGATCATAGTTCAGAAGAGTGGGATAAGATTATTAATGACCTGTATGAGCAAGCTAGAGAGTCTGAGAAAGAGAAAGAAGAGCCATATGAGCATAAGAACAGTGATGAGCCGGTTAACGACATGGGAAAAGCTTTTTCAGCAATTGGTGAGAGTGTAGGACGTCCTAATTCAGTATACCAAGACATGGCACAACTTTACACTGAGGGTGTACAGAGTAATAAAGAGTAACATATAACTTTAATATACCATGCAACACAATAACTATAAGAAGGACATGGAGCTCTTAGCTGAGGCGTATAGCACAGTTAGTGAGAATGCTAAGAAGTGCTGGGATGGATACAAGAAGGTACCTGGTAAGAAGCGCGGTGAGCAGGGTTCATGTGAGAAGGCTGAAGATGCAGAAGATAAGCATAAGGCATCTAAACCTGGTATACTCTCTAATCAGATCAAAGGTAAGGTTACTTGTTCAAAGGCTAAGAGCTTGAAGAGCAGTACTAAAGACAAAGGCTCTCATACAGCCAAAGCAGCACAACGCTTTATTAACTACCACGATTGTGATGAAGAAGAGTGGAGCAATGAAGAAGCTGAAGAGAAGCTCGCTGGTCTTCCAGAGGAGGATGCTGAGTATAAAGGACGTAAGGTAACATTAAATAAGCCTACACGTGGCGATGTTAAGAAGTTTAAGGTATATGTTAAGAACCCTAAGACAGGTAACGTTAAGAAGGTTAACTTCGGCGACCCTAACATGCGTATAAGAAAGTCTAACCCAGGTGCACGTAAGTCATTCAGAGCTAGACATAAGTGTGATCAAAAGAAAGACAAGACTACAGCAGGTTATTGGTCATGTAAGAAGTGGTAGTATACGCATTGCGCTGTATAAATACCTATATGAAAAGAACGGCGTATGAGCGAGAGCTTCTAGGTTTACAATCACATGATCTTCAGGGAGCCGAGGGTGCGGAGGTCGTTTGTCAGTGTGGTGAGAGGTTTAACATACTAGACATGTATAGATGTTTGTATTGTGACATATATAGATGTATTGAATGCAGTGAGAAGCATTTCGGGTGTACGGTAAAGGATTGGGTAAAATCCTAGAAAAGGAACACCTTTACAATAAATAATAATATGCAACAGCACAATACATGGGGTAAGGACAGGAACGATCTAGCATCACTGGCAGGTCAGGTAATCACAGAAGGTTACGAAGACGGTGAAGATAAGGATCTTGAGTACTTAGAGGTGCATGGTGAATTGCCTGAGTCACAGGACGCTCTGGATAACTTCGAAGCAAGTAAGTCAGAAGATGCTGAGAATCCAGAGGTCTTTCAACTACTAGCAAGTGTCGGAGAGTTAGATGCTGATAGTATGGAAGAGTTCCTTTACGGGTTAGCTAATATCTTTGACGATCCGGATGTAACCGATCGTGCATTCGAGCTTACTTTCGGTCACATTGGCGATGCTTATGATGCATTTAAGAGTAGATCAAGTAACTAAACGTCACTAGTAACCAGACTTTATTAATTCTCTAATGCCTCTGTGTGTTAGATAATTTTTTTTATACTGTCGTGTAAAAGAGTAGTAGTTGTTTATTGAAAACATAACCATACGTATTAAATATGTTTAAGTCACAAAGTATGAATATAGCAACCGTAGGTAACTGTCAGTCTAGAGCCTTAACATGGTATATACAGCAACTGTCTCCGGATTTTGTATGTAAACATATACCAGCTGAAAAACTTTTTAAACTTAAATCTTTAGACCCTACCGGGTCACAATTACCATTTTTAAATACTGTTGAAGAGTCTATTGATTTCTTGAATGAGGCCGATATACTAGTGTATATGCATATAAGTCCGGGATACTCTTTAAACTGGAACTATGAAAAAATACTTAAGTATATAAATGAGAGATGTTTACCTATATCAATATCGAGTTTTCATTGGTCTCCAGACCCAGATCTTCATCACTTATATGATGGAATGATTGATCGATGGAAAAAGTTTGACATTGATATACCAGCGCATAAAATTATTGATGAACATGTAGATGAGATATCCATCCAATCTCCAACAGCATATACACACCCTAATCATAAGTACTATCTTGAATTGGTTAGATGTATTTGTAATAAACTTGATTGGAATTATTATTCACATGAACAATATAATACAATTTCAAAATATAAATGGCCAAATGGTTAATATATAAATATCATTAATAAACAAAATAATAGCACAATACATATTTTCTGGAAACATTCCAATACAGAAAAAAACCACAAAGCTCATTTACCGGGTAACAGACTTTATTAATTTTCTAATTAGAAAATTTTTATGTAAAAGTGGTAATAGTATATTGCTATTATAACTGTTAAAAATAAGTATGTGTATGTCTAATGTATATGCGGTTACTGATTCTCTTGAAGAAAGTTTAGCAGATTATACCGGTGCTAAATATGCTATATGTTTGGATAATTTAAGCAATGGTCTTTTTTTATCTTTATACTATGAGCATCATATTAAAAAAAACTGCAGAGATTATATAACGATACCCTCTCGTACCTACCCATCTGTACCATGTGAAATTATACACGCTGGCTTAAAGGTTGATTTTAAAAAAATGAAGGGTAATACACTAACAGGAGCTTATTTATTGGAGGGAAGTAATGTATGGGATTCTGCGTTAAGATTTACAGCGGATATGTATATACCAGATACCCATATGTGCATATCTTTTACCGGTCCATATAAACACTTTAAGCTTAGTAAAGGTGGTGCTATTTTAACCGATTCAAAAGAAGCTAATGATTGGTTTAGACGTGCTAGATATAGTGGACGTAACGAATGCTCGTATCATGATGATAATTTTGACATGTTAGGCTGGAATTTTTATATGATGCCTGAGCTAGCAGCTAGAGGTTTACTCCTTATTAAACAGTTCTATAATATGGATGGTACAAAAAAACATAATAAAGACTTAACTCTACCATACCCTGATCTAAGTAAATTTGATATTTATAAGTAGTATTTGATATGGAGCGAGCACTTATAGGTTATGGTGGCCATGCAAGAGAGATAATGAGTCAGATGGGTTGTTGTTTGACCTGTTTTGTTGATGATGAGTTTGTCTGCGAACATACTAGACCTCTATCAGAGTTTGATCATAATAAATATGAGGTTATGGTGGCTGTTGGGGATAGCATGCTAAGAAGACAACTAGTAAGCAAGCTACCAGCTAACACAACTTATTTTACTTTTATTCATCCAACCGCTTTAATTATGGATTTAAATATATCTGTAGGTGAAGGTAGCTTTATCGGTGCTAACTGTATATTAACAACAAATATTAAATTAGGTAAACACGCTCTATTAAACAGAAGTAATCATCTTAGTCATGACTGCTCAATCGGTGATTTTTTTAGTGCAATGCCTTGCGCTGTTGTATCTGGTAGTGTTAGTATAGGTGATAATGTTTATTTAGGAGCTAATTCCTGTATTAAAGAGAAAATCGCGATTAGAGATAACATCATTATAGGTATGTGTGCTGCGGTTGTAACAAACATAAACGAGCCCGGATGCTACGTAGGAATCCCTGCACATGCCCAAAATGTTAATAAGTAAAAATATGAAAGAAATTATACCAATTAAAAAATATATTGTTTTTATCGATATAGAATCAGATGCACCTGGCTGTTTTCAACAAAAAAATATTTTATAAGCATGAAGCATAACAAACTACATATTTTTTACCGTCATTATGATACAGAGAATCCGTCTAAATCTAATGTAGCAGGTAACGGACGTATACCGAGCTGGTTTAGTTTTGAAAAGTGTTTCTTAAGCTTATTTAATTCTATTAAAGACCGTGATGATGTTTGTCTTCATATTATAATGGATAGTTTAGAACCAACAAACAATTTTATATATAAATATAAAGACTTTTTAACAATCTACACTATCGATACTAGTAGCTGTGTTAGTGATCATTTAGACTTAGCTAGAAATATTCAAAAAATACAACCAAATAGACAGCACTCCGCTACAACTGTTCTAACAACAGATAACTACCCACTACCGAGAGATTTTATATCTCTTAGAGAAACGTTAAAATATATAAAAACATTGAGAGTAGATCCAGATGATAAAATTTTTATATGTGAGAATGATTATTTGTTTCAAAATAATTGGTTAGATAAAATAAATTTACTTTATGAGGAGTTTCCAGACTTAACATCAAACAATTATATTGCACCGTGTGATGCAAGATATAGATATAAACACTTATGTGGTGATAATTTAAAAGGACCAATTACAGATATTAATAGATTTGAAAAGTTTAACTTCTTTAGCACAGGCACACAAAGTGCAGATGATTGGAACCAAGGGTTCATGCCGGATAGCAGCCATCACTGGATGGTAATCCAGCCAGGAGGTACACCACATGCAATGTCAACAAAAAAAATATTTGATGAAGATTATGATATTGTTTATCAAACAATATTAGATAGCGCGGTTTGGCCAAAATTATATCATGAGAGAGAGCGTCTTTTAATATCACCTATACCGGGATTATCTTGCCATATAATGAATAGACAACTATCACCAGGTGCCGATTGGAAAACTATTTCCGAACAAACTAAGCTTGATTTATAACATCACTTATTATAAATAACTAGGTACTATGTATCATTCTGAAAAAAAATTCTTATTTATTCACCCGCAAAAGTGTGCTGGTACCAGTTTAAGGCACATTTTAAGAAACGAATATTCCGAAGGCATGATCTCAGACGAGCTCGAGCCTAAAGGAAGCGGTCACTGGCGCGCTGCAGAATGGGCTAATCATATAGGACCAGGTATTAAGAACTACTATAAGTTTGCAGTAGTACGCAACCCGTGGGATAGAGCAGTATCTTATTATCACCATTTACAAAAACATAAAGACTATAAGCAGCCGTTCTGGAAATTTATACTTAACGATGTCCATATACAGAGTATAAATTATGCTATATACCCAAAGCTTCACATTAAGGGTAAGTATATAGTAGATGATATCATAAGGCAGGAGCATTTTGAGAGCGATTTAAAGATTGTAATGGGTAAACTAGGCATAGCAGATTACGAGGTGTTAAATCTAAAGCATGATACAAATAGACCGAGTCAGGATTATAGGGAATATTACGATCAACAACAGCTAATAGATCAAATTGCTTCACTATCACATTTTGAAATTGAAAAATATGGATACGAATTTTAATACACCAAAAGTATCTGTTTTAACAGTAACTTATGATAGGGATTTAGAGTGGTTAAATAAGTCGTGGAATAGCTTTAATGCATTTTGCAAAACCTACCATTCTTATAATGTTGTGATTGATAATCATGAAAGAGATTGCGCGCAATCTGATCAGTGGTTACAGCATAATAATATAAACTACTATATAGATACAAATGCTAGAAACGTGTCAAAAGGATATGTTAGACAGCAATATATGAAGTTCTATAGCGATCTCTACGTTCCAGATGATACAGAGTGGATTTGTCATGTAGATAGTGATTCTATATTCTATAAAGAGCATACACCTGAAATGTACTTTAATAAAGATGGTAAGCCAACTATGTTAATGACATCATATGAGAGTATTAAGAGAGATCATCCAGGTGAAGATTGTACACACTGGCAAGATATTATAACAGAAGCTTTAAAGTTAGATGAGCCGGTAGAGTATGAATTTATGAGAAGAATGCCTCTAATTTACCCTAAATGGTTATTTGAGGAAATGCGTAAGTGGTTCATTAGTAATCATGGTGTTACTATTCTAGAATACTTAAAAAACGTAGACAATTTTACTGAGTATAATTTTTTCGGTGCATATTGTTGGATCTACCATCGCGAAGTTTACGACTGGATAGATACAGCTGATTTATCTAGAGAGTGGGATTCGTACCCCTTTCTACAGGAACATAGCCATGATCGTGTACTAGATAAAGAAAAATTAATGGATTGTTTAGTTTTTAATCCAGAAATATATTTATGGTTGGAGGATGTCGTGTCGTCTGCTAGAAAGCATGGTTGTGACTTAAATGGAATAGATATAGACCATATTACCTTTAGTAGAAACAAAGAGTTAAGAGACCTGTATAAGTTTTTACTAGTTAAGGCTAAACCACATATGCAAGAAGAATGGCCAGATTAGAGACATGAAAAAGATACCGATATTCTACCATATTCCAAAGTGTGCCGGTACGTATATAAACAATGTATGTTTTGCTGCACTTCGCGAAGCGGCTGATGGTGAACCATGCTATCATATCGATATAACTAAAGATGGTCATATTGCATATAGATTATTATGCTATGGTGAGGTAACTTTTAATAATGCTTATAATAAAATAAATAATGTTTGTTATTCTGTTGATTTTGACCATTTCAAGCTACAGCAATTAAAGATTTTTATGGTAAGAGTCGCGGATTATGGTTTTTATAGTATTAACCAAGATTTAAGGCATTTTTTAAAACGCGGGCAAGAGTTTCAAGAATTTATTTGTTTACGTGACCCATACCAACGTGCATTATCTATGTTTAACTACACACAATCTGAAAACTCAAGCCATGAATTATATCACAACGCTTTTGCTAATTTAACATTTGAAGATTATATTAACTCTACACAAATTGAGGATTCATGGCTAATACGTAGACTGACGGGTTTAGAGAGAATAATACCTATTACACAGAAAAATTTTGATAAAGCTTGTTCAAGCCTGGATAAAATGAGAGTGTTTGATATAAGTAAAGTAGATGTTAGGTTGAGGAAAATTATGTTGGAGTGTCATGACATCGATATAAAAAATCTTAATATATTTGCTTACGGGACACAAGAAGAAACTAGACAAGCTCGTCAAGAGTATGCGAGGTCGGGTAGAAAAAATAAAAAAAATATAATTTTTAAAAATAAAACAGAAAAAAAAGAAAATATTCGACTGCATCAACTTAAAAAAGAGACTCGCGAAGCATGGCAGTTCAAATCACAATGGGATAGAAAAATTTATAATAATTATGTACATTAAGCCTATAAAAAATATAAAAAAAGAAGACTGTAAATTTTATCACACGGTAAAGGTGGGAGATGAAATCATTGATGGTGATTGGGATTTGACTGACTGTATTGATGATTATTTAAGCAATTTAGACTTTAGAGGTAAGCGTGTTATTGATGTTGGTGCTGCTTCTGGTTATTTGTCGTTTGAGATGGAGAATCAGGGTGCTGATGTTGTTTCTTTTGATATGCCAGATGGAAGCTATTGGGATCACTTGATAAAACGGGGCTATAAAAAACCAAGAGCAGAAAGAACTAATGGAATGTTCAATAGTTATGATTATTTGCACGAAAAACTCGACTCCAATAACAAAATCTTCAGAGCTAACATATATGACCCACTGCCAGATGAATTAGGTGAATTTGATGTGGCAGTTTTTGGCACAATGTTGTCTCATGTCAGAGATCCAATATTAACTTTGATGAATATTCTTTATAAAGTAAAACATCACGCGATTTTAATTAACCCGTTTCAAGCGCGCTCTAGTTTTTACAGCAACACGCATGGTCATACATGGTGGATGCTCTCTCAGAAAGATATAGAAGCTATATTGTCTGACATAGGATTCAAACTAGAAAGGGTCACCATTACAAAACCCCGCTATCTTGGAGAACCAAAGAACTACAAATCATTATTGTTTAAAAGATGTTAATATCTCATAAACATAAGTTCATTAAAATAGACATACCAAAGGCTGGTACAACAACCTTTATACAAACACTACGCCCTTTGGGTATTGTTGATGTTTTAGGCGAACCAAATCCTGGTAATTTTTATCAACACGCTAGTATTGCAGATGTAGAGATAGGGTTTTTAAAAAATGCCTGGGACTTTGATAAGTACTTTAAATTCGCTGTAGTAAGAAATCCATGGGTAAGGTATACTTCGTTTTTAAGGTGGATGGAGACGGTTGATAATTGTCTTGATTTATCTGCTTTTAAAACAAGGGGTAAATTTAACTTAGGCTTAATAATAAAAAAGAACCCTTCACAGGATTATTATTTATTTAAAAACAACACCCTATCAGTTGATATGGTAGGCCGACTCGAGAACCTTAATAAGGATTTTGCTGTATTTTGTAATAAGGTTGGTATGACACCAATCCCAAATTTAAAACACTCTAATAAAAGTTCATACAAAAAACCATACACTGAATATTATAACCAAGAATTAATAGATATGGTTGCTGAGAGAGAAAAATGGGTAATAGATAACTTTAATTACGACTACAAATCATCCTAGGATGATTTGTTAGGACTCATTATTCCATAGATCCAGCTCAAACGCCCTCCTTCTAACTAGACCCTTTCTTATTTTGCCACCAGCCATTCTATATTTAGGTAGTATTTCATTCACACTATCGTAGTTACCATCATTTAGCCTACCTGGCTTACCAACTAGCTGGCTGAGAGCTCCTCTACCACAGTTGTATGTAAAGCACGTTAACGCTGCTAACTGATTACTATTAAGTGGTACCTTGACAATAGACTGTACTACCCCTTGCGTCTCCCTTAATTCTCTTGCAAGAAGACTACTGGCTTCTTCTTCGGTTATATCACCTTTATTAACAGCAGGGCCTGTATGACCGTAACCAATAGTCTCTTTTCCACCTGAACAGATATACTTCTTCGATCTGAACCCCTCAAAGTGCTTAACACCATCTAACATCTCATTCCATGCATCTTCTTCTGAAGCGAGATCATATTTAACTTTTGGCTTAACAAGCACAGGTTCTGTTGGTTCAGCTTCCTGCTCTAAATCCTTTAGGACCTCTTCTGCAGCTGCATCGAATGACATATCAGATATTTGCCTATCAGCTATCTTAATAGCCTGTATCTTTTGCTCGATAGGCTCATTCTTACTATCAATTAAACTCTTAATATAATCTGCCTCATAAGCACCTGCGCCTAAAGCTAATAGTGACAACACTATCTCTTTTACACCTTCGTCAAATTGTTCAGTCATTCTAGTATATTTATAGCAAAAAGTAATAAATACTAATATGTCAAAGAGATCTTTTAAACAATTTTTTAGTGAAGAATGTGGACTTCGTCACAGTGATGAAGAGCGTGAACTACCATATGACCCAGAAGCTATTAAGAGAGCTCAAGAGCGTGTTAAGTTTCCAGAGATTACCATATCTGAACAAGAACTAGAAGACGCGCTTGAAGGTGATGATCTGCCAAACGGTAAGTCATTAATGAGGAGGTTCACATTAGCTATTGTAAATGTAGACGGTACCTACACATTAAAACGTACACCTGATCATACAATGCTAGCAGCAGAGAATGCTGAGAGAGCAGGCAATACATTAGAGCTTGGAGGTAAAGAGTGGGATGTTGTAGAGGTGGTAAAATTACATACTACAGCACCATTCCCTGCTGATGGCTCTGGTAAGAAGTTTGCCGGTGCTCTTATTAAAGTAGCTGAGGCATAATTTTGTGTAAAAGGTGAGAAAATAGTCTGTTATTGAGTGAGGTTGTACTAAATACTTTCTGAAGAGAGTAGCTGGAGTTGGCTGCTTCATACACTATAATTAAAATAAGAACATGGACTATACATCATTAACAGACAGCATGCAGTTATCTCATAATCAGAGAAATTTCAGTATTATTAATAACCAGTCTGTAGTTAACTTTCAATAGAGATTTAATAAAATGATATTTGATGAGCAGGTTTCAAGGAAACCTAACCAATACCCATGGACAGAGCAGTTCATTGAGTCTATGCACAATGGATTCTGGACTGATAAGGAGTTTACATTTAAGTCGGATGTACAGCAGTTTAAGGTTGTATTAAACGACCAAGAGAGAGAAATCGTAATTCGTTGTCTATCTGCTATTGGTCAGATTGAGGTAGCAGTTAAGACTTTCTGGGCTAAACTAGGCGATAACTTGCCGCATCCATCTCTTCAGGATCTTGGATATGTTATGGCTAACACTGAGGTTATTCATAACAACGCATATGAGAGATTGCTTTCTGTGCTTGACATGGAAGATATATTTGAAGAGAACCTTAAGTTAGACTTTATACAGGGTCGTGTTAAGTATCTTAAGAAGTATACACATCGATTCTACAAGGATAGTAAGAAGCAGTATCTATATGCTCTTATTTTGTTTACTTTATTTGTTGAGAATGTTTCGCTGTTTTCTCAGTTCTATGTTATTAACTGGTTTGCAAGGTTTAAGAACGTTCTCAAGGATACTGACCAGCAGGTAAAATATACTCGTAACGAGGAGAATATACACGCTATGGTGGGGGCTCGTCTTATTAATACCATTCGTGCAGAGTATCCTGAATTGATAGACGATGAGTTAATTGAGCGTATTTCACATGAAGCAGAGGAGGCATACAAGGCCGAGGCTAAAATCATTGACTGGATGGTTAATGGTGTAGACGAAGAAGGTCTGTCTGCTGATGTACTAAAAGAGTTTGTTAAAGGTAGAATTAATGATTCACTTGAAATGATTGGATTTAATCCTGTATTTAACATTGATAAAGCTAAAATAGCCAGTACAATATGGTTCGAAGAGGAGTTACTTGGTAACTCTATGACCGACTTCTTCCATGGTAAACCAGTTGAGTATGCCAAGAAGAACCAGTCATTCTCTGAGGATGAATTATTTTAAACTGACATGAACAAACGTATATATTGGCTTAACAAAGACTCGCGTAAATTTCTAGAGCGTGGGTACTTACTAGAAGGAGAATCACCTGAACAGCGTATTAGAGATATAGCTGAGCATGCTGAAAAAATCCTTAAGATTGATGGCTATGCAGACAAGTTTGAAGACTATATGCGTAAAGGTTTCTTTTCTTTAAGCTCTCCGGTATGGAGTAACTTTGGTAGAGAGCGTGGACTTCCTATTAGTTGCTTCGGTTCATATGTACCTGATACTATGTCAGGTATTCTAGAGAAGACTGCTGAAGTAGGTATTATGACTGCTCAAGGAGGTGGAACATCTGGTTACTTTGGTGACGTAAGAGGTCGTGGTACTGCTATATCTACTGGTGGTCAATCAACTGGAGCTGTACACTTTATGGAGTTGTATGATAAGCTTATGAACGTTGTATCTCAAGGGAACGTTCGTCGAGGTTCCTTTGCTGCTTACTTACCAGTTGATCATCCAGATATTGAAGAGTTCCTTAAGATTAAATCAGAAGGTAATGACATTCAGGATATGTCTATTGGTGTTACTGTCAGTGATGAATGGATGAAGTCCATGCTTGACGGTGATAAAGAGAAGAGAACAATCTGGGGACTGGTTATTAAGAAGCGTTTTGAAACTGGCTACCCGTATGTATTCTTTTCTGATAATGTTAATAATCAAGCACCTAATGTTTATAAGGATAAAGGTGAAAAGATTTATGCTAGTAACCTTTGTAGTGAGATAATGCTTCCTTCTAACCCAGCGGAGAGCTTTGTCTGCTGTCTCTCGAGTTTAAACCTACTTAAGTGGGATAAAATGGTAGATACAGACGCGGTAGAAACTCTTGTATACTTCTTAGATGCTGTTATATCAGAGTTTATTGATAAGACAGAAGGTATGCAGTTCATGCAAGCACCGAGACGCTTTGCTCTTAATCATAGAGCACTGGGAGTTGGGGTGTTAGGATGGCATTCATATCTGCAGAAGAACATGGTAGCGTTTGAGTCTATGGAGGCAAAGATGGCTAACGGTACTATCTGGTCAACGATACGTGAGAGAGCAGACAAAGCATCGGTTGAGCTGGCAGATATGTTTGGAGAAGCACCAATACTAGAAGGTTACGGTAGACGTAATACAACTACACTAGCAGTAGCACCTACTACATCTAGCTCGTTTATTCTAGGGCAGGTATCACCATCTATTGAACCTCTTAACTCTAACTACTTTGTTAAGGACTTAGCTAAGGGTAAGTTTACATTTAAAAACCCTCAGTTAAGAAAGTTACTAACTAAAAAGAAACAGAACACTGATGATGTATGGAGATCTATTCTCGTGCATGGCGGTTCAGTACAGCACTTAGATTTCTTAGATCAAGAAGAAAAGGATGTGTATAAAACGTTTGGTGAGATTTCTCAGAAAGAGATTATTATTCAAGCTAGTATCAGACAGAAGTATATTGATCAAGGTCAATCACTAAACATTATGATACCACCTATGACTAAACCAAAGGAGGTTAATGAACTTATGATCTTTGCATGGGAACAAGGTATTAAATCTTTATACTATCAGCGTAGTGCTAACCCAGCGCAGGAACTCGCTAGATCTATTCTAAACTGCAGTACTTGTGAGGGCTAGAGGTGTTCCAGATATGGCTGTTGAAGAGCCTCAGTTAATGCACTACCCTACTAATGTAGGTGCACCAAAGTTTATGGTGCCAGATATACTATCTCATAAAAAAGAGCGAGGTGTAACTGCAACACATTATTTAGAGTCTAAGTTTGATGAACTAAAAGAAGCATACTTTAAACTAGTAGAGGTTGCAGAAGATACAGATATGGTATATAGTGCTGTATATAACTTTATACCTGCTGTCGGTAATACCTATCACTTATACGTTAATCATACTGGTAAATTATTCTTGAGCATTATAGGACCAGAGGAATGGGATATAGTAGAACATAAAGGATCATTTAGATTTACTACAGATAATACATGGGAGAGATTAAATTAAGTTGATTAACAAAAGGATTATAATATAATATAAACATGAGACAAACACGGGGAAAGCAGAATGGTATTAGAAAAGGTTGTCATGCCATTTCTGGAACATCGAGAAGGAAGACAAGTAAGATCTATAAAAAACGCTACAAAGGTCAAGGTAAATAGAATAAATAATATTATGATTAAAAAAATCAATGATAACTCTGTAAGAGTTTGCTGCGGTGGTAAGGGCTGCCCGGTTGTTGAAAAGCAAGCTGATGGTCGCTTTAAGGTTACGGATGATGATGGTAACGTTATTATTATTAAAGCAGAAGAGCTTGAACTAATGGGTGATGCTGTTAAAACTATAGGCGGCGGTGATGACACACTTATCTGTGGCTGATTTAATATTTCTCACTCTTACATCATATGGCCTTTGCTATATACTGATGTATGGTGAGATACTAAACTATTTTAGAGAGAGGCTGATTAGAATTAAGTTCTTTAATCAGCTTCTCTCCTGTGCTCTTTGCACAGGTTTTTGGTGTGGTGTAGTTTTAATACCATTCACATACTGTATACTAACACCGTTATTTAGCTCGTGTGTATGCTATTTTTTACATCTCATAAAAGAGATATTATGCAATAAAGCATATCCTGATATTTAGAGTCTTTCTATAAATTGCTTTAACTCGTTAAGAGCAATCATTGTTTTTGTATCTTCAAAGCTCTCTGCGTCGGTCATAAGACTGTTAATTTTTTTAATAACATCGCTTTTCATAAATGTAGACATATCTGTTTCTTCATCACAAACACCAGCGTTATTAGCACTACTACTTATGCCTTTCGCGTAAGCATTAATAGACCCACCTGGTATTGTTGTAGGTAGTTGGTGTCCTAAAGAGTGTTTGGAGTCACTCGCAGGGTAAGATCTAGATGTATCTACCGAGCTTTTTGGAGCTCTAGCAAACGCTTCGTATAATAATCCCATCTCTTTATAATCATCCATACACTTATTTAATTGATTATATCAAAAAGTATATTATAATTATGCTATATGAAAGAAAAGATTATCGGGTACGATGTAATAGACTTCTTAACTAAGAGTTTAGCGCTGAGATTTAAGCTTAACGGGAAGGATTTTACGCATGTTATTGGCATTGCTCGAGGCGGTATGATACCCGCTACAATGATGAGTTATATTTTTAATGCTAAGCTATTATCTTATGATGTAAGTTCTTACGAGGGCACGGAGCGAGGGGATATTGAGATTAATCAAGACATTGATCTAGGTAGTATTGGTAAGGATAGTAAGGTTTTAGTTATAGATGATATTTGTGACTCAAGTAAGACTATGCAGCATATTAAAGAAAAGATTGGTAATACGAGGTATAAATCTGTAAGATATGTTACTCTCTTCGCGAGAGAGAATACAAAGCATGTGGTTGATCATCACGGTGTTACGGTAAAAGAAGGTACTTGGTTGGTGTTTCCATGGGAGAACTAAAGTTATGGCTGCAAGAAGTTTACAATGTTTAATTACTGGTAGTAAGTATACCTTTAGTAAGGACTACTTTACTAAGAAGGTTAACGAGTACGATGATGAGGAGTCTCTTAAGAGGTACTTTATTACAAAGAAAGCAAAGACATATCTCAATAAGGGGTATTCTATTCAAGAGATTCGAAATATACTAGATGTTGATGATGCTTCTTTACCTGATGCTGACTCACAAGATATAAAAGATTTAATTGACTTTCATAAGATTAGAGGTGTAGGTCAGAGAAAGAAGATTACTAATACGCTTAACTTTGCTACACATAAATCTGACGATGCTGTAGCGGAGTTTATAAATAATATAAAAGACTATGAGTAACACGAAAACATTTACAGTATCACTAGCCTCAAATAATAAGGTTAAAGTATACAACGCGATGACTGGAAGTATACACAGAATAGTACAGTTACCGGGTGGGTCAAATATTATATCAGGCCCTGTTGTTTTTGATAGTGGCTTCTCTGTAACTGTAAAGCAAGGTACAGGTACATATATGATTACATATGGATTTCCTCTTTGTAATATAAAGACAAAAACACATATATCATCTTAACCGGAGCTTACTGAACCTCCACCGGAAGAGTTAACCGGTTTAGATGTCGTAGTACGACCACCAGGGTGTGTCCAGTAGTATGGATGTACATGTGTACTTAGTCTTACACCGCCAGGGCTACTAAAGCTACCTGCCTTAGCCACAACTTCTCCCATTACAATAACGTTACCTCCGACAGTAATTGTACCATCAACGTGTAAGTTACCATCTATATGTACGTCGTTGTTAAATATCGTTTGTTTATGCACTTGTAACGGACCTTGTATGTAAGTATCATCTGTAACATGTGTCTTAGGAGCATCAAGGGTTATTTGTTCTTCTGCAGTAATTTGAGACTCTGGTGCACTGGCATGCCAGAGCCTATTTGATCTCATAAATACATCCTTATCACAATACACACGAAACGCTCCTCCGTTGTTTTTTGTTGAAGAACCAATAGCAACTTCTGCGCCGCCTAAAGACAGTCTTCCATTTGCAGAGAAGCTAGCTTCACCTGTACTATTAAGATTAATTCCACCGGAGCCAGATTTAAGCATTATTTTGTTACCAGCTGTAATAGAGATTTCGCCAAATGGCGCAGCACCAGACGCGTTCGTCGCTGTATAAAGAGATGTATTTGTGTACACAGGTTGCTGACCACCACGACCATTCCACGTCCAGGTTCTACTCTTAATTCTTAACGGATCATTAACTTTAAATCTCTCTTGAACATCACGGCCATTTTCAACAACTACACCAGTATCAAACTTCATCGACGCAGCTCCCGCGTGTATATGGAGTTGTTTAGCAGACATAATCTGTATATTACCTCCTTTACCCATCTGCCGCTCGATTTCCGCCAACCGGGTCGTCGCTTCTACCATCGTTTTTTGAACATCTTTCGCTGTTTTACTTGTCTTATATGAGCCACCTTCAACAGCTTTTGAACGACTACTCGCCCTTCCATTTGTTGGAAACGAACGACCGGTAACATTACCTATACCACCTATTTCTCGTTCCGGCGTTACAATTGCATTAGCGATCGGAGCATAAGCATCAACCCACTCTTGTGCAATAGTATCGTTAAAGAAGTTAGGTGACCCGGAAATTATTCTAAAATCACCATATGATCTATGCTCCGCGTTTTTCTGCGTAGTTTCAAAACAATCATTTAGCGTAGTAACATACCGCTTACCGTGTGTTAGGTTCTGATATGTATTTGGAGAAAATACAGAATAAGAACGGTTATCAAGCTTGAGGTTTGCACCTGATCTATGTGTTAACTGTACACGCTGTGCAGCAGTTGTATTTGAAAATACGAGTGAACCCGCTCCTTGGTTAAGCACGTAGCCATCTCTATCAATATCCTTTTCTATTGGATTGTTTAGAGGTATACGCGGTTCGTCTATATTATTCTCTACGGCCATTTTGTATAAGTGTATTTATGCTCTTGGCCGGCGAGATCTACTTGTACGTCTAGTTTCACTTGCTGTTGTTGCGGTACCTGGTTTGAGTGATGGGTTCTCACTAACACCATCACTAGCTCTACTTACCGGTCTATTACCACCTGTACCAATTGGAGGACCAGTTTGCTGTGCTACAGTATCGTTATTTGCTTGTGTATTATCTACATACTGTCCAGGTATTCCCTGCGTAGCTCCGGGGTAATCCGGCATTGGTGAGCCAACACCACCAGTACTATATATAGAAGCAATCGACTCTTCACCGTGAATTACACCCATAACAATAGGCATACTACGCGCGCCGTGAAGAAATTGTATAGCTACCGTCGCACCTATAGGAGGTATACTAAAGACACCTTTTACAGCCCCATCTTTATTATCAGGTGTATAACTATTTGCTGTAGTGTTTATACCAGAAGAGCCGTTATCATTACCTATACGACCATCTGTAACCGAGTTTGCTTGATAAGCGTTTGAAGGTGCACCTAGATCAGATTTATTTTGATAGCTACTATCATTAGAAGGTCTAGTATAATTATAGCCCGGACTATAACTACCTTGCGCGCCACCTGTACTTGGCTGTAGAACGTAAGCCCATACTTCAGATCTCTTAACACGCTCTAGAGTCTGATTTGACATCTTCCGGCACATGTTTTCTCCGAAGGGATTCTTAAATGTCTCACTACCAGATATATCACTTTTACCTCTAATCATTACTAATACCCGTCCTAGCGATCTAGTATTTCTTGTATCACTAGTATCACTATTGGCTATTACAGTACCTAGATATATATCATTATTCATAATTAGATTATTTTACCAGCTTTCGATATAACACTACTCGCACGCTGTAGTTGGGCGATTTGCTTGTCTGCATACGCGGCTACAACACTAGCTGGATCACCGAGATTTCTTGTTGATTTATTAACAAGGCTATTTACTGAAACTAATCCCGCAGCTGCGTTCCTAAGATCCTTCTTACTGATACCATTTAAGGTCTGCTGAACAGTGCAGTTATCGATGGCAGCTCCACTGAAGTTACAGTTTTCCTTACTAGGTATAAAATTAAGTATGTCGTCGACCTGTGACTTAACATCATTTACAAACCCTAAAACTGAGCCAACAGCGCCGGATATAGCACTAACTATACCGTTAAATCGACCTAGAGCATTCCGTATAGCATCACCTGCCATCTTAGATGCTAGCCCTTTCGCTCCAGCAATTTGATTATTAATTGCATTATTTACACCTGAAGTTATATTACCTATCATACTAGGTATACCTGATATAAATCCGGATACCATTGTAGGTAAACATAATATACCCTTACCGATATTCAACAGACGACCGATCTTGTTTGATACACTACCCAACCGACTATTGAGTTTTCGTGATACTTTATTTATACTATCTACTAACGCCATTTTATTATATTTATCCTTGAAATCTGTTTTACAAGAGCTATAATAAAGGTATGCTTGTATCACATGAATCACCTATTAGTATGCTTGAGGACTCTCGCTACTACAACGACTATGACTATGCCTTAGTACATCTATTCGAAACGCAGCCTGAGTATTACTCTTTCTTTAAACAATCTTTACTTCAAGGTAGAGAAGTATTGCTAGATAACTCTATCTTTGAACTTGGACATGCTTTTGATCCAGAGAAGTTCGCTAAGTATGTTAGAGAGCTTAACCCTACCTACTATGTAGTACCTGATGTACTTGAAGACTCACAAAAGACTATGGCATCATTTCATAAGTTCAAGATGCAATACCCTGATCTACCTGGCCTAACTATCGGTGTTGTGCAAGGAAAGACATATCAACAACTCGTTCAATGCTATAAGTACATGTCAGCACATGCTGATTATATTGCTATTTCGTTTGACTATTACTGGTATAAAACTATCGGTCATTATGAGCCGGTTGATAGGCCACATGTAGTTATGGATGTAGAAGATAAGTCTCTATATGATAAGTTACATAAACAAGATCAACACCGAACAGTACTAGAACTACTAGCTGACGGCAGACGTAAGTTTATTAACATGCTGATTGATGATGGTATCTGGAATCATAATAAACCACACCACTTGCTAGGTAACTCACTTCCTCAAGAGATGAAGCATTATACAGGTATTAAGTCCATCAGATCTGTTGATACATCTAACCCTGTTGTTGCAGGTATTAAAGGTATTCGTTATATTAAAGATTATGGTATGACTCAGAAGCCATCTACTATGCTAGCTGATCTTATCGGTCATGAAGTTACAGATGAAGAGAAATTCGATATTAACTATAACGTACAACAATATAAGCAGTTATGCAAGTAAGTCAAAAATGGGTTGCGTTCTTCTCGCAGACAGGTTCTGAGATTATAAGTCTTATCAAGAAGGGTTATAAGCCTGACCTTATTGTAACAGACAATAAAGAGTCATATAATTTACGTAAGGAGTTCTTTAAGTATAATAAAATTGAGTTCTGGTATAGACCACTACCAAAGAGTGTGAACTATAAAGTGAGGTACTATGATGAAATTATGCATCGAGATGATGTAGCTACATTGCATGGTTGGTTGAATATTATACCAGCAGAGACATGTAAAGCTTATACTATCTATAATGGACACCCTGGGCATATAGTCGATTACCCTGAACTTAAAGGCAAGGATCCACAAGTAAGAGCCTTTACAGATATCGATAAGTATAAAGTTATTGGTAGTGTAATTCACAGAGTAACTGAAGAGGTTGACGGAGGTGAGGTCGTAGTTATTGCAGAGCAGGCTGTTGAAGGTAGCCCATTAATGATAAATTCAATTAATGGTATGTTTAAAGTTTGTACTACCTTATCTTTAATATCATGGTTGAGATTCTTTAGGAACTCTGATATAATATTGGAAACGGAACTTAACTACGATGGAACATTTAAGAATGATCGTGAGAACTGCATACCTATATACTGCTAATGAGTAAACTACTAATATCATTTTCTGGTGCTCAATGTACTGGAAAGACAACTCTATTAAAACGACTACGAAAGTGTAACTGGGACGTTAACTTTGTTCATGAAGTCACTAGACTTATTAAAAGAGACTATGGTGTTGATATTAATGAAGCTGGTAATGAGATGACTCAAGCTCTAATTATTACTGAGCATTTTAAAAATATTAATAGTCATAATAGGCAGAAAAGAAGTACTATTTTGGATAGATGTATTCTTGATGGTATTATCTATACTTCTTGGTTAGAGGAAAATAGAGCTCTAAATCCTTGGACTGGTAATTATGCGTATCATTTATTTGATAATTATATTGAAAGATATGATGTGATTTTTTATACTGATCCAGCTGATGTTAATATCGAAGACGATGGCGAGCGAAGTGTGGATGTTGGATTTAGAAATGACATCATTGAAAGCTTTAATCATTGGATTACAAACAATCCTAGGGTGAGAGATAAGGTTGTAGTACTGAGTGGTACTGTAGAAGAAAGATTAGAAAATATTAAAAAGACTTTGTCTGAAAAAGGACTTGACATTAACATCAAATAACATATAATAATAACATGGCATTAAAAGAACTAGATAATTCGAATATTAATAAGCACCTCGGTAAGTCGTCTGAGTATGCTAGTAACTATGACCCGAGCTTGCTTGTACGTGAGCCTCGTCAATCTAACAGAACACATATTAACGTTACAGATGATAACCTACCA
>Ga0208660_1000248_pt1 | contig 21269 bp, 20 predicted proteins | sample DEB08_DNA_13_FD_184527 | JGI IMG/M metagenome (GOLD analysis project Ga0208660, IMG submission 184527) | Aqueous microbial communities from the Delaware River and Bay under freshwater to marine salinity gradient to study organic matter... | ecosystem: Environmental > Aquatic > Marine > Coastal ... | reverse complement strand
TCAGCGGGTTCAAGTGCTGCGCAAGAGGACACGATCATGTTGCATTCGGTTTGCCCGTAGAATTCGTTGATTGTCGTGCCAAAGACCTGCTGGCCCCAAGCGATCAGTTCTTTGCCCAAGGTTTCACCACCGCTCGCCACCGACCGCATGGGAACAGGCGTGTCTGGCGTGTCGAGACGCATCAGTTTGAGCGCCGTTGGCGGCAAAAACGCATTGCGAATGTCGTGAGTTCGGATCAAATCAAAGGCGGCTTTGGCCGTAAACTTGCGAAAACGGCATGCCACAACCGGGACGCCGTGGTGTAGCGCTGGCATCAACACATCCAGCAGGCCGCCAATCCAAGCCCAATCGGCGGGGGTCCAGATTTTATCGCCCTGTTGGGGAAAGAAATCATGGCTCATTTCAACGCCGGGTAGATGGCCTAATAACACGCGATGGGGCAGCAATGCGCCCTTGGGCGGACCTGTGGTGCCAGAGGTGTAGATCAGGATTGCCGGGTCATCGGCGGCGGTGTCGAGAGGCGTGAATTTGGTAGGCTGCGCGGCGCAAGCCGCATGAAAACAATCCGCGTTTGGCTGCGCGCCATTGATACAAAGGATGCGTTTCAAAGCGGGAAGTTCATCTGCAAGATCGGTCAAAATACCGGCGCCATGGGCGTTGGTGACAACCACACTTGCACCTGAATCGCGCAGACGGTGCAGCAAGGCTTCGGGCCCGAAAAGGGTGAACAGCGGCAAAGAAATTGCGCCCATTTTCGTGGCTGCGATATGGGCGGCTGCGGTCTCGATGCATTGGGGCAAAAGGACAGCGATCCGGTCGCCAGCCTGGGCTGTACTTGCAAGCGCGTTGGCCAGTTGATTGGACAGATCGCGTAGCGCGCCAAAGCTGATTTCGGTCGCTAGGCCAGCGTCGTCGACATCAATAATCGCGGTGCGATCAGGCGTTGCAGCGGCATGTTTATCGCAGATGTCGACGCCAATATTATAGCGTGCGGGAATGTCCCAAACAAAATTGGCACGGGTGTCCTGCAAAGACTTCTGCTGCTTTAACATTTGCCAAAAATGAACAATTGTTCAATTCCTGTCAATTCCCAATTTCTGGGTCTGAAGCAAGAGGATTTCTTGAATTTCAGCGCGTCAATTTATGGCTAAATGGTGTGTTCAGGTTGGTGCCGAATGGGGCAGTCTGAAGTGGTCCGGCAAAACTGGACAGCGTGCTAAGATGTATCCAACCTTGAAGACAGGATACACAAATGACCAAGAGACGCAGTTTTTCGGACAAGTTTAAAGCTACGGTGGCGCTTGAGGCGCTTCGTGGAGATCGCACAGCACAAGAGATTGCCGCTAAGCATAAAGTCCATCCGACGCAGGTAACGACGTGGAAACGACAGGCAATTGATGGCCTGACGGGAGTGTTTTCCGACAAGGTCAGGCGAGCCGAGGACAACGAGGCTGAGGTCAAAGAGCTTCACGCGAAGATCGGGAAGCTGGCGGTCGAAAACGATTTTTTGTCACAAGGGCTGAAGCGATGAGCCCGTCCGAACGCAAGGCGCTGGTCAATCGGGATCACACGGATCTCAGCCTCACCAAGCAGTGCAAGTTGCTGAATATTAGCCGGTCGTCGCTGTATTACACGCCGGTTGGTGTGAACGCTGAGACTCTAAAACTGATGAACGAGATTGACCGAGTGTTCACTAAATACCCGTTCTTCGGCAGCCGCCAGATCGCAGCCTACCTGCCCAGAAGTGGGTTCCACGCTGGCCGTCATCGTGTGCGTCGCCTGATGGGGTTGATGGGGCTGCAGGCCATCTACAAAGGCCCAAATACCAGCAAGAAGCACCCACAGCACCGGATTTACCCATATCTGCTGAGGAAGTTGCCTATTACGCGCCCAAACCACGTTTGGTGCAGTGATATCACCTACATCCCCGTGCGGCGCGGGTTCCTTTACCTGGTGGCAATTATGGATTGGGCCACGCGCAAGGTGTTGGCATGGCGGCTCTCGAACACGCTGGACGCGAGCTTTTGTGTCGAGGCATTGGAGGAAGCCATTGCCAAGTATGGCAAGCCAGAGATTATGAATACGGACCAAGGATCGCAGTTCACAGCTGCGGCTTGGATCACAACCTTGACCGAGGCTGACGTCAAAATCTCGATGGATGGACGGGGCCGGTATCTCGACAATATCTTCATCGAACGGCTGTGGCGGTCGCTCAAACAGGAAGCCGTCTATCTGCACGAATTGCAGGACGGCTTCCAAGCCAAACGCGTGATCAAAGACTGGATCAGCTTCTACAATACTGAACGGCCACACACAGCCCTCGACAAACGATCCCCCGACGACGCATTCTTCGACACAGAACGAACCCAGAAGGCGGCATGAAACCAACCCGATTACATCTTAGCTGAACCGCAAAGCTGTCCGAATTAATGGGACCACTTCAGTCTGGAAGTGAGGCTGCGCACATAGTCGCTAAGGAGTAATTGCCTAAGTATATGGAAATAAATAAAAAAACTTAGGCAATCAAAGGTTCTTGCTGCCTATTATTAAAATTATCCTAAATATTTCATCAGAATTCGCGATAAGGTCTTGGCATATTCGGTCACGGGACTTAACCTTAAAGATGTATTCAGTTCGGTCGCCTTGGCGACAACGGTCAATGGTCACGAAACCGCGAAAGGATATGCTTTGCTACCACTCACACTCAAAAACTCCCGCTTCAAGGCAGCTAAAAAACGGCCCGAGGCAGACAACAATATCGTTTATATTGCGCAGCATCGTGAAGGTTTGGAAAATCGATTTCCAAAGGTTGACGATATTTTAGACCGGCTTTCTGCTGATACGCGAACAACGCGTTTATGGCGCAACAAAGCCCGCTGAAATCCGCTAGGCAGAACGTCCAAAAAGCCCGCTAAGCGCGCGGCTGACCAATCCGCTGACGCTTGGTTTTTTGACGCTCTGGAATGGCAGTGGGCGGCAGACTTCGATCGCTGCGACGCCGACCCTTGCGGTCAGAGCCCCGTTCACCACGCCTTCGCCAAAGCGGCGCGACACTTTTGATAGTATACCGCCACCTGCGACGGAACTGATCAGATCATCACCAACGGCCACGGCACCTGTAGCAACCAGATGCGTCAGTACGGTGCGCGTTAAACGCCAGCTGCCCAATGTGCCGCTACGCCCCCCGTAAATCTGTGCGATGCGACGGATCATCCGCAAGTTTGCCGTCAATGCTGTGAACAAGTCTGCAAGTGCCAGCGGCACGATTGCTGTGACGGTAGCTACTTGGCGTGCGGCGGCTTCGACCTCGCGTTGGGCGCGTGCATCAAGTGGTGCAAGAAGGGTGGTTTCGGCCAAGCCAAGAAGCCCCTCCGCGTCCAGGATCTCACTTTGCCGTGATTTCAGTTCGGCGCGTCCCCACGCCGTGTCGTCACGTGATCCGTAAAGCTGTTCAAGCTGGCTGATCACTGCGCGCGCAGCGTCGAGTTTGCCTGATGCATGTGCGTCTTTTGCGCTGTGCTGAATGCGGTCGATTTTGCGCAAGCGTCCAAAAGCGGCCAGTTCGCGCAAGCTGATGATCAGCAAAACGCCAATAAGCAGCGCGATCAGACCAGTCGCAATCCCGCCCAAGATGGGCGAGCGGGCCAAAAGTGCGTTCACATAGTCCCAAGCGGCCAGCGAAACCACGAAACTGGTCAGCGCCAATGCCAGCGACCAGAACCACCGCGCTAGCCGCGAGGGGCGGTGTGTAGCGATGGCTGCGACGTGTTGCATAGCCGCCCCTTGAGGATGATCGGACAGGTCTGGCACAGCTGGCGCAATGTCGGGCCTTGCTGCCTTTTCGTCATCCAGATCGAACAGGATTGGTCCACGTGTCATAGGCGGTCCCCCAACAGAAATTGTGCCGCTTTATCTAGCCGAATATGCGGGGGGCCGTCGCCCGGTCTGCGGGACAAAACGGCTGGGGCAAATCGCATGATCCCGTAGTCGGCATCCAACCATTTTTCTGCACCAGCGCGCGCAGTCGATAAAAGCTGCGTTGGATCATCGGGCAATGCGCCGGGATAAAAGGCCGCTTGCTTGCCAGTGTCCAACAGTTGCCCGCGCACCACGTCCAGTTCAATGCCGTCATGCATCATCGTGTCTTCGACGGTGGTGCGCAGTGCCGCGATCGACATGGCACTTGTTTTTGCGCCTGCAAAATCAGCGCGATCTACAGCCTCGCGCAGCAATGCCTTGGTGATGTTGGTCAGTTGCGGATGTTGGCTATGGTGTAGGTGGTCGGCTTTCGTGGCGGCGAACAGGATCTTTTCTACCCTGCGACCGTTGAAGATACGCGCCAGAAAATCATTTCGGCCGGGCCGGAACGCGCCAAGGATTCGCGCCATAGCGCTGCGCAAATCATCCAGTGCGGCGGGGCCTGCATGGATCGCACCCAGCACATCAACCAACACGATCTGGCGGTCGATCTTTGCAAAGTGATCCCGAAAGAACGGCCGTACGATGTTGCGTTTGTAGCTTTCAAAGCGCCGTTCAAATTCGCGGCCCAATGAACCGCGCGGGTATTTACCGTCCGGCAAAGGTGCAAAAGTCAGAACGGGTGATCCCGCCAAATCACCGGGCAACAAGAACCGTCCGGGTGAGCAGTCAGAAAACCCTGCCGCACGCGCATCTTGCAGGTGGGCGGTAAAGAGCGTGGCAAGGTTTTGTGCTGCCGGTTCGTCGAGTTGAACGTCCGGGTCGATATCTGTGACCCGTGTTACATAGGCGTCGCCACCGGGTCTGCCTGCTGCGCGTTCAAGTGCCGCGCGCGACCATTCCGCAAAGTTCTGTTCAAGCAATCCAAGGTCCAGCAGCCATTCACCGGGGTAGTCGACAATATCGATATGAACCGTGCGAGGGCCGGAAAATGTTGAAAGCAGGCCGCGTGGTTGGACCCGCATTGAAACGCGCAGTTCGCTGATCTGGCGGGTGCCATCCGGCCAGCTGGGGGCGGGCGCGGTCAGTTGGGCCAGATAGGCCTCGTAATTGAACCGCGGCAATGTGTCGTTTGGTTGCGGCTGCAAATATGCGGTTTGAATGGCGCCGTTTGCTGCCGCCTCTAGCTGGGGCATGCGTCCGCGATCCATCAGGTTCGCCACAAGCGACGTGATAAAGACGGTTTTGCCAGCGCGCGACAATCCGGTCACGCCCAGCCGGATCACCGGTTCGCTGAACGGGGCTTTTAACGTATCGCTGACGCCACCTGCGGTGCGTGCGATTTGATCAGCGATTGCGGCGATTACCAATTGGATGCCCTTTCTAAGCTTGAAAGCAAGATAGGGATGCATCGCTGCGATGTGTAGGGATTGATTTTGCGTGTTCCTCCCCCTAGTCGGGTGGGATGCCACGTTATGCCCTTCTTATCGAATATCACGGTGCCCCTTTTTCAGGGTGGCAGAAACAGCCTGATCGCCCGTCGGTACAAGGTGCGATCGAGGACGCCTTGGCCAAGGTCGAACCCCACGAACATGCGATTGCGGCGGCAGGTCGCACGGACGCAGGTGTACATGCGACCGGTCAGGTCGCCCATTGTGATATGGACCGCGAATGGGACCCGTTTCGTTTGTCAGAGGCGTTGAACTATCACCTCAAACCGAACCCTGTCGCGATTGTGGGCTGTGCCCGGGTCGCGGATGATTTTCATGCCCGTTTTGGTGCACTTGAACGGCAATATCTGTTTCGCGTGATCGCGCGCCGTCCGCCGCTAACGTTTGAGGCGGGGCAGTATTGGTGCGTAAAGCGCCAGCTTGATCTTGATGCGATGCAAGAGGCCGCGAACCGGTTGGTGGGTCACCATGATTTCACGACGTTCCGGTCAACGATCTGTCAGGCCAAAAGCCCGATGAAAACTCTGGATGAGTTGCGGATCGAGGCGTTCCCACGCGCGTTCGGCACCGAATATCACTTTCATGTCCGCGCACGGTCGTTCTTGCACAATCAGGTCCGTAGCTTTGTGGGCACGTTGGAACGTGTTGGTGCGGGATCATGGACGCCTGATGATGTAAGCAAGGCGTTGGCGGCCAAGGATCGCGCGGCGTGCGGACCGGTTAGCCCGCCGCACGGCTTGTACTTGGCGCATGTACGCTATCCAACGGACCCGTTTGCGCAAGGTTAGTCGTTGTCGTTCAGGCCTGCACCTGCACCGACTAGACGCGAGGCCTCTGTTTCGGGCACATAGGTTTCGGCGGCATACGCCCCCCAAACATCCCAGTCAGCGGCAGGAATTGCGACAGGTCTACAGGCGGGCTGCAGGACGGTGGTATCGCTGCGCGTCAAAACCCGCCCGTCCCATCTGAGCGCCACACCACTTTCGGCAAGGAACGCACCGACCAATGGGGCATGGTCCAAATCTGCCAGCACAGCGGCGTCATATCCCATCGCAAATGCGTCGCGGATAATTGCCCCGATTAAGGCTGCGGGTCCGGACTTTACCGAAACGGCATCGCTGCTCCAGATCATGTCGACAGTTGTTGCGGGTTCTTGCAGGGCGCGGGTGACGGCGCTGACATTCCCGCCAGTGCCTGCCAAATAGATTGCGATGCGGCCCAAATCTTCGGCTTGACCCAACGGGATGCCCGCACCGCGTGCTGCTTTCTGCACCATGCTGCCAATCTCGTTAAGCGCCAGCATCAGATTGGCGCGACTGGCAGCCACCAGTCATCCGCGTTGTCGAGTTCATCAAACAAAGGCGCACCTTGGGCCAAAGTGATCCTTGTCCATCGGTCGGATTTGGGATCGAATTTGGCCGCCCCAAAGTATGCCAATTTGCAGCGCAAAAGGTCTATTGGAAGGCAATCATGGCTGATCAGATTGTCTCTGATTTCCGCATAGGCATGCCGCCCTAGTGTCTGGACGCGTCGTGCAGCTGCGCGGTGTGCGGGGTGATCAACAAGGAAACGCCCGACCGGAATGTCGGTGTCAGGAATATCTTGCGCCAAAGCTTTGACCTGCCGCGCAATATCCAGTGGGGATTCGCGATCTGCCCCATCTTCGATGTGCCGACTGCCCAGCCTTGGCTCAAACTTTTCTTCGGAAACATACCAAAATTGCGCGCATGCGCGGGCATCATTATAGTCAATCGAACAGGCCCAATTCCAGTCTTGATCAATCAGCGATTTGAGCTCGCTGCAGGGAATTGACGGGTCTAACGTGGGGCTAAACGGCGTCGCCATACAGGTTGTCAGGCCATCGATCAGGTCGCCGAAGGGTTCCAGCATCAAAGCGGCGATGAGTTCTTGGCTGTCGATTGAGAACTGTGCGCTTTGATTCAGGATGGTGTGGATGGGCTGCGGACCCATCAGCGCATCCGGGGTCAAGGTTGCTGCGAACTGCGGCCACTCGCGTCGCATTGTTTCAATCCGGTCAGCGGCAATTGGGTCAGGTACGTTCCATTCCGCCAAATGCTGCGCCGCGCGTGTGACCAATTCGTAAATCCGGCTGATCTGTTCGCCGTCCAAGCTGGGAACGGCGCGCACACGCGCAAGCGCCGTTTCGCGCACTTGCATCCATGCATCCAGCAACATCGGGTGGTTCACCAAGAACGGGGCCATGCCCAAACCGGTTGAATTGCCGATGCCCAAATGCCGTTTGGCTTCGCGTGATAGTTTTGCGCCGCCGACGTGTTCAGCCAGATCGTGCGTGAACCCTCGGATCAGCCAGACAGTCAGCATTTCAGCCATAAAGGGGCCGCCCATACCGGGTCTATCGGCGATATGTCCGCGATCGGCGATGCCGAATTTACCGTTTCCGTAGACGGCTGTTGTACGCATAAGATAACCGGTTTCACGGATCTTGACGGGATCAGGTTGGCGGCCCGCACAGAGTGCTTCAGTGACGTGATCAAACAGGCGCACGGATTTGTTGGCGCGGCTTAAGACCAGATCGCGGGCCGTAAAACGCGCCGCCTCTTGCAAAGGCGCACTGGCGACAATGCGGGCAATTTCATCGGCGGTAGGGATGCCGTCGTAAAGCACATAGGCTGTGTCCCATGCCGTCGCGATCACGCGGTCTGTGCGCAGTTCGGGCGGTAAATCGGTGGAAACCGCCACCAAAGTATAATCGTGTCCGCCAAAATTCAGGGTGTAGGTCGCATGGCCAAATCCATCGGCGTTCATTTCCCAAACGGGGCGCGTGACTTTGACGTCCTCGGCGGCCAAAGCCCGCATTAACGTCCGCAAGAATGACAAACGGGTAGGGAATGATGCACCCATCCGCCGCAACCGCATCACGGTTGCAGGGGGGCGGAGTGGCATTTGTTCAGGCGTGACAATGTCTTTCATCACACTATCCTAGACATAATCAGGTAGCGAAAATAGCTAGAAAATGCTGATTGCGGCAATGTGAATGGTCATTCTATGGTTGGGTGGGTAAAAAGATTAAATGAGTGAAAAAGTCATCAATTGCCTTTGTAAAATAGCGAAATTGCCCGGTAAATGCATGCAGCTTGCCGCGATCCTTGCGTTTGCAGGGTCAGGTGCGGCGGCACAGGACGTGCGGCTTGTCTCTGACGCGGCGCGTGGTGTGTTGTCTGAGGCGTCTTTGTTGCGCGCTCTTGATGAAACTGCCGCCCCACAAGATTATATAGCTGCCGCGCGTGCAGACTATCGCCGTTTGCTGACTGCGCTTTACGCCGAAGGATACTATGGCGGACAGATATCGATTACAGTGGACGGGATTGAGGCCGCGAATATTGCACCTCTGGCTGCTCCCAGCGCGATTAACGAGGTCGTGATTACAGTGACGCCCGGCCCGCGTTTTAAGTTCGGTGAAGTTAGAATCGCGCCATTGCCTCCACAAACCACGATTGCAGAAGACCTTGGGCCACGTCGAAATGCAGAATCCGGCAACATTCGCGGGGCCGTTAGTGCCGCGGTCCTAAGTTGGCGGGAACTTGGCTATGCCAAGGCAGAAGTCGCCGATCAGTCGATTATTGCGCGCCATGCGGATGCGAAATTGGATGTTGATGTCGCCTTGGATATCGGCCCGCGACTGACGTTTGGCGAACTGCAGGTTTCTGGCCCACGTATCGTGACGCAAGAACGCGTGCGCGAGATTGCGGGTTTGCCTGTAGGCGAAGTTTATTCGCCTGCTGCCATCGCAACCGCTGAACGCAGATTGCGCCGTACCGGCACTTTTGAAAGCGTCTCGTTGACCGAAAGCGAAGCGATCGGTCCCAACGATACATTGGACATCACTGCGCAATTGTCTGATGCAAAACTGCGTCGTCTTGGATTCGGGGTGGAGCTGTCGAGCATCGAAGGGCTGACCCTGTCGACATTCTGGCTGCACCGGAATTTCCTACGCGGAGCTGAACGATTTCGCACGGACATCGAAGTTTCTGGCATTTCAGGCGAAACGGGCGGCGTGGATTATAGCATCGGGGCGAACCTGACCCGTCCGGCGACATTTGGGCCAGACACGGAGTATTTCATCTCTGGTCAAATTTCGCGCGAAGATGAGCCGGAATTCCTGCTGGACAAAATCGCGCTTGAGACTGGTTTTTCCCGCACCCTGGGTGACGACCTCACTGTTCGTGCTGGTGTTGGCCTGCTGCGCGCCCGCGAAGTTACCGATTTGGAAGAGCGCGCCTATACGCTTTTGACTTTGCCGTTGGATGCCACTTTGGATCGCCGTGATGTGCCGACGAATGCCCGCAACGGTTATTTCCTCGATATAAATACAACGCCGTTTATCAGCATTGACGGTGATATCGCGGGTGCACGCCTTTTCGGTGATGCACGTGGGTTCTTGACCGTGGGCGAGGCTGAAAAACTGACCTTTGCCGCGCGTGGCCAAGTGGGCAGCGTGATGGGCGCTTCGGTGACCCAAGCGCCCGCAGACTTCCTGTTCTATTCCGGTGGCGGCGGCACAGTGCGGGGCCAACCGTATCAGTCATTAGGTCTTGATACCGTGCAAGGCATGGAAACTGTGACGACGGGTGGAACGTCGTTTGTCGGTGCGCAGCTAGAGGCGCGATATCTGATCCGCGAAAGCCTTTCGTTGGTTGGGTTTTATGACATCGGCCATATCGGTGGCACTGCCAAACCCGGTGAAGAGGGCGATTGGCATGCAGGCGCAGGTATCGGTGTGCGCTATGAAACCGGGATCGGGCCGATCAGGCTTGATCTAGGTACGCAAGCCAGCGGCGATGACGCGGGTTCTGCGTTGCAGGTTTATATTGGAATTGGGCAAGCGTTTTGATGCGGTTTTTAATCATATGCATCTTGGTATTTGCACCACACGTGGTGGCGGCGCAAACCCAAGAAGACGAAGACAAAGGTTATCTGACCAATTTAATCGAAGAGAACCTGTCAGGCGCCAGTCGTGACGTGAATATCGTAGGTTTTGCTGGCGCGCTAAGTTCGCAAGCGACGATCGAGCAACTGACAATCGCTGATGCGGACGGCGTATGGCTGACGCTTGAAGATATCGTGTTAAGCTGGAATCGCCGAGCGCTTTTGCGCGGTGCAATTGATGTGCAAGAATTGAGTGCCGCGCGGATCATCGTCGATCGTGCTCCGTTGTCCGAAGACACCGGTCCCGCGCCAGAGGCACAGCCGTTTTCCCTGCCAGAGCTGCCGGTCAGCATTTCGTTGGATCAGCTTGATATCGCGCGGATTGAACTGGGTGCATCGTTTTTGGGCGAGCCGATTGTCGTGTCCCTGACGGGTGATGCGCAGCTTGGTGATGGCGAAGGGGCCGCAAATATTGTGGCGACCCGCCTTGGCGACAAGACCGGATTGTTTGAGATTAATGGTAGCTACGTCAATGCAACTCGCGTGCTTGATCTGCTGCTTAAGCTAGAAGAAGGCCCTGATGGGATCGCAGCAAGGTTGCTTGATCTGCCCGGCCGTCCTGCTGTTGCGTTGGAAATCGCAGGGGCGGCACCCTTGGATGATTATGCGGCGACTTTGGCGATTGCGACTGATGGGCAAGACCGCCTTAGCGGGACGTTTGCATTAGCGGCGGTTGAGGACACACAAAGAATAACGCTTGATATTGCTGGCGACATTTCGCCCTTGTTTGCACCAGACTACCAAAGCTTTTTTGGCAATGATGCAAGCCTAAGTGCCGAAGTCATTCGATCGGATGATGGCCGGATTGAAGTGCCTAACTTGGCGCTGGATGCGGGTCGTGTGGCTTTGGATGGCCGTTTGACCCTTGATAACCAAGGTTGGCCAGAGCTGATCGACCTGCGCGGTGGCATCACGCCATTGGGTCAAGAGCCAGTGCTGTTGCCTTTGTCAGGCCCGAAGACTTTTGTTGACGGCATGGACCTTGTCGTGGGTTTTGATGCGGCAGTTGGTGACGATTGGAACGCTGACATTGCCATTCAGGGCTTCACCCGTCCGGGGCTCAAGATTGATGCGTTGACCTTGGAAGGTGGCGGACTGCTGCAAGCTGGTGCTGGTACGCAAACCGGGGCGTTGACAGCCCGTCTGCAATATGCGGCCTCTGGTTTGCAACTGGACGATGCCGGCGCTGCGCGCGCCTTTGGTGATACGGTCGGCGGAGAGCTAGTCGCGTCGCGGATTGAGAATGGCGTGACCAATATTTCACAATTGACCCTGACGGGTGCGGGCCTTGATGCGCGCATCGAAGGCACGATTGCTGGACCCGATGCTGGCTTTGAAGTTGCCGCAGTTCTTGATGCGCAGATCGTTGGTTTGGGGCGGTTTTCGACCTTGATCGGGCAGGACATTGATGGCGGTGCAAAGGTCAACGTTATCGCCCAAGCGACGCCACTTGATGGTTTGTTTGATATCAACCTGTCCGGTGAAACCGATGACTTGTCTGTCGGTATTCCTGAAGCGGATCGCGTCTTGACAGGGGTTGGAACCATCACGGCGAACGTGGTGCGCGATACGCAAGGGACACGACTGGAAAGCCTGACTGTGCGGACAGACGCCGCGCAAATCACGGCCTCTGCTGATTTAACCAGCGCGGGTGCGGATGCCCGCCTTAGCGCCCGATTGGTTGATGTAGGGTTGGTGCTGGACGGAATTTCAGGCCCTGCAACCATCACGGGCGATGTATCCCAGCGCGAAAACGGTGCGATTGATTTTACGTTGCAAGGGACCGGTCCTGCCACTGAGTTCGCAACAAATGGCACAGTGAGCCCGACCGAAGCTGGCCAGACGGTGAACGCTGAACTATCAACGCAGATCAGCGATCTAACCCGCTACGCAGAAATAGCTGGGCGGCCTTTGTCTGGGTCGGTGACGCTCGCGGCAAGTGGCGTGTTGCTAAGCGACGGATCGCGCTTTGAGGTCACTTTGGACGGCCAAACCCAAGACCTTATGACAGGCATCGACCGCGTTGATCCTTTGCTGGCTGGGGCGGGCATAGTTGCAGGACGCGTTGCGCGGACGGCTGCAGAAGATGTGCAGTTCAGTGATTTGAATATCCGCACGCCTGCATTGTCCTTGGCAGGGGACGCATCGCTGACCCTTGACGGGTCAAATGAGGCTGACATTATGTTCCGTTTGAACGATGCGGCTTTGCTGGATCCCAGCTTATCCGGTCCGATTACCCTTAATCTTCAGGCACAGCCTGCACCTGATTATGCCACTGCCACCCAGTTGCAGATTTTGGGTGCTGGGGCCGACATTGCTCTGGACGCTATTGTCGCGTCTGCGGCGCAAAGCCGTGAAGTGACCGGCGAAGTTTCAGCCAAAGTGGACAGCCTTGCCGCGTTCGCCGATCTAGTTGGACAGCAGATTTCCGGACAGATTGATCTGACTGCTTCGGGCAGCATTCTGCCCGACCTGACCCGCTTTGAAACGCAATTGAACTTGCGCAGTGAGGACTTAGGCATCGGCAATGCGACTGTAGATCCGCTTTTGGCGGGAACCGGTCGAATCAACGCCACGATTGGGCTGCAAGACGGCGTGCTGGGCGTGCGCACGCTCGAGGTTTCCACGCGAGAGGTGTCGATCGTTGGCGCGTTGAACGGTGCTGCTGGTTTTGGGCAAGGCCGGTTTAACGCTAGTTTGCGAAATGTTGGTGTGCTGACCGATCAGATCAGTGGCCCAATTCGCGCGACGGGCTCAGCATCATTGGATGAAGCCGGAAACTGGGGCATCGATGCGACGGGAACGGGGCCGGGCGGTCTTGGGGCCACGATTGTTGGACAAATTGGTCAGGACGGAATTCTGGCAATTGATGTGGATGGCAGCGCGCCCCTAGCGCTTGCCAATGCGGCCCTTGATCCGCGTCGCCTGAGCGGGCTTGCGAATTTTGATCTGAACGTGAATGGCCCACCTGCGCTATCGTCTTTAGGCGGTCAGGTGACGTTCTCAAACGGACGGCTTGCGGCACCAAATTTGGGGCAGGCACTGACCGATATTGGGGGGCAGGTCGCTTTGCGCGATGGCACAGCACAAATCAACTTAACGACCCGCGTCGAAGGCGGCGGTGGGATAACGATTAGCGGCCCCTTGGCGCTAACCGGTACAAACCAGGCAGACATTACCATTTCGTTGAATGACGTGGTCTTGCAGGATCCCGAACTTTACCGCACCGAAGTATCCGGCGCGATCACCTTGAACGGACCTTTGCAGGGCGGCGCACGCATTGCAGGTAGGCTGGAGCTTGGACAGACAGATGTGCAAGTGCCGTCTTCGTCGATCAGTAGTCTTGGCGCACTGCCAGATGTGATCCACGTCAACACACCAGCAGCCGTGCGGCAAACGCTTGGGCGGGCTGGGCTGTTGTCTGACGGAAGTGAACCGTCCAGCGGTGGCGGAAGCGGGCGCGCTTTCCCGTTAGATATCGTCATCAATGCCCCATCGCGGATCTTTATTCGTGGTCGCGGTTTAGACGCGGAATTGGGCGGTAGCCTGACGATCGGCGGAACCTCTGCCGATGTGATCCCTGTTGGGCGCTTTTCGCTGGTACGGGGCCGCATTGATATCTTGCAGCAACGCTTTGAATTGACCGAAGGTGTGGCCAGCCTGCAGGGTGATTTTGCTCCGTTCATTCGCCTTGTTGCGACAACAGAGACCGACAATGGCACCGTCATCAGTATCGTCGTCGAAGGACCAGCTGGCGCGCCAGAGGTCAGCTTTATCTCGGTTCCGGAATTGCCGCAGGACGAAGTTTTGTCGCAGTTGATCTTTGGACGCGATCTGCAAAGCATTAGCCCGTTGCAGGCCGTACAACTTGCGTCGGCGATCAGCACGCTTGCAGGGCGCGGAGGTGGTGCATTGGACCGTTTGCGCGAAAGTATCGGGTTAGATGATTTCGACGTTACAACGGATGATGAAGGCAACGCGGCGGTACGTGCAGGCAAATACCTGTCCGATAACGTCTATACGGATGTCACGATTACCAGCCAAGGCGATACCGAGATCAACCTGAACCTTGATGTGACTGACACTGTCACTGCGAAAGGTAGCGTGAACCAAGACGGTGAAACTGGCGTGGGTTTGTTTTACGAACGGGACTATTGATGCTTGATCCACGCGTTTTGAAGGCTGTCCGCAATAGCGTCGATTGGTATGCGATGATGTGGGATATACGGGGATTACGCTATGCACGCGATGCGTTTGGTTTTCGTGCGATTGACCCGCCGCCGCCCTTTCATGGCTGGGTAACTTTGGCGTCGCCGGATGCGCCGATCCCGAACATCGTGGCTCCCTTTGCAGGGCTTGAAGGATTTGGTGTCAAAGACGCATTTGCCATGCATGATCTATCCGGTTTTGGGCTGGCCAAATTGTTCGAGGCCAGTTGGCTTTGGCATTCTCCAGAAGTTCAGGCAGATACGACTGGCTGGGAAAAGATCGCGACGCCAATGGCGCTCGAGGCTTGGGAAAACGCTTGGCGTGATACCTCGCCCAGTGGTCAACGGCAGTTTCTTGATACGATTCTGGAACGCAGCGATGTCGCCATTTGGGGTCGTAAAGCGGATGATGATTATGATGCGGGGGTGATCGGAAACCTTTCGCGGGATTGCGTGGGGCTATCGAACAGCTTTGGCGCAAACGCGCGCCCTGCGGCGACAGCACTTTGCGCTGCATTCGGGCAGGGAAAACCTGTTGTCGGCTACGAGCGCGGTGACGATCTGGCCGAAGCATTAGCCACGGGTTGGCAAGAAACAGGGCCACTTGCCGTTTGGCACAGTCGTCGGAAGGACAAACCATGAGCAACCTCGCACTAGAGCAACGCAAAAAACTGCCGGACGCTTTGCGCGTGTTGCTAGAGGAATACCCGCGCGATGGATGGGAACTTGACCCCGGTTTTGACGGTTTAGTGAAATTCTGGCTGGACCGTCATTTGATGTTTCGTCGTTTGATGGGCGAGATGGGCAGCGCGACCGAGGCGTTATTGGACAAGAAAATCGCGCCAGAGCGGTACGCAGGCCTGTTGTCCAAGTATGGCGGCATGTTTGTGAATGGTTTGCACGAACATCACACGATCGAAGACACCTACTATTTTCCGAAACTCGCCACCAAAGACCGCCGCATTCAGCGCGGCTTTGATATCTTGGACAAGGATCATCACGCTCTGGATAGCTTCTTGTCGGATTTTGTTGGCGGCGCAAACGGCGTTATTCACAGCAGCGACAATGCTGCCAAGCTAAATGTAGGCGCAGGCAAGTTCCAAAAGGAATTACGCAAGCTGGAACGCCTGCTGGATCGTCATTTAGTGGATGAGGAAGAACTGGTCGTGCCAGTCATATTGCGGTTCGGATCGTCCGGACTTGGTTAACTTACTGCAGGCGGAATGACGCAGAATCGCCTGTACCTTGATCAACGGTAAAGCGGATGCGGTCATCGCCGCGTGCTTCGACCAGTTGGCAGTTATAGGCGATGGGGTCGCCGCCCCATGACATTTCGCGGCAGAAATAACCGTCCCGCCAAGACCATGTGCCGACGATGTCCCAACCAATGGCAGAGCCCGCAATGGTGCCCTCTTCAGATACGTTCAGGCGAATACCGTAAAAGAAGTTACGCAGTTCCTTGCCTTGGGTGAGAGACACAAAAGTACTTTCATCCTTAACTGGCGCGTAGCCGTCCGCCAGCGCAGGCGCGGCAGTCATTGCGACGATCAGGGCTAGGGCAACGTACTTCATTGGGGCACCTCGGTTAACGTTCAACGTCCTTTGTACGTGCCCTCATGCGCTGTGGATCAGTTTGGAGCGTTACAGACCTAAAACGTCTAGCATATCATATTCACCCGGTGCTTTGTCTTGACCCCAAAGGGCGGCCTTTAGCGCGCCGCGCGCAAAAACCGCGCGGTCTGTCGCAAGGTGGCGCAACACGATCCGTTCGCCAGCAGCTGCAAACATCACGTCATGTTCGCCGACGATATCGCCGCCGCGAATGGCGCTAAACCCGATGTCACCGCGTTTGCGCGCACCTGTGATCCCATCACGCCCACTGTCGCTGACGTCAGCCAGAGACACGCCACGGCCTTCAGCTGCTGCTTCGCCCAACATCAAGGCTGTGCCGGACGGTGCATCAACTTTTTTGTTATGATGCGCCTCGATCACTTCGATGTCGAAATCTTCGTCCAAGGCGGCGGCGACTTTTTTGGTCAGTTGCACCAAAAGGTTCACGCCCAAGGACATGTTGCCTGCACGCACGATCGGCGCATGACGGGCGGCGGCATTAATCGCTTTCAGATCATCCTCGGATAGGCCGGTTGTGCCGATCACATGTACGGCGCGGGCTTGTGCGGCCAACCCCGCAAAGGCAACCGTGGCCGCAGGTGCCGTGAAATCAATGACGGCTTGGGCTTTTGCGAAAACCGCGACTGCATCGTCGGTGACTGTGACGCCAACGGGTTGCCCACCCATTGCAGTGCCGATGTCTTGGCCGACCCAGTCATGTCCGGTCCGCTCAAGCACCCCCACAAGGCGGCATTTATCCGATGCCATCACCGATTGAACGAGCATTTGCCCCATTCGGCCTGATGCGCCGGTAATCACGATGCCTGGTGTGTCTGTCATTGGTCCGTTCCTTTATCCTGACCCCCGTCTTAGCGGTGGATCGCGCGTGACGCAAAGCCTTGCTTGGCAATAGGGTAATCTGCGATTACACGACGGTCATGACTAAGAATTCAAACAGAGACGGCAAAGCCCCCACACAGCGTATGCTGCGCGTGGGCGAAATGATCCGTCGCACCCTTTCAGAAGTGCTTCAGCGTGGCGATGTCCATGACGAAGAACTAGAGCGTATGTCGATCACAGTGGGCGAGGTGCGGATGTCACCAGATCTCAGCATCGCTACGGCGTTTATTCTACCGCTTGGTGGCGATGGCAAAGAAGAGGCGTTGTCTGCTTTGCGCCGCAACCGTTATGAAATCCGGCATTTGGTCGTCAAAGGTGGCACGATGAAGTTTGCGCCCGAATTGCGGTTCGAAATTGACGGCACCTTTGATCAGATGGACGCCACGCGTGCGTTGCTTGCAGAAGGGCACGTGCGTCAGGATATCGACGACTGATGCGCGGGCTGATTGCCCTATTGTTAGTATGGGCGGCGCCTGCCGCTGCGGTGACCTGCGAAGATATTGAATACGGGGGCAACAGCTATACGCTTTGCACCGTTGATTCCGCGTCCGAGAATTTGCGCCTGTTTTACAAAGACGCCGATGATGCGGTGATTGGCAGTTTTAGTGCAATCGCAGCGCTGCCTGATGTGACCCAGCTTGATTTTGCGATGAACGCGGGCATGTATCACGATGATCGCCGTCCTGTGGGGCATTATGTCGAGAATGGCGTCGAAGTGATGCGCGTTATCCCGAACGCAGGTCCCGGCAACTTCGGCTTGCTACCTAACGGTGTGTTTTGCATCAATGATGGGAACGCGCAGGTCTATGAGACATTGCAATATCTGGATAAAGCGCCTGTTTGCCGCGATGCCTCTCAATCGGGTCCAATGCTGGTGATTGATGGTGCGCTGCATCCACGGTTCTTAATCGACAGCACCTCGCGCTTTATTCGCAATGGCGTGGGTACGTCTGCTGATGGTGGCACCGTAGTCTTTGCGATTTCAAACAACAGCGTGACGTTTCACGAGTTTGGTAGCTTGTTTCGCGACTATCTTAGGTTGCCGAATGCGCTTTATTTCGATGGTAAGGTTTCGCGGCTGTATTCGCGCGAATTGGGCCGTAGCGACTTTGGATTTCAATTGGGTCCGATGGTGGCTGTGACCAACTAGATGTCCAACAGGTCAATGATCGTTTGCAGGTTCGGGCTTTGGCGCAAGTTTTGCACTTCGTTGGGGTGGAACCAACCAGCATCACTGACATCATCGGCGGCTTGCGGCTCCCCGCTTTCATAGCGGCAAGCGACTGCTGCCAGTAAATAGTGGAATTGTACCGTACCCGCAGCATCGCGTGTGATTGCGTCGATATTCGTCAGGTATGATAGTGGCGTGCCGACGATACTGGTTTCTTCCGCAAGTTCGCGTGCGGCGGCGTCCATTGCGGTCTCGCCCAGTTCCACATGCCCGCCCGGAAAACCCCACGTATTCGCGTTGGGTTCATTGCGGCGTTTGACTAACAAGATGCGCCCTTCATGATGCATGACGGCAATAGCGCCTAGTTTTGGGCGGCTCATAGTTGAATGACTTTTTGTGCGACGGCGGCGCCAAGGATCGCGTGATCGTCCGCAGAGAAATGTATCCCGTCGATGGGGCTGGACCCGATTATCGCGCCTGCATCCAGAAAAGCGATCCCCCAATGTGCGGCGAGTGCTGCGATCATCGGGGCGAAGGCTTGCGATTTTTCAGCCGCGCCCATCGCAGTATCGCGGTAAGTGCCTTGTTCCAAAATCGGTGGCGGCGCGATCAGCAGAATGTCAAAGCCGCCATGCCGCGTCTGGTAAGGTTCCGATCGCGCAATAGCGAGAAGGGAGGCAAGTCCGCCAACAATCTGTTCGGCACTGCGCGCGTGGTGGGTCTGCGCGTCGTTCGTGCCAAGCATGATCGTCAATACATCAATAGGTCCGTTGCTCTCCAATGCGATGCGCAGCCCCAATTGCCCATCCATATGCACGCCCATAATTGGGTCCGCCAAACAAGTTGTGCGCCCGGGCAGGCTTTGTTCAAGCACCGTCCAACCCGAACCAAGTGCGTTCGCTAATACGCCCGGCCAACGCAAGTCAGGGTCAAAGCGCCGATTTTCCCCGCGCGCATGTGCAGGCGGCGTCCCGTAGGTGTTGCTATCGCCGAATGTGAGAACTGTTTTTACCATGCGCTCAGGCTATGTGCAGGTCCCGCAATGGTAAAGCACGTTTGACCCCTTGGCCTTCGCGACCAGAGCGCACATATAAGGGGCAACATCAGTTGAAGGAGACGACCCATGCTCGAATTGGACGGAACACCAAAGGCCCCCGCCGCTGACCTGATCAAAGACGCGACCGACGCGAGCTTTGTGGTGGATGTCATTGAGGCTTCTCAGACCGTTCCCGTGATCGTCGATTTCTGGGCGCCTTGGTGCGGTCCATGCAAAACGCTTGGACCTGCAATTGAGGCGGCAGTGACAAAGGCTGGTGGCCGCGTGAAGCTGGTTAAGATCGACGTGGACGCAAACCAAGCCTATGCTGGCCAGTTGCAGGTTCAATCGATCCCGACTGTCTATGCGTTTTTCCAAGGCAAACCTGTTGATGGTTTCCAAGGCGCGCTGCCCGGGTCAGAGATTGACGCATTCGTCGAAAAGATCGCAGCCCTTGCTGGCGAGCCGGAAGATGATGGTCTAACAGCCGCAATCGAGGCCGCAGAGCAGATGTTGCAAGATGGCGAAGCAACCGACGCCGCCGAAACATTCGCCGCGATTTTGCAAGAAGATCCAGCCAATGCGCCTGCCTATGCAGGTTTGGTCCGGTCCTATCTGGCGCTGGACGATGTCGATCAGGCCGAAGCAGTTCTGAACGGCGCACCAGCCGAGATTTCCACCGATCCTTTGTTGGAAGCGGTTCATGCGCAAATCACACTGGCGCGTGAGGCAGCGAATGCAGGTCCTGTGGCTGAATTGCAGGCGGCGGTTGATGCTGCCCCCGACGATCATCAGGCGCGCTTTGATCTCGCGGTGGCCCTGCATGCAAATGGCGAAGTCGAAGAGGCGGTGGGCCAATTGCTAGAGCTGTTCCGCCGTGATCGGGAATGGAATGAGGGTGCCGCAAAGGCGCAGTTGTTCAAGATTTTCGACGCGCGCGAAGCAAAAGACCCGATTGTGCTGAACGGGCGACGTAAACTATCATCTTTGATATTTGCCTGATGCAATCTTCGGACTACTTATAGGTCATGATTTCAAAGACTGACCTGCCTGACACAATCCCCGTGTTCCCACTGCCCGGCGCGCTGCTTTTGCCGCGTTCGCGCTTGCCGTTGCATCTGTTCGAGCCGCGCTTTCTGGCGATGCTGGATGATGTGCTGAAAACGTCCTCGCGGTTGATCGGAATGGTCCAGCCCTATGAGGCCGCTGATGGTGGCAACAGGCTGCATGCGATTGGGTGTGCAGGCAAGGTTACCGCGTTTTCCGAAACTGATGACGGCCGCTATATGATCACGCTGGCGGGAGCGTCGCGATTTCGGGTTATCGAAGAGGTTGAGGGTTTTGCGCCCTACCGCCGTTGCAAAGTCGCTTGGCAAGGGTTCGAGCATGATTTGGGACCTGTCGAAAAAGACCCCGGTTTTGATCGCCCCGTGTTTATGGACGCGCTGGGCCGCTATCTGACCGAAGCTGGCCTTTCCACCGATTGGGAAAGTTTAGGCGAAGCAGAAGATGAGTTGCTGATCAATTCACTATCGATGCTGTGCCCGTTCGAGCCTGAGGACAAGCAAGCTTTGCTAGAGGCCCCTTCCTTGACCACCCGCCGTGAAACGTTGATGACTTTGATCGAGTATTCGCTGCGCGGCGGATCAAGTGAAGAGGTCATGCAATGAGCGAAACGCAGTTCGATCCTAAGATGCTAGAGGCGTTGGTTTGTCCGATGACCCAAGACACCCTGAAGTATGATGCGGAAAAGCAAGAGCTGGTCAGCAAGAGTGCGAATGTCGCGTTTCCTATTCGCAATGGCATTCCCGTGATGTTGATGGATGAAGCGCGGGTGTTGGATTAGATTTTTTGTGCAGGGCAAAGGTCTGCTAGGCGGTGTGGTTTCAACTGGTCGCTGCAACACAGGCTTCAAATTTCTCTGCGGGGGTTTGGTATTGCAAGGTCTTTCTGGGGCGCTCGTTAAGCTGGCGTGCGACAGCGCTGAGTTTGGCCTGGCTAAAACC
>Ga0208660_1000247_pt1 | contig 21275 bp, 16 predicted proteins | sample DEB08_DNA_13_FD_184527 | JGI IMG/M metagenome (GOLD analysis project Ga0208660, IMG submission 184527) | Aqueous microbial communities from the Delaware River and Bay under freshwater to marine salinity gradient to study organic matter... | ecosystem: Environmental > Aquatic > Marine > Coastal ... | reverse complement strand
TGTATCTCGCGAGTGATGCCAGCAGCTTTACTACTGGGCAAACGCACGCAATTGACGGTGGTTGGACAATTTAGAATAAAGGAAAAGAAAATGAAACTTTTGCGATTTGGCCCTTTGGGTATGGAGAAGCCTGGCATTCTAGACGCTGACGATAATATTCGCGATCTGACAGGTATCATTAACGATGTGTCGGGGCCGGAACTTGGTGATGAAACACTTGCACGGCTGCGTGAGGTCGACCATACACAATTGCCAATCGTTCCAGCTAATACGCGTATTGGGGCCTGCGTTGGGCAGGTTGGAAAGTTCATTTGTATCGGCCTGAATTATGCAGATCACGCGGCAGAGAGTGGCCTTGCCCTCCCAGAAGAGCCGGTCGTTTTCTTTAAGGCGACTTCGGCGATTTGCGGCCCAAACGATGACATTGAAATTCCACGCACCTCGCTCAAAACTGACTGGGAAGTCGAGCTGGGTGTCGTCATCGGCAAGACCGCCAAATACGTCAGCAAAGAAAACGCGTTGGACCATGTCGCGGGCTACTGCGTGATCAACGACGTCAGCGAGCGGCACTTTCAGACGCAACTGACAGGACAATGGACCAAGGGCAAATCCTGCGACACATTTGGTCCGACAGGTCCATGGCTGGTGACCCGTGACGAGGTTGCAGATCCGCAAAACCTTGCCATGTCGCTCGACGTGAACGGCAAGCGGATGCAGACCGGAAACACATCGACGATGATCTTTACCGTGGCCGAAATTATCGAACACCTCAGCGGCTTGATGACCCTGCATCCGGGCGATGTGATCACCACGGGCACGCCACCGGGTGTTGGCATGGGGATCAAGCCTGAACCAATTTACTTGAAGGTTGGCGATGTCATGGAACTGACGATCCAAGGTCTCGGCCAACAGCGACAGGAGGTCGGTCAAGATGCCTGATCTTTTGCTCATCGGGGGTGCCACAGATAAAATGATGGCGCGCATGGCGGATAAATTCACTATCCACAAACTGGCGGATGGCGGCTACCCCGTCGACAAAATCACCCATGTTTGCACCAATGGTCATGACGGGATCAAACCCGATGTCATGGCGTCCTTGCCTAACCTCAAGCACATCTCGTGCTACGGCGTGGGTTACGACGCGATCGACACAACCGAAGCCGTGAAACGCGGCATCGTCGTCACCCATACACCGAATGTGCTGAACGCCGAAGTCGCCACGACAGCCGTTTTGCTGATGCTCGCCTGCTACCGCGAAGCGTTGCGCGACGATGCCTATGTGCGGTCCGGCGCGTGGGAGGCCAAAGGCAACGCCCCCCTCACCCGTTCGGCGGATAATCAAACCATCGGCATTCTGGGTCTCGGTCGCATTGGCCAAGCGATCGCCGACAAACTCGCGCCGTGGAACCCTACAATCGTCTACCACAGCCGTAGCAAAAAGGACGTCGCTTACAAATACTACGACGACCTCAAAACGATGGCCGCAGACTGTGATGTGCTGGTTTGCATAACCCCCGGCGGTCCTGAGACGAACAAAATCGTTAACGCCGAAGTGTTGGCAGCCCTTGGTCCCCAAGGCACCTTGATCAACGTCGCGCGCGGCTCTGTCGTGGACGAGGACGCGATGATCACTGCTTTGCAATCTGGCGTACTCGGCTGGGCAGGTTTGGACGTGTTCGCAGCCGAACCGCACGTGCCGCAAGCGCTGCGTGATCTGCCCAACACGGTTTTGTTGCCGCATGTCGGAAGCGGAACGATTGAAACCCGCGCCGCGATGGGCGCGCTAACGGTTGATAATCTGTTGCAGCACCTCAGTGACGGCACCGTGATCAGCTCTGTGCCAGAATGTGACGGGATGTAGCGACATGGCGCGGATCACATCCGTTAAAGCACGATTGTTCGCCGTGCCGCTTGACGAAGTATTGGTCGACGCCAAACACGGCGACCACACGCATTTCCACCTGATCACTGCGACCGTCACGCTGGATGACGGGCGCAGTGGCACTGGCTATACCTACAATGGTGGACGCGGCGGCCATGCGACGGCAGCCATGATTACCCATGACCTTGCGCCGATGCTTACAGGGCTTGATGCCAGCGACGTCGAGGCGCTGTACGACGCGATGCAATGGCATGTACACTACGTCGGGCGCGGCGGTATCGCCAGCTTTGCAATTTCGGCCATCGACATCGCCCTTTGGGATTTGCGCTGTCAGGCGTTAGATCAACCCTTGTGGCAAGTCGCAGGAGGCGCCGCCAAAACCTGCAAGGCATACGGCGGCGGCATTGATCTGGCCTATCCCCTGCCCAAGCTTTTGACCCATGTGCAAAACTACATCGACGCAGGCCTTGGCGGCGTCAAAATTAAGATCGGCCAACCTGATATGGCCGACGACATCGCCCGCATTCGCGCGGTGCGTGCGCAGATCGGATCCGACGCGGCATTCATGATCGATGCAAATTATTCACTCAGCCGTGCACAGGCGATTGAACTGGCCTTAGCGGTCAAAGATCAAAACATCCTTTGGTTCGAAGAACCCATCATCCCTGACGATTACGCAGGCTACGCCGAGGTCACAAACGCCTCGGGCATGGTCGTTGCGCAAGGTGAAAACCTGCATACGATCCATGAATTTGAAATGGCCCTCGCCCAAGGCAATCTTGGCTTCATCCAACCCGATGCCTCCAACTGCGGTGGCATTACGGGCTGGCTGCAAGTTGCTGATATGACGCGCGGCACCGACGTTCCCGTCTGTTCGCACGGGATGCAGGAACTACACGTTTCATTGGTGTCATCCCAAGAACATAGTGGCTGGCTTGAAGTGCACAGCTTCCCCATCGACCGTTACACAACGCGCCCGTTGGTGATAGAAAATCAACGCGCCGTAGCACCTGACGTGGCTGGTATTGGTGTCACGTTCGACTGGCCAAAATTAACCCCGTTCGAAGTCACCTGATGCTCGCCTTCGCCGCTGCTGTTTTTTTCCTGATCATCTCCCCCGGTCCAGGTGTTTTATCGACCGCAGGCGTTGGCGCGGCCTATGGCTACCGCAACGGGCTGGCCTACGTAGCAGGGCTATTTGTGGGCAGTAATTTAGTGTTGCTGCTTGTGATCTCTGGCGTCGCAGCAACTGCACTTACCCTGCCGTGGCTCCGCACAACGCTGCTGATCGCCTCACTCGGATACCTGCTGTGGCTCGCGTGGCGCATCGCCAGCGCGGGCGCGCAAATTCGCTTTATCGAGGCCCGCACGCCGCTGGGGTTTTGGAACGGTTTGGCCCTGCAACCGATCAACCCCAAAGCCTATGTAGTCAGCACAACTCTGTTCACCGGCTTTAGCTTTATGCCCGACGCCCCATGGATAGAGACGGCGATCAAACTGCTGATCATGAACCTGATTTGGATACCCTTGCACCTTGGCTGGCTTGGCGCGGGGATCAGCCTACGCCGCCTTGACCTTGGCCCGCAAGCGCAACGCCGCGTGAACATCGCGATGGCGCTGTCGATGCTGGTCGCGGTCGGTCTGGCGCTTTGGTCGCAGACCTAAAGCGACGCGGTGATCCCGCCGTCCACATAAAGCGTATGACCATTCACAAAACTGGACGCCGCCGACGACAAGAACACCGCAGCGCCCACTAATTCCTCGACCTTACCCCAGCGGCCTGACGGCGTGCGCTTGGCTAGCCACTCGGAAAACTCGGGGTCCGCAACCAAGGCCGCATTCAGCGGCGTATCGAAATAACCGGGTGCGATTGCGTTGCACTGCAACCCATGTTTCGCCCAGTCCGTCGCCATGCCTTTGGTTAGGTTGCCCACCGCGCCTTTTGTCGCCGTGTAGGGCGCAATACCGGGGCGCGCGAGGGCAGTTTGCACGCTGGCGATGTTGATGATCTTGCCTTTGCCGCGTTTGATCATATGCCGCGCCACCGCTTGTCCAACGTGGAACACGCTGGCGACATTGGTTTGCAACAACCGCTCAAATGCATCTGCGGGAAACTCTTCCAACTCACCGCGATGCTGCATGCCTGCGTTGTTGATCAGGATATCAATCGGGCCCGTCTCTGCCTCAAACGCATCGACTGCGGCACGCACTGCGTCATGGTCGGTCACGTCAAAGGAGAGGACTTGCACGGTGCCACCAAGGTCTTTCGCCGCTTGTGCCAGCTTACCTGCATCACGCCCGTTCAAGATAACTTCGGCCCCGGCTGCGGCCATGCCCTTTGCCAAGGCGAAACCGATGCCCTGACTAGACCCAGTGATCAAAACGCGCTGACCCGTAAGGTCAAAAAGAGAGAGGCTCATGTTATTTTCCTTTGGTGCTTTTACAGAAGTATCGTTAGCTTCGGCCAAGTTGTACATAACTAAGTGGGGTCAATTATGCGCGCAGTCGTCATTCACGCAGCACAAGATTTGCGGATCGAAGAACAATCCTCCGTACCCGCGCCAGCCGCTGGCGAAGTCCGCATCAATATGGCTGTTGGTGGCATCTGCGGGTCCGACCTGCACTACTACAATCACGGTGGGTTTGGTGCGGTGCGCCTGCGCCAACCCATGGTGCTGGGCCACGAAGTGTCCGGCCACATCGCAGCCATTGGCGACGGCGTCACAGGATTGATCTCCGACCAACTGGTGGCGGTCTCGCCATCGCGACCCTGCACCGGGTGCGACTACTGCCTGCGCGGCCAACCCAACCATTGCGAGAACATGCGCTTCTACGGCAGCGCCATGCCCTACCCCCACATCCAAGGCGCGTTCAGCCAAGAGCTTATCGTCGACGCCAGCCAATGCGTCCCCGCTGATGGCCTAAGCCCCGAAACCGCTGCCATGGCCGAGCCTTTGGCTGTTTGTTTGCACGCAATGCGCCAAGCAGGCGACTTGGTTGGCAAGACGGTTCTGGTCACAGGGTGTGGGCCCATCGGTGCGCTATCGATACTCGCAGCCCGTCGCGCCGGTGCTGCGAAAATCATCGCGACCGATCTGTCAGACTACACTCTCGACATGGCCAGAAAATGTGGCGCAGACGTTGTGTTGAACTTGGCGAGTGACAGCGACGCGATTGCGCCCTTCACCGCTGGAAAAGGACAGATCGACGTCCAGTTCGAATGCTCTGGCGCTCCAGCGGCGCTTTCGTCAGGTATAGCTGCCTTACGCCCAATGGGGACACTTGTGCAACTTGGCATGGGCGGCGATATGACCGTCCCGATGCAAGCAATCACGGCCAAAGAGTTAACCCTGCGTGGGTCGTTCCGGTTTCACAGTGAATTCGCGACAGCCGTGGCGATGATGCAAAAAGGGCTGATCGACGTCACCCCTTTGATCACGCATAAATTCGGCTTGGACGACGCAATAGATGCGTTCGAAATGGCTAAAGATCGCGGCCAAGCCATGAAGGTTCAGATCGCCTTTACCTGACGCGGGTACTGTCAGAGGAAAATGGCTTGAAGCCAGAAGGGGGCTTTCGTAGCATCGCTGAATGTCAAAACCTTCCCCATTTCGCTACTTTAAAACCAGCCCTGAAGTCATCCGCTTGGCAGTGATGATGTACGTCAGGTTTCCGCTGTCGCTACGCAATGTCGAGGATCTTCTCCACGAACGTGGTATTGAAGTAAGCCACGAGACCGTCCGGTTTTGGTGGAATAGGTTTGGCCCACTTTTCGCCTCTGAGATTCGTAAAGGTCGGATCAATCGCACGCGATCGCATTCAAACTGGCAATGGCATCTGGACGAAGTTTTCGTGAAGATTAACGGCGAGACGCACTATCTGTGGCGCGCGGTGGATCACGAAGGCGAGGTACTGGAGAGCTTTGTCACAAAGCGACGTGATCGCAAAGCAGCATTGAAATTCTTAAAGAAAACAATGAAACGATTCGGCAACCCACATGTCATCGTGACGGACAAACTCAGATCTTATGGTGCTGCAATGAAGGTCATTGGCAACGCCGACCGGCAAGAAACGGGTCACTGGAAAATAATAGAGCTGAGAATTCACACCTGCCTTTTCGACGACGGGAACGGGCAATGCTGCGGTTCCGGAACATGCGCAGTTTGCAAAAGTTCACCGCAGTTCATTCCTCCGTCTGCAAGGTACTGTCAGAGGAAAGTGGCTTGAGGACAGCAAGGCAGTTTCGTAGCTTCACCGGATGTCAAAACGCTCCCCATTTCGGTATTTCAAAACCAGCCCTGAGATCATCCGCCTTGCGGTGATGATGTACGTTCGTTTTCCACTATCACTTCGGAACGTGGAGGATTTACTTCACGAGCGGGGCATCGATGTCAGCCACGAAACGATCCGGTTTTGGTGGAATAGATTTGGTCCGCTTTTCGCCTCTGAAATCCGTAAAGATCGGATCAATCGCACGCGATCGCATTCAATCTGGCAATGGCATCTGGACGAGGTTTTTGTGAAGATCAACGGCGAGACCCACTACCTTTGGCGCGCTGTTGATCACGAAGGTGAGGTTCTCGAGAGCTTCGTCACAAAGCGCCGTGATCGCAAAGCAGCATTGAAATTCCTCAAGAAAACAATGAAGCGGTATGGCAATCCGGAAGTAATCGTCACGGATCGCCTTAAGTCATACGGCGCTGCGATGAAGGTGATCGGCAATGCCCGGCGCCAAACGACGGGGCGGCGACTGAACAATCGCGCTGAGAATTCGCATCTTCCGTTTCGACGACGAGAGCGCGCGATGTTGCGGTTTCGGCGGCTACAATCTCTACAAAAGTTCGTCGCCGTTCATTCTTCGATCTACAACCATTTCAATCAGGAACGCCACCTCAATTCACGAACTAATTTCAAACTCAAACGAACTGCCGCACTTGCCGAGTGGCGGGATCTTTGTTCCGCATAAGTTCACGCAAAACGCCGTACACTGAGACTAGTTCGAATTAGTCTGACAGCATCCGCATTCATGGCAAAAATTTTTGGCACCTCTCGGCTTGGCCGCTTTATTCGCAACAACGCTCGATTTAGTAGTTTCACGGAGCGCCTTGTTGGACGGCTGTCCAAGTTCGGCCCAAAGTAACGGGTGTTATCCCGCCGCAGCACTCATTGATTGGCGGGGGCTTTATTCCGCATAAGCTCCCGCATTCCGCCGCAAACTGAGGCCAGTTCGAAGTAATCTGACAGCATCCGAAGGCCGAATACTGGTCAAATTGCTTGCGCTAACATTTTCTGCGCGAGGTTCTGTTGACGCCCCCTCACGGCCATGTTTCACTGCATTTCAGTCCAATGCTGCAAATGAATGGGTCGGAGTTTCAAAGATGCCAAGCGAGCTCCCTGACTTTTTGACGCAGGGCGACATTGCGGCCCTGAACGCAGGTACCCATCATGCACCCTTTGATGTGCTTGGTCCCCACAAGAGCGGAAATCGGCGCTGGATCACTGTCTTTCAGCCTGACGCCGTTGAAGTGGTCGCAACGGTCGGCGGAAAACCAACCCCGTTGAACCGCATTGAAGGCGCTGTTTTTGCAGGCCCCGTCGCGGGCAAGACCTATACGTTGACGATGTGTTACGCTGATGGCTCTAAATATACGACGCCTGATCCTTTCGCCTTTGATCCAGTCCTGACGGACTTCGACCAGTACCTTGTCGGCGAAGGCACCCACAAAGAGCTTTGGCGCGTCTTAGGTGCGCATATCACCAGACATCAGCGCACAGATGGCACGCATTTCGCGGTTTGGGCACCTAACGCCCAGCGCGTTAGCGTTATCGGCGACTTCAACAACTGGGATGCGCGGCGTCACCCAATGCGGCCAGCAGGCCAGACCGGTGTTTGGGAGGTCTTTTTGCCAACTGTCGGCGAAGGCGCAAAATACAAGTACCAAATCACCACTGCCGATGGGGGCAGCGGTCAAAAGGCCGATCCTGTCGGGTTCGGGTCGCAGCACCCGCCTGAAAAGGCGTCTATCGTGCGCGATATTACAGGCTATGGTTGGAACGATCAGGCATGGATGAAATCGCGTGCCAAGCGCGCAGACCGCGCCAGCCCGATTTCAATTTACGAGGTCCATTTGGGGTCATGGCGGCGGCGCTATGATGATCACGGCAGGCCGCTCAGCTACAAAGAACTGGCGCGCGATCTGGTGTCGTACGTCAACTACATGGGCTTTACGCATATCGAATTGATGCCCGTGTCAGAGTTCCCTTTCGATGGATCATGGGGTTATCAGCCTGTGGGTCTTTATGCGCCGACAATCCGGTTCGGGCCCCCTCACGAATTTCGCGATTTTGTAGAGGCCGCGCATAACGCCGGTATCGGCGTCCTGTTGGATTGGGTTCCGGGGCATTTCCCGACCGATGATCACGGGCTAGCGCAATTCGACGGTACCGCCCTTTACGAACACGCCGACCCGCGCGAAGGGTTCCATCAAGACTGGAACACGCTGATCTATAATTACGGGCGCCGCGAGGTGAAAAACTATCTGGTCGCCAACGCGCTTTATTGGCTGAAGGAATACCACCTTGACGGGCTGCGCGTCGATGCGGTGGCGTCGATGCTGTACCGCGATTATTCGCGCAATGACGGCGAATGGGTACCAAACAAAGACGGTGGCCGCGAGAATTACGAGGCGATCGCGTTTCTGCAAGAAATGAACATCGCGACCTATGGTGCCGACCCAAGCATTATGACCGTAGCCGAGGAAAGCACGTCTTTCCCTGCTGTTTCGCAACCTGTCCACACGGGCGGTCTGGGCTTTGGTTACAAGTGGAACATGGGTTGGATGAACGACACGCTGCGGTACATGGAAACCGATCCGATTTACCGCCAGCATCACCATCACCTGATGACCTTTCCTATCGATTGGGCGTTCACGGAAAACTTCATCCTGCCGATTAGCCACGATGAGGTTGTGCACGGCAAAGGGTCGATGTTGACCAAAATGCCGGGCACGACATGGGAAAAATTTGCAAACCTGCGTGCCTACTATGCGTTCATGTGGATGCAGCCGGGCAAAAAGCTGCTGTTCATGGGCTGTGAATTTGCGCAACCCGAAGAATGGAACCACGACAGGGAACTGAACTGGGGTGCTGCTGAACTGCCTGCGCACAAGGGTATTCAACATTTGATCCGTGATCTGAACGGACTCTACCGCGATAATCCGGCGCTTCACGTCAATGATTGCGCCGCGGACGGGTTTGCCTGGCTCAGCAATGATCCGACACAATCCACAATTGGTTTTGTGCGCTACGGCGCAAAAGATGACGCGCCTGTCGTGGTGATGTGCAACTTCACACCCGTTGCGCGCGATGCGTTCCAGTTGGGTGTTCCAAGCTCAGGTTTCTGGGAGGAGATCTTGAACACCGACGCCGCCGTTTACGGGGGCGAAAATCGCGGGAACTTGGGCGGCTGTGCGGCGCAAGATGTGCCAGCAGACGGCCATGCGCAGTCCGTGACGCTGACGTTACCGCCGCTTTCGGTGGTCGTGCTGCGCAAACGCGATAGAATTAAATAATCATAAGGGGGGAACGACATGCCGACTAAGCGTATTACACAAAGGTCCATGGTTTTCGTATTGGCTGGTGGCCGCGGAAGCCGCCTTAAGGAACTCACAGACCGCCGCGTAAAACCTGCGGTGCCATTTGGCGGCAAAGCACGGATTATCGACTTTGCTCTGTCGAATGCCATGAACTCTGGCATTCGCAAAATGGCCATTGCCACGCAATACAAGGCGCACAGTCTCATTCGCCACACCCAGCGCGGATGGAACTTTCTGCGGCCAGAGCGGAATGAATTCCTTGATGTGCTGCCCGCTTCGCAGCGCGGCGGCAATGAAAGCTGGTACAAGGGAACCGCCGATGCGGTGACCCAGAACATCGATATCGTTGACAGCTATAACGTGGATTACGTAATCATCCTTGCCGGTGACCATATCTACAAGATGGACTACGAAATCATGCTACGCCAGCACGTGGAATCAGAAGCGGATGTCACCGTTGGATGTCTTACAGTCCCCCGCATGGAGGCAACTGCCTTTGGTGTCATGGACACCGATAAAAACGGGCGCATTACCAGTTTCCTTGAAAAGCCCGCCGATCCACCTGGCACGCCAGAGGACCCCGACCTCGCACTTGCCTCGATGGGTATCTATGTCTTCGACTGGAAATTCCTGCGTGCTCTGCTGAAGAAAGACGCAGAGAATCCCGATTCTACGAACGACTTTGGCAACGATCTTATCCCCGACATCGTCAAGGGCGGGAAAGCCATGGCGCACCGCTTTGACGAAAGCTGTGTGCGTGCCGAAGGCGCACCTGCCTACTGGAAAGACGTTGGCACAGTCGACGCTTTCTGGCAGGCGCATATCGACATGACAAGCTTTACCCCAGAGTTGGACCTCTGGGACAAAAGCTGGCCGATCTGGACATACAACGAGAGTGTCCCTCCGGCGAAGTTTATCCACGACGAACGTGACAGACGCGGGATGGCAATTTCTTCGATGGTATCGGGCGGGTGCATCATTTCGGGTACCGAAGTGCGCAACTCTGTTCTGTTTACGAACGTGCATACCAATTCCTATGCGGTGCTGGATCATGCGGTCGTGCTGCCAAATGTGGTCGTGCATCGCTCTGCCAGATTGCGACAGGTCGTTGTGGATTCCAGCGTCATCATCCCCGAGGGTCTGGTTGTTGGCGAGGACCCCGTCGAGGACGCAAAGTGGTTCCGTGTCACAGAACGCGGCACCACGCTGATCACCCAAGCGATGTTAGACAAAAGGGCCGCCTCTATATGACCAAAGCGCTTTTCGTTGTGTCTGAATGTGCCCCGCTGGTGAAAACCGGCGGGCTGGCTGATGTGGCAGGCGCGTTGCCGATCGCATTGGCCGAACACGGTGTTGCAGTGCGGGTGCTTTTGCCCGGCTATCGCACTGTGCTGGGGCAGATCGGAAAAGCAAAAACCGTTGCGACCTATAAAAACCTTTTCGGCGGGACTGCAAAGTTGCGCGCCTGTCAGGTTGCGGGCCTTGACCTGCTGATCCTAGATGCCCCACATCTTTATGACCGTGACGGCGCGATCTACGGCGATGCGACAGGCAAAGACTGGCCCGATAATCCCGAAAGGTTTGCAGCCCTTTGCAAAGTTGCTGCGATGATTGCGGCAGACGGCGTCGGCGATTGGACCCCTGATATTGTGCATGGTCACGATTGGCAGGCTGGGCTGACACCAGAGTATTTGCACGCGCTAGGCGTGGATGTGCCGTTTGTCTTTACGGTCCACAATATTGCGTTTCACGGAAACACGGCATCGAACAGGCTTAAGTCACTTGAACTGGATGCCGCACGTTTCACGCCCGAGCATTTTGAATTCTGGGGACAGATTTCTGCCCTAAAGGCAGGGCTTGTGGGTGCTGCCAAGATCACAACCGTATCGCAAACCTATGCCGAAGAATTGCTGACACCCGCATTCGGGATCGGCATGGACGGTGTGCTGCGCGCACGGCAAGCGGACCTTACGGGCATTGTAAACGGGATTGATCTGGCGGTGTGGAACCCTGCGACTGACCCCAACATAAAGCCCTACAAAACCGCTACTGGCAAAGCGGCCAACAAGAAAGCACTGCGCAAGACGTTTGGGCTGGGGCAATCAGAAGGCCCACTTTGTGTACTTGTATCCCGCCTGACCGAACAAAAAGGCATCGACCTTTTTCTGGACGCACTTCCGACATTGCTGGCGCGCGGCGGACAGGTCGCATTGCTGGGATCAGGTGATCCAAAGCTAGAAGTTGCGCTGCTCGAAGCGGCAGACGTCAATGAAAACCTGTCGGTCAAAATCGGCTACAACGAAGCGCTCTCGCATCAGATGATGGCAGGTGGCGACGTCGTTCTAGTGCCGTCACGGTTTGAACCCTGCGGGCTGACCCAGCTTTACGGCCTGCGCTACGGGACATTGCCCCTGGTCGCTTTGACGGGTGGGTTGGCCGATACTGTCATCAACGCATCGCCCGCGGCCTTGGCCCGCGGCGTGGCGACAGGCGTACAATTCTTCCCTATCGATGCGCCCGCTTTGACGAACGCTTTTAGCCGCCTGTGCGATCTTTATGACGACCCAAAAACTTGGAAAACCATGCAAGCCAACGCGATGAAACAACCCGTCGGCTGGGAAACCTCTGCCGCGGCCTACAAGACGATCTATGCAAGCTGGACCGAGGCGCAATCTTGAACGTAGGCCCCTTTGAAACACGCCCTGGCTTGCCCTCACCTTTGGGTGCAACGGTAGACGCGGACGGCGTGAACTTTGCGGTGTTTTCACAACATGCGACCAAGGTAATGCTCTGCTTGTTTGACGAAGACGGGAACGAGAACCAAATCATCACATTGCCCGAACGCGAAGGCCACGTGTGGCATGGTTATTTTCCGGGCATGAAAGCGGGCCAGCAATACGGCTTTCGGATGGACGGCCCTTATACGCCCGATGAAGGTCACCGCTTCAATCCCTACAAATTGCTGATTGATCCGTATGCCAAACAACTAACGGGCCACCCGAAATGGGACAGCTCAATGTTTGGGTATCAGACGGGTCATAAGGACAAAGACCTGAGTTTCAGCAAAACCGACAGCGCGCCATTCATGCCGCGCAGTATTGTTGTTGATCCCACGTTCAACTGGGACAACGCCGCAGAACCACGGCATGCGCTTGAAAGCTCGATCATTTACGAGGCCCACGTCAAAGGCCTGACCGCTGGTCGCAGCGACATTCCAAACCCCGGCACTTATCTGGCAATGGCCTCTGATCCGATCCTCGAGCACCTCAATAACCTTGGCGTCACAGCCGTTGAACTGCTGCCCGTCCAAGCGTTCCTAAACGAGAAATTTCTGCTGGATCGCGGTTTGACGAACTACTGGGGCTATATGACCTATGGGTTCTTTGCCCCCGACCCACGCTACATGCAGGGCGCTGATATTGCAGAGTTTCAGCAGATGGTGCGCCGTTTCCATTCTGCAGGCATCGAAGTGATCTTGGACGTGGTCTATAACCATACAGCTGAAGGGTCCGAGATGGGCCCGACGTTGATGTTCCGTGGCATGGATAACGCAAGCTATTACCGTTTGGCCGATAATCCACGCTATTACATCGACGACGCAGGTTGCGGAAACACGCTTGATTTCGAAAACCCCTTTGTCATCCGCCTTGTTATGGACAGCCTGCGATACTGGGTCGAGGTCATGCATGTCGACGGGTTCCGCTTTGACCTTTGCTCGGCTCTTGGGCGCACTGCGCGCGGGTTTGAACGCGACGGGCCGTTCTTTCGCGCCATTGGCCAAGACCCGGTTCTGAACCGCGTAAAACTGATCGCAGAGCCTTGGGACATTGGACCGGGCGGGTATCAGTTGGGCGCCTACCCTGCGCCATTTGCCGAATGGAACGACAAATACCGCGATAACGTGCGTGAATTCTGGCGTGGCAATCGCGGCATGGTCAAAGATGTCGCCGAACGCTTGGTCGGCTCTGCCCCGTATTTCGACCACGACGGGCGGGCCGCGACCTCATCTTTAAACTTTCTGACGGCCCACGACGGTTTCACGCTGCAAGATACGGTTAGCTACAACGCCAAGAACAATCTGGCCAATGGCGAGGATGACCGCGACGGACATTCCAACAACCATTCCGACAACATGGGGGTTGAGGGGCCAACTGACGATCCAGAAATCTCGGCCGCGCGCATGCGCCGAAAACGCAACCTGATGGCCACGTTGTTGTTGTCGCAGGGCACCCCAATGATCCTTGCGGGGGACGAACTTAGCAATTCGCAAGGTGGCAACAACAATGCCTACTGCCAAGACAACGAGATCGGTTGGGTCAATTGGCCGGAAGAAGGTGATCCTTTCTTCACCTTTTGCCAGCAGGCAATTGCCTTTCGTAAAATGCACCCGCTGTTGCGGCAAACACGTTTCCTGCATTCGCGCCAGCGACTGGTGGACGGCGAACCTGATTTGTTCTGGCGTCAGTCTAACGGTGATCCGATGCGTCAAGAAGATTGGGATAATCCCGACCTTGATACGCTGGTGGCTGAAATGCGTATGGCGTCAGGGTCGCCCGAATACGTCAAACGCGAAGGGGCATTGCTGGTCGTCTTGAACCGAGGCGACGCCGTCGAGATTGCACCACCGGATTTACCAAGTGGTGACACTTGGGTACGCCGCTTTGATACCAGCCAGGACGACGCGATTAAGGTCACGCTAGGAATGCTGGTGGCCGCCGACAGTGTCGTGGTATTTTCACAAGAGACCATGGAGGACTAGACATGCCGATGCAAAACGTTCGGACCACTCCGATTGACGGGCAAAAACCGGGAACAAGCGGGCTTCGCAAGAAAACTGCAGTTTTCAAGCGTCCGCATTATCTGGAAAACTATGTGCAGGCGATCTTTGACGGTATAGGCGGCATTGCAGGCAAGACCCTCGTTGTTGGCGGCGACGGTCGTTATTTCAACGATAGCGCAATCCAGATTATCTTGCGAATGGCGGCGGCAAATGATGCGGCCAAATGCATCGTAGGTCAGGGTGGTATTCTATCGACACCTGCCGCGTCGCATCTGATCCGACTACGCCAAGCAGGTGGCGGACTGATCCTGTCGGCCAGCCACAATCCGGGTGGACCAGACGCCGATTTTGGCCTGAAATATAACGGGCCGAATGGCGGCCCCGCGTCCGAAGCCGTGACAGACAAGATTTTTGAGCGCACCAAAACGCTGGATTTCTACAAGATCATCGCGGCCGATGATGTCGATTTGGGGACCATCGGCACCCAAACTCTTGAGGACATGACGGTCGAAATCGTCGACCCAGTCGCGGACTACGCTGCATTGATGCAAACCATCGTTGATTTCGACAAAATTCGCGCGCTGTTCGCGGGTGGGTTTACGATGTGCTTTGACGCAATGCATGCCGTCACAGGACCCTATGCATATGCCATTCTCGAAGGCGAATTGGGCGCCGCCAAAGGAACCGTTATCAACGGTATGCCAAGCCCGGATTTCGGTGGCGGGCATCCCGATCCAAACCCGATTTGGGCAAAGGAACTGATGGATAAAATGTTGGGTGCAAACGCGCCTGATTTCGGCGCGGCCTCTGATGGCGACGGTGACCGCAATATGATCGTGGGACGCGGCGCTTACGTGACGCCCTCTGATAGCTTAGCGTTATTGACCGCAAAGGCACATCTTGCTCCTGCCTATAGCAGCGGCCTGTCCGGTGTCGCGCGGTCTATGCCGACATCTCGGGCGGTGGACCGTGTTGCGGCAAGCCTAGGGATTGAATGCTTTGAAACACCCACAGGCTGGAAGTTCTTCGGCAATCTACTGGACGCTGGTAAAGTCACGCTTTGTGGCGAAGAAAGTGCTGGAACAGGGTCTGATCACGTCCGCGAAAAGGACGGGCTTTGGGCCGTTTTGCTGTGGCTGAATATTCTGGCAGAAACCAAGAAATCAGTGGCTGATCTCATGGGTGATCTTTGGGCCGCACACGGGCGCTGCTATTATGCCCGCCTTGATTACGAAGATGTGGATAGCGACAAAGCGCATGCGATGGTCGATGCATTGCGCACAGCATTGCCATCGCTGGGTGGCAAAGCGGTCGGCGGGATGACAGTCGAAAATGCAGATGAGTTTTCCTACCTTGATCCCGTCGACGGATCGACATCAGCAGGCCAAGGCATTCGGATCGCATTCGCTGGCGGTGCGCGGGCCGTATTCAGACTATCCGGCACAGGCACCCAAGGGGCGACAATCCGGATTTATCTTGAGCAGTTGGAAACTGACCCAGATCGTTTGCATCTGGAACCCGGAACCGTTTTGGCGCAAGTGCGTGGCGCTGCACTGGCCTTGTCTGATTTAACTGCTATGACAGGGCGGGTTGATCCGGACGTTGTAACTTAACGCCGATCATTCGCAGGCAAACTAGACGACAAAGAGGTTTTCGTGAGCGTGATGCATGACTTATCTGCTGAGGCAATGCGCGTGCGCATTGATCAGCATCTGACCTATACGCTGGGCAAGGATAAACCCAACGCCAGCCTTTATGACTGGCGCATGGCCGTCAGCTATGCCGTGCGCGACTTGATTGTGGAACCGTGGTTCGCAGCAACCCGCAAGACCTATCAAGCGCAGGGTAAACGGGTCTACTACCTGTCGATGGAATTTCTGATCGGTCGCATCCTCGAGGACGCAATGGTGAACCTTAATCTACGTGACACCGTGGCGCAGGTGCTGGACGCAGAGGGTATTTCCATCGCCGATCTGATCGAAGACGAACCGGATGCGGCCCTTGGCAATGGTGGCTTGGGAAGACTAGCAGCTTGTTTCCTTGAAAGCATGTCAACGCTGGCCTGCCCCGCTTACGGCTATGGCATCCGCTACGAACACGGGCTGTTTCGCCAGAAGTTCGAAGGCGGCCGTCAGGTTGAACACCCCGAAGATTGGCTGAACCAACCGCATCCGTGGGAATTCGAGCGGCCAGAGGCCCGCTATACAATTCCTTTCAAAGGGTTCGTTGACGAAAACGCCACATGGCACCCGTCCGAGACTGTTTTTGCCCGCGCCTACGACATGCCCGTGATCGGCTGGCAAGGTGGGTGGGCAAATACGCTGCGCCTTTGGGGTGCGCATCCGACCGAACATTTCGACCTTGAACGCTTTAACGCGGGCGATCACACCGCCGCCGCTGCGCCCGAAGCCTTGGCGCGCACTTTGTCGCGCGTTCTATACCCAGAGGACACGACCGATACGGGCAAGGAGCTGCGCCTTAAGCAGGAATTCTTCCTGACGTCCGCCGCGCTGCAGGATATTCTGCGCCGGTTCCTCAGTGAATATGACGACCTTGAAATGCTACCTCAAAAGGTCGCGATCCAACTGAATGACACCCACCCTGCCCTTGCTGGTCCAGAACTGATCCGGCTGTTGACCGACGTGCATGGGCTTGACTGGGACACCGCGAAACGCATCGCATCTGGTTGTTTGAACTACACCAACCACACACTTTTGCCCGAAGCGTTGGAAACATGGTCCACTTGGCTGATGGGGCGCGTCTTACCCCGCCACATGGATATCATCGAACGGATCGACACAGAGCACCGTGCGGCAACGGGTTGCACGCCCGATCTGGGCATTGTGTTGCATGACCAAGTGCACATGGGCACGCTGGCTTTTGTGATGGCCTCGCACGTGAACGGCGTTTCCGCCCTGCATACGGACTTGATGAAAGAGACCGTTTTTGCGGACCTCGACGGACTTTACCCTGCGAAAATCGTAAACCAAACCAATGGTGTCACGCCGCGCCGCTGGATCAAGCTGTCCAATCCTGCCCTGTCCAAAGTCCTCACTGATGTCATCGGCGCAGGCTGGGAAAGCGATTTGGACAAACTGCAAGGACTCCTGGCGCACGAGGAAGATTACGACCTACGCGACGCTTTGGGAGCGGCCAAGCGCGCAAACAAAGTCGCCTTGTCCAATTGGACCGCTGACACGTTAGGTGTCGCGATCAACCCTGATGCGATGTTCGACGTGCAGATCAAACGTATCCATGAATACAAACGTCAACTGCTCAATATCTTCGAAACAATCGCGCGTTGGTCCGCTATTCGCGCCAACCCGACAGGCGATTGGACGCCGCGGGTGAAGATCTTTGGCGGCAAAGCGGCACCGGGTTATTTCATCGCCAAAGACATCATTCATTTCATCAATGACGTGGCCCATACGATCAACAACGATCCGGTAACCGGTGATCTGCTAAAAGTAATTTATCCTGCCAACTACAACGTCTCAATGGCGCAGCGTTTGATCCCCGCGACCGATCTGTCGGAGCAGATTTCAACTGCGGGCAAAGAGGCGTCAGGCACCGGCAACATGAAGTTCACCATGAACGGCGCACTAACCATTGGCACGCTAGACGGGGCCAACGTTGAAATTCGCGAGCATGTAGGGCCTGAGAATTTCTTTCTGTTCGGCATGACCGCAGTAGAGGTCCAAGCCCGTTATCAGGTTCCCGATCACGCCCGTCAGGCGATTCAAGCCAGCCAATCATTGCAAGACATTCTGCAAATGATTGTCGAAGGACGCTTTAGCCCCGATGACAAAACCCGCCACAACGGGTTGGTCGATGCGATCTGGAACCATGATCCGTTCTTGGTCGCGTCAGATTTCGATAGCTATCTGGCATGCCAATCACAAGTGGACAGCCTTTTCGCGCAGCCAGACGATTGGAACCGTCTAGTCCTGCGCAACATCGCTGGATCCGGCTACTTTTCGTCAGATCGCACGATCAAAGGCTACATGAACGACATCTGGGACGTAAAAAGCTTAGGTTAGGTAGGCGAAACCGTTGCCTTCCAAGGTCAACTTGCCACCCTTCAAAGTCGCCGCGTTTCCGACGGCTATCGCTGATGCTTTGGACATCGGAATGGTTTGCGTATCTTTGGACAGGTTGAAAACGCACGTCAGCATTTGCTCATCCGAAGTGCGTGTAAATGCCAACAAAGGTTCCGGCAAAGAGATGAAAGCGGTCTTGCCGTGTGTCAGCGCAGGGCTGGCTTTGCGGTAGGCGATCATGTCTGTGTAGTAGGCCAGAATACTGCCCTCACCCTGCTGATCGACAGCCTTGGCCGCTTGCGGAGCTTTCACTGGCAGCCACGGTTTCCCCGTCGAAAAGCCAGCATTGGCTGCGTCTTTTTCCCAAACCATCGGCGTGCGGCATCCATCACGGCCTTTGACGGCAGGCCAATAACGGATCGCGGGCGGGTCGGTCAGCTCCTCGAAAACCAGTTCGGTTTCAGTCTGACCCAGTTCTTCACCCTGATAAATACCAATGGTGCCTTCGAACGACATCAGCATTGCGCAGGCCAGACGGGCCATCGCATCCTCGGACACAGAGTATTCAGCCCAGCGCGAAACTTGGCGGGGGACATCATGGTTGCTAAATGACCAATAAGGGTGACCATCAGGCGCGCCCGTCTGGAAACCTTCGATACAGTTGCGGAAGTGTTCCGCGTTGAAATCCGGTCCCAACATAGCAAAGCTATAGGCCATATGCAGACGGTCTGTGCCCGCCGTGTATTCGCCCATTATCTCGATAGAACGACGCCCCATTTCCCCGACTTCGCCGACCATCATGATGTCTTCGTACTGGTCGGTCAGCGCGCGCAGCCGCTCCAGGAACGCTAGATTTTCAGGGCGCGTCTTGTTGTAGATATTGTTCTGCATCCCATAAAGATCGGTGGCCATGACTTGCGGTTTGGCTTGTGCAGGCGGGTTGGACCGCAGTTTCTGATCGTGAAAATAGTAGTTCACCGTATCAAGGCGGAAACCGTCCAAACCACGGTCAAGCCAGAACTTGCAGGTCTCGAGGATTGCATCGATCACATCAGGATTGTGGAAATTCAGGTCCGGCTGCGAGGCAAGAAAATTGTGCAAGAAATACTGGCCGCGGCCCGGATCAAACTCCCAAGCTGGACCCCCAAAGTGGCTGTGCCAGTTCGTAGGCGGTGCACCGTCAGGTAGTGGATCGGCCCAAACATACCAATCCGCCTTTGGGTTCGTGCGGTCCTTGCGGGATTCTTTGAACCACTCATGCTGATCAGAGCTGTGCGACAAAACCTGATCCACGATGACTTTCAGGCCACGCGCATGGGCGGCCTCTATCAGTTCGTCAAAGGCGTTCAGATCGCCGAACAACGGATCAACTGCCAAATAGTCAGAGACGTCATATCCCATATCTGTCTGCGGCGAGGCGAAAATCGGCGATAGCCAAATGCAATCCACGCCAAGCGACGCAATATAATCCAACCGCCGCGTGATGCCCGCTAGATCGCCGACACCATCGCCGTCATCATCTTGGTATGATCGCGGATAGACTTGGTAAATTACGGCACTGCGCCACCATTCGTGCATGTTTTCTTCCCTGCTTCGTTCTATGGCAAATCAGATTAATGGGCCACTGACGCGCGTATTTGCACTAAAGTCTAGTCCAAAGATAGTCGTTTTCACGCTGCACCTTCGCCCCTAAAGCAATCCATTCGGTAATGGCTGTTCATTCGCAGTGTTCACGCGACGGAACCAAAGCGTCACCATTGTCGACGTGATCACGATAAACAGGGAATATAGGACCGGCACAGCCATGATCGCTTGCGCCTCGGTGCCCGCAAACGTGAAGGCAATAATCGCAATGGCTAGTGGACCGTTCTGGATGCCCGTTTCAAGGGCCACAGTGCGTGCATTGCGTGGATGCAATTTCAGCAAGATGGAAAACCCATAACCCAACGCAAAGCCGAACAAGCCAAGCACGACAGATCCAAAGTATGTGGCCCATGTCGTCGTCAGCAGGAATTCCCAATTGCGTGGAATCCATGACACGATCAAAAATAGAATGAAGAAAATCGCGAGCATAGATCCCATGAATTCGGTCACCGCACCTACGTTGGAATTGAACTTTCGCAACACCATGCCGATTGCCACAGGCACCAGCAGCAACACGAGCGTCGCAATGATATTCTCGCGCGGGATATCCAGATCAAGCGCGCCGGCATAAACCACCAGAACAATCGGGATCAGGATCACGCCAAAGACGGTCGATGTTACGGTCATCAAGACAGACAGCGCTAGGTTACCTTTTGAAAAGTATGTAAAGATGTTCGAAGTGGTCCCGCCCGGCATACAAGCCATGATCAAAATGCCGATCTTGATCGGGTCGGACACAGGCAAAGTCGACGCAAGGATAAAACCGATCAGCGGCATAAATCCGTATTGCGATACAACACCAATCATCAATCCGTAAGGCCGCTTTAGGGCGAGCGTAAAATCACGCGGCGTCAGGGACGCGCCCATCCCCAACATGATCACAAAAATCATCAAGGCCAGAATGGCTTGCTCTAGTGGTCCAACCATTGCTTAACCCTCCGCTTTGCTGAGTTCTTCTGCGCGCAGGTCTTTGCGCAGGATTTTTCCGACATTCGATTTAGGCAACTCTTCGCGGAATTCGACCGTCTTGGGAACTTTGTAGGCCGTCAGATGCTCTTTGCAGTAAGCGCGCACGGCGTCCTTATTCAGGGTCTCGTCGCGCTTGACGATAAAGGCTTTGACTGCCTCGCCCGAGGCGCCGTCCGGCACGCCGATGACAGCGACCTCTTCCACACCGGGGTGGGCCGCGATCACGTCTTCGATTTCGTTAGGATAAACATTAAAGCCAGACACAAGGATCATGTCCTTCTTGCGGTCGACCACGCGGAAATAACCGTCTTCGTCCATAACCCCGATATCACCAGTCAAAAGCCAGCCGTTCTGGATGGTCTTGG
>Ga0208660_1000243_pt1 | contig 21376 bp, 32 predicted proteins | sample DEB08_DNA_13_FD_184527 | JGI IMG/M metagenome (GOLD analysis project Ga0208660, IMG submission 184527) | Aqueous microbial communities from the Delaware River and Bay under freshwater to marine salinity gradient to study organic matter... | ecosystem: Environmental > Aquatic > Marine > Coastal ... | reverse complement strand
GTATCGACTAGGACATTACTTCCACCATTCTGTAAGGTTCCAGTGAAGTTTGCTGTGACAGCATCGTACTTAGCTGTATCAGCATCATAACCTTGTACACTGACACCTATGTCAGCATCTACTACATAGGTCGCATCATATGCTTGTACGTCTGTACCGATAGTTAACCCAAGAGTAGTCCTTGCATTAACCGCCGCAACATCATCTATTAGGCTTGCACCGAAGGTACTTATCGTTGTACTAGCTGGAAGCACTAATGTTTTAATGTCAGCATCAACTTCACTGTCCATCAATGCGCCAGCAGCAGTTACGTTCGCTGTATCAGTAACGTCAGCAAGAGCCTCAATGCCATCCAGTTTAGTTTCATCTGCTGTTAAGAAAGATGCTGTAGTTGCCGCAAGAACTGCTGTATACCCCTGAACAGTTACGCCTATGTCAGCGTCTTTAAGAATAGTGCCGTCTGCTGCTTCAAAGTCAGTACCAAGATTGACATCATTGTCAGGCATTGTGATTGTTCTTGTAATACCTGTAGTAATACCAGAAGCCTGTACAGCTACTTGCTTACTTGAGTCAGCGTCATCATAAACCCTGAATACACTATCAGAGAACTCAGAGCCTGAAGCTGCCCCTGCCCCTGTACTGCTACCGAACTTCTCAGCTTCGATAAAGGTGGCGTTAGCTAGGTCAGTTTCACCTTGCTGCACAATAATGAAACCACGAAGTAATCCGTTAGCAAGGATACTAGGCTCTGTTATGAAAGAATTCGTTGCGATAGCATCAATACAAGCTGATGCGGTAGAGCATTCTTCTTGACCAGGCTGTAGCTTCACTGCACCGGATAAGAACACATACACACGTTGTGCTGTCCACCTGTTTGTGGCTACGGCGGTTAGAGTACCTGCGTTATCCCATATATCTGGATCAATAACTAACTCAGCCGTTGGATCGTCATTACGGTTAGCCCCTAGTAGTGTACGGTACTGGAAGCCAATATCATCTTCTGCTGCAAGTGTTAGTACATTAGGGTTCTTAGCAGAGTTAGCCCAGTTAGCCCCAATACCGAATACATCACCGGCTGACTTCTGGATGTACAGGCCACCCGTGCCGCCTTGTGAAAACGTATTACCGGATATGTTAATGAAACCGATAGCTTCTGCTAAATCGTGAACCTGTGCAACCACGTTAATAGCCGCGTGTTGCTCATTGTTAACAGCGTTAACAGCTGCGTTATCAACGTGAACAATAACACCTAGTACAATAATGTCCCTACGCTGAGCATTGCTGAACGCACCCGTTTGCTGTATCACAGTACCTGTTGCGTCAATACCTACGAAAGTAATAAGGGCTGTGGCTAGGTTAGTTACTGTTATATTAGTTTTACCCGTCCAAGAAACAGCTGTACTTGTTGGTGTACTAGGGACGGTAGTGTGGTCAACTACACACCCTGAACCATCAGTTATTGAGAACGTACTGGTAGGAGTGCCTATACTAAGCACACCCCCCGTTATGAGTCCTGTACCCTGCTCAGTGAAGTTCATTACATCAACCCAAGAGCCTTTTTCATAACACCTGAGTTTGTTAGTTGTGGAATCAACGTACATCATACCGGATGCAGGTGTAGGCACAGCTTCAGAAGCCATCACAGGATGTGTCAGCGTAGGTTGTGTGCCGAATACCAGAGAACCTGTACCCGTTTCATCGGACACATAAGCAGCTAGCCCAGCAGAGGTAGATAGTGCAGTATCTATCTGTGCCATAGCGTTAGCTGTTAGTGTTACAACAACCTCCTTAGTACCAGCCGCCCAGTTAACAGCAGCCCCAGCATTGCTGGAAGTGTATATAGTATCCCTTGTGAGCGTCCCTGCCCCTATAGTACCCCTACCCACTTCATAATCCGCATCAACGTCAGGGTCTCTTACAAAGTAATCAACCTCAACACCTGAGCCGCAAGCATCAACAAGTGTCCGCCAGCCAGTAATTGCACCGATTAACGTATAAGTGCCAGTGCCAGTGGTTGTACTTGTTTCTGCTGCTCTGTCGCCGGGAATAGGAAGTGCCATTATGCTACCTTATGCGTTGCCGTCTGTAAGGGTAAAAGTATTAACTGTGATACTCTGGCCCACTGCAATAACAATGTTATCCAGTTCCATATCACCGCCACCAGAAGTAGCTGTGATTGAACCCTGAATGTGGCAAGTGGTGTCTGTACTATCCTTAATACGGAAGTGACCAGCTGAACCAGCGGCATCTCCTGTACCTGTCCAAGAACCCGCCAAGGATTTAGCACCAGCAGCAGCTGCTCCCATCCAATCGGACGGTAACGTCATCTGCTCTAGTTCTGTACCTGCGTCAGCAGTTGCACAATCAGCAGCCTGTGCGCCTGTACGGAAGTCTAGTTTTGGTAGCGTACCTACAGTTGTTTCTATTGCGTCCAGACGCGCGTTACGCGCAGCAATACTAAGTTGAATCGCCATCTTTAATCTCCAGTGTAATGAATCTTTGATTAGGTTTAAGTGCAATGATTTGAATCTTACCTTCAGCTTCCCACTCGTCGCACTTAGTCCTAAGCAAGTCGTGTCGCGCATCTAGCGTACAGTTATAAGTCATACCGGGATAGTAAATCCCAATTAACTTATTCAGGTCTTCTCTGAACCACTCGAATTCAATAAGTGGTGTGAATGTAAATGGTTTAATCATAATTACCCCGCGCTAACTTGTAAACGTCCTGACCATTCGGCCTTCTCTTTTTGAGCCTTCAAAAGCTCTCTTGCATCTGAGTACATTTGTTTGTACTTCTCTTCTTGTTCTGTGTCCTTCATAAAGACTGCTGCCTCGTACAGCGCTGCGTACAGTATAAGCTCTGGTGCATAAGACACGAACCAGTTAGTAGCCACTGACGGGGATATGAACTCCAGCTCTTGGTAGTACACTATATCCACTGAGACTCCAGAGCTAGGCTCAGGGCCGAACTCGAAGTTACCAGCTACTGTGTCGAACACGGCTGTACGCTGTGAACTACCCAGTCTCTTGTTGCGGACATCTGCATACGTGCTCCGCATAACAGGCCATGCACAAGTACCGTTATAAGCAACAACCTCTTTAACATCCAGCATAGCTGAAGGAATAACTGACTGCCCTGCTGTGATAGTAATACCAGCTGACAGGACTTCCATAGGAGGTACACGTACATCCCTCTGGATTCTACGCTGTGCTAGTGTAATGAAGTCTTCTGTGTTATCAGTAATACTGGACGCGCCTATACGGTTAAGCCACTTATCAACGGCTATAGCCATTTCACTGTAATTACTTAGTGCCACTTGTCGGCCTCCAGAGCTTAGCTCCATTAGTCTTAAGTACAGGGTACTCTTGTTCTATGATGCGCTCTACGCGCTTTCTTTCATTAGGATCATCGGTAAACACATCAAGGTTGTGCTCTTTCATGATCTTAACTTGTATGATAGGGGGTATGCTTGCTACTTTGTGAAAGGCTGTCTTTGCTCTGAAGCCCTGCATTTCATTAGCTTCTGCTTTGCAGTTGTTGATTAATGCTGACAGGTCAGCTGATCTTTCGCATACAATGTTGTTGTCGTTATCAAAGTACCACTTCTTGGTTTCACCTGTCCATGGGTCGTACTCTGTTTCTCTTAACTGCATTATTCAATATCCGCTAGTAATGAGTTCCAACCACAAGAAAGAAAAGGGGGCAGTCGCCCACCCCCTATCTATTTACGCAGTAGTCAAATCAGCTACAATACCACTTGATGCTTCATTACGAGCAGTCAAGGTGTACTCAACAATAACCTGACGCTTCTCAGCATCACCTGTTGCAGCAATCTCGTTGGTAGTCATATTACGGAGATAGTCAACAGACCACTTGTCTTTCTTGTACACGAGCGCGTCGCGTGAACGAGAGTAACGGCTAGGGATCACTTTCAGATCACCGTAGTCACTCTTGTAAACATCAGCTGCAGATACAATACTACCAGCGGCTACGTTGTGATCAGTAGTGGTTGCACGACCAACAAAGGCGTTGAATGCACGCTTGTTGAAAGAACCCAACAGTACTGTGTCAGCAAATTCACCAGAGTTGGTGAAAATCTTGTCCACAACAGACTCAAGCAATCCTTCAGTGAAAGCACGTTGAGTACCGTCAGTACGCGCATTAGTACCATCACCAGTAGGATCAGCACCGCCAGTGGCGTTGAAGTCCGTGTTGGTTACGATATAAGATTGCATACTAGCAAGCTCACGAGCAACTGAAGTAGAACCTACAACTTTAGCGTTGTTCAGCCCTACCATTGCGTTCTCCATGTCACGCTTAATTTCCATACCGCGCTTCATCATCTGGTAGTTCATTTCTTTGTCACGACCAGCGCGATCAACAGCTTCAAGAGTACCAGAGATGATGGCAGTCTTTGTTGAAATCTGGCACTGGTTGTCACGGCGGACAGTTGCAGTAGCGGCTGCAAAGGTTGCATCTGCACCCTCAATAGCTTTGTTATCTGCTACGGCATCAAGTCCGTCAGTTTGCCATTCGTGCTTAACGCCAGAGGCTTTACCCTTTGGTGCTCCACTCAAGAATGGGGTTGCATCAGGCTCTACATTGTAGATGATACCGGAAAGGTCTTCCCGGATACCGACCTGGTCGTATGTGTCTGTAGATGTGGTGCTCATAATAAATTCCTAGTGTAGCCTATCCTAGCAGTTTCATTGCTTCAGCCAGCGATACTCCGCCGGGTGCATTCAACCGATCCTGCACAGATTGTGCTTTCTTAGCCTGTGTCTTCCGCGAAGATGCGGTTCCTTTAGGCTTGATTGTTGTTTTAGCTGACTTAGCTTTTGCCTTGCCAACATTTAGTTTACCTTTAACTTCATTGTAGCGGTATGCGTCAATGATAGCTCTGATCTGACGATGGTCATAAATGCTGAATAACTCATCTTGAGAGAAGCCGTAAAGCTCAGTGGCTGATTTAGTGGCATCTTTCAGAAGGGTGCTACCTTCTTCTGTGATCTCCGGTACAACAGCTACTAACCTTTGCATCTCGTCAGCCCTAACCGCTTGGGCGTATTCAATAGTCTCGCGTTGGATTTCATTACTCACCTGTTGCTCTGCAGCATTGGCTTGTTCATAAGAAAGTTTAGCAGCTTCATAACGACTCTTTTGCTCATCGAACGCAACAGGGTCCTCTTGCTGTAGTGCTTCCCAATCAACAGTAACGAACTCAGCTAGCTTCGCACTTGAAGCTATCTTCAAATCTTGAACACCTGTTAAGTACTGGCTTTTAGCTTCCAGTAAAGAGGCTTTCTCGCTCTGAAGTTCCTTGCGTTCCGCTGCGACTTCTTGTGTAACTTTAGTGAATTGGCGCTGACGCATGTAGCCCTTCTTGGCTTCCTCTACGTTCTTGACCTTGAACTCACCTTGGTCATCCTCTATTGAGAACAGAAAGTCTTCATCATCCTCCTTGTCTGTACCCTCTTCCTCATCATCTTCACCTTCGGGTTGCTCTTCAGAGTCCTCCGGTTCAGGTTCTTCGGTTTCGGTTTCGTCCGTTAGGACAGAGTCATCTTCCTCTGGCTCTTCTTTATCGGTTGTAGTGGCTACACTGTCCGATTTCTTTTTTTCGTCTTCAGCCTGATAGGCCAAAGCCTCTTCGATTCCTGAAAAGACAGGTTGATCGTTGTTAGTTTCCATTACTGATTCCCCATATATATCTCTGGTTCAAAGGGCTTAGGAGCTTCTTTAGTCTCCGGCAGCTGGTTAATTAAGTTAGCTAGTGTAAGGAACAAGGGCTGTACATCACGGTACGGCCTATAGCTTAGCTCCTCTAAGAGGGCTATAGCAAAGTCTTTAGTTAGCTCTAGCATTGGCTCAGTGCGCTCAGTGTGCTCTGACATTTGCTAACCTCCGGCTTTCCTGTACCCATGTATCCAGCTTAGAGATTACCGTCTTAATGGCACGCAACTGCCCTGAGATACTGACAAGTCTATCTTTGTCATCCGTGGGCAGGCAATCAATGGCTGCATGCAGGCTGTCGTACATCTCTTGCATTGTGTCTTTGAATGCATCTGATTCAATCAAGAGCTTAGCGTTCTGGCCCCGTTGAATTTTCTCGTCATCCGTTTTTAAGTCCCGTGCTTGCACTTTACTCTCCTACTTTAACCGCCCTGTTCTGCGTCGCCTCTAGTTGAAGCTCCGCTATTTTGAATTCATTTTCATCAGCATGCTTCTGCTTCTCAAACTCTAGCTCTTCTTGCTGTAGTTTAATCTTAGCTGCATCCATCTGTAGCTCTTGGTCACGCTGCTCAGCCTTCTTCTGCTCTATCTGAACAGTTGCTTGCAGGGTTTGTTCTTCAATGCTAGGACCCTGCTCAGGTGGTTCATCAGACTCAGGTTGTGTAAAGAACTTCTCGCCATCTTTACGGCCTGATACCTTGACCTTCTCCATAGCAAAGTTCCATACATTGCTTGGTTTGATTAGAGTACCTAGCCCACCAGCGCCTACAATGCTTTGCATGGTCTGCTCAATCTGCTGCATTTGGTACATCTGCTGGCTTTTACTACCATTACCAATACCTACAGTAACAGTCATATCGTAGCGGTTCTTCCACTCGCTGGGGTCTATCTGTACAAATTCACCGTTGTTGTTTCTGATCTTACGGTCTGACTTCTCGTGCTGAATACCTAGGCGTTGAATACCCAGCATTACATCTTTAAGGCCGGTCTCTGCAAAGATACGCGCTATGAGCTCCTGCTTCTGCTCTGCAGCGGACATAACAATGTCAGCGGACCCTAGGGTGGTGTTAGAGTTAAACTGCTTAGGGTCCAATCCCTGCCCTCTGTCGGACACTCCTGTCTGACGCTCAGCTGCTTGGTCTGCATAGCCTAGTACTTCAAAGGCAGAAGAACCCAACTGAGGCGTAGGTAAAGCTGTTACAGCCCCTTGGAAGTTCATACGCACGATACCTGCTGCGCTACCCTCCATGAGGTCATCCAGGTTTACTTGCCCATCCACTACACCAAATCGGCCATTGTTCAGGCGCTCTTGGTTATCAAGTAGATTACGCAGTACCTTGGACTTCAGTCTTTGTATTTCAATAACAGGGTCTGCAGGTGTACTACCAACATGCCTGTGCGGTACAATAATGGGTGACCACCCGTATATCTGTACCTCTGAAACTTGCTCTGCACCTAGTATAGTGTCCCCTATACGGAAGACTTGCCATAACTCATTGATGCCGTCATCGTTACCATCGAACCGTATGTACTCTTCCTTAAGAGATACTTCACGGCTGGCACCTAGTACAGTGTTGTCTCCAGTGTACATTGTACTAGAGATATCTGCATGTCTGTCTTGGTACAAGGTGCTCATTGACCCTATGCCAGAGGAGCCACCATCAGAGATGTCATCCTCGATATCAAAGCCCATGGCCCTGATCTCAGAGATGCTACGCATGGCTTCATGCTTTACATAGCGTGCAGTCTGCAGGCAGGTGTCACCCTCTGATACACTGATCTCTTCAGGTGGTAAGTTAGAGATGACAGTACGGTCTCTACCCGTTACACGAGTAATACTAATGCTGACGTTACCGTCATCTTCTTGGAATAACTCTACATCGCCTTCAAAGTCTTCACCTAGACCCTCTAGCAGCATAGCTACCTGTTCTTCTGTCTTGTGCTCGTACTCTTCAACAATAGGTTCAGGGGTTTCACGGATGGCTTTAACGTAGCCAACCTTGTTCATTAGCCCGTCTTTGAGCCATGTATAACCAATCTTGAAACCGGGGTTATCTTTATAGAATACCCAGTTCACGTATTCAGTTTCTTGCTGTGCTATAGCTACGTCATCTTCGTCTTCAGGTTCAAACACTACTGCTTGATCTGTACTGAAGAACACCTTAACCAAGTAAGGCATGATGCTTTCAATAGTCTCGTACACTTCTCGTGTAACGATCTGTGACTTACCTTCTTGCTCGTCACCGTACTTCTTGCCATGATAGTAGTCATTCAGCTTTTCAATACGCTCAGACAACTGGCCGTCATGCCCACCAATGGCTGCATCATCTTCTAGCTGCAGTGCCGTTAGCAGGTCTTCGTTGTCTGTTAGATCTTTCATACTATTCCTCTGGCTCGGATAGGCAATGCTTTACCCGCGTACTTATTATTTGAATCGGACTCTACACGTGTCTTAGCGTACAGGTTCCTTGACTGGAAGGCGTATCTGGTAGCTGACATAAGATCGTCATTCAGCTTAACAATGATACCGTCATCCCTGTGATACAAACCTAGCTCTTCTAACCACTGCGTGCATGTACTGAATACTTTGAACTGACCGTTCTGCATTGCTTGGTGCATTGCATTGATACCCGGCTCTATCTTAATATCACCCTTGCCTTTACTACCGGGGGCAGGTGGGTTCCTGAAGTGGTCTATAGTCATGTTCACACCCTGCATACGGTACTGGTCTGCTAGGGTTAGTCCTGATCCTTTCTCATGTGACATACCGTCATGCGGCCATACACAGGGTATCCATTGTCCGGGTCCCTTGATAGCAGGGGCATGCTCCTGTGCAGTCATCTTGTTCTGCTTGTACTCTCCGTACAAGTACACTGTATCCGTATCTCTATCCCAAGCAAACCATACAGCTGCTGTGGGGTGATCCCATCCGAAGTCAATCCCGCATATACGGGGCCAATGCGGTGGTATATCAAACGGGTCACAGGCTATTTCATCTTGTGATACCAAGAACACTAAGCCTGAACCGAATATCGGTATGCCTCGTGTACGCATCTTAGCTTCGTTAATAGGGTACTGAGCTAAGAGCTGTGCCTTGCGCTCTTCATCTAGGTGCGGAGCGTCATCCCATGTAGCTTGGATGAGTCTCTGTCCCGGCTGTATGTCATGCAAGAACTGGTGAATGGTTGGTGTCATACCATCTTCTGGTGTGAACGTCATCATAACACGACCCTTGCTAGCTACGGTCCGAGTAATGCACTGAGTATATATACCGGAATCGGGCTGTTCATCAAGCCATATCCAATCCATAGGCCGTCCCATGAACTTAGGTTCACCCTGCTCATAAGCCTTGAAATCGAGTCTGGATACACCATTCTCTTTACCTGACGTTGGGCTGTAGTGCCGCACTAAGACAGTCTGCACTGCATTAGGTACTTGCGGCTTTCTAGTTGTACTGATAATATCAGTTAAGGGTATGAACCCTGTACCCTGCCCGTCTGCATTCCCAGGGTCACCTAGGAGATTGGCTTGCAGGATGTCTCGGGTTGTCTCGTTAGAGATACCGCATCCCCACGCCTTAATGGGCTTCTCGTACTTGCACCCCTTCCAGTCCTTGGGGTACTTACCAGTGAGATGACAAGCTGTAATCCATGCTCCAGTGGTAGTCTTACCAATCTGGTTAGCACACATAGCCAGTATCTGTGCTGACTTGTCAGTGCTATTAGCTAGGTCCCATTGCCATTCATAGACGTTCTGGTCCCAGTAGCTGAGCTTGTTGTACTTTAACCGATACTCCTTCTCAGCGATAAGAGCAGCTAGCTCTACGCTCATTTAACAGCCTTGAGGCCAGAGCCTGGGGTTCTTAATAGCTCTTGTATCTTAGCGTTCAGTTCAGCGTCAGTGAGCTTGGTCTCGTCACGTACAACGACCTGCTGCTCTACTGGTACATCGTATCCTGCACGATTCAGATAGTCCTTAGCTGCGTTCAAACGCACAGCAGGGGATACTGATTCATCCTGCATGATCTGTTTAATAATGGCGAGGGCTAAGATAGCCCCTTCACCTATGCCTAGCTCGATCCTATCCTTGATGATACCTTCGCATGCAATGAATAGGTTACGTGCGTTAGAGGTCCAGCCACGGCCCTCTACGCTGAAGCCAGCTTCCCTGTATGCCTCTCGTCTACAACCCAGCTTTAAGTAAGCATCAACGAACTTCTGCTGACGGGGTTGTAAACTCTCGTATGTTTCAGCCATCTACTTACCCTTGGGCTGCTTGATATCTTTAGATGATACCATAGGCTCAACAGGCTTAGGCTTAGCGAGCTCAGCTGGTAGATCAGTTACACGCTTGTAATCACCTTGGATATCCTGTACTTCACAGCCCGATTCGCCATGGCTCTGGATACCGTCAACAACATCAAAGCTGTCGCCTGAATCCCAAGTGGCTACTAGCTTGCCATCCTTGTACAGACCTACAGCCTTCTCGTTGTTGCAATGCATTACTGTTAATTTCATATCATTTCCCGTCTGTGTAATTGAATGACAGAGACCCACCCACTCTAACGGCGGCGTAAAAGGCGTAAGCTACTACTGCCTTTGGTACTCTGGTTAAGGTACTTCTCTTTGAATCCTTTAGCATAGCTTGAAGGAACTTTTTATCGCAGACCTTCCTTCTGGCTGCATCTCCACCTACACCGTAGCCTTCGTCGTGCTTTCTACAGCTAGCTTCAAAGAACCAACCGAACAAGGGTCTACGTATTACTGTTGGTAGCCACGTAGGGCCGCATGCATCAGTGTACATTCTTCTTCCTATATTAAGATAATGACCTTAGCATAGCAACTATAGAGCTGGGCAATAAGCTAAGCTGTTGCAGTAGACCTAGCATTGTAAACATTAACCAGATCATCGGTACCCTAGGTAACGCATTAGTTGCTCTGATAAACCTAGGCCGGAGTTCGGCTGGGGCTTCTCTGACTGTGCAAACCGTGACTGCGGTACATCTGTACCCTGTACTGGCTCTCTAGCAGGTGCTGCAAGAGCCTGTGGCTGTGCCAGCTCTTGCTCTAAGCTAGGCATTCTTGATCTGAGTAGTTCTAACCCTGTAAGGGGTACCCTAGGCGCTATAGGCGTAGGTACAGGTTGTGGCGTAGGCTGTGCCAGCCCTTGTCCTAGATTAGCTAGACTTGCTGTCTGTTGACGTACATTCTCTGGTAATGCAAAAGGGAACCCTGCTCCTCTGTAAGGTACAGCGTTCTCAGGTAGCTTTACCGGGCCTTCCCTGGGGTTCGCTCGCATAGCATTCGCCGTAGCTAGCATGCGATCCTTAATGCTTTGAGGTGTCTTAGGGTTTCTGTATTCGTCGTTGTTAAGGAATTCATCAGCTGCTGCTGCACGATCCCCTGAGTTGAATAACTGTATAGTTTTAGGACTGCCTGATAGAGAGCCTCTGTACACGCTAGAGAAGATATTCTTCTGCAGCTCTTCAGGTAGCGTATCAAAGCCGGGGAAGAGTCTACGTGTCTTATCTGCCTGCGCCTGCATGACTTCATCAAAGGACATATCAGAGAACTCTCCGGTCTGTCCTACACCAGTGGTTGCAATACCCTTAGTGTCCTTGTATTCCTTGGTACTGTAGCCCTCTTGCTTGACTAGGTGCTCTTCCATAGGCGTAAGAAGCCTACCAAGCATAGCCTGTACAGCGAGTACAGCAGGCGTACCATGCAGTTTCACTCTACTGGTACCCCAGCGTCTAAGTAGTACTTGCGTAGCACTTCGTTAGGGTCTAGATCGTCTTCAGGATCAGGCTCAGCCGTAGGCGCAGGCTTAGTCTTAGGGCCAAAGATAGCATCCCAGTTCTGCGCTATTAGCTTCTGATTACCTACTTTCTGGAACTCTGACATGGCATCCTAGTGTGGCGTAAGTAAGCGTAAATATAAGTAAGTACAAGTAAGTACAAGTAATTAGCGTATAAGACAGTAAGCTGTATAAGATGCTTCTAGAAGTTTCTTGATGACAAGCATACAGTCTAATTTACTAATTAGTGTAATATGTAATTAATGTATTAAGTAAATATAAGTATTAGTAAGTAATAAGTAAAAGTAAGTAAGTAAGTTAAGAAGTATACTACTTAGACAACTTTTTTAGAGTTTTGTCTGGTTTTATTTTCACTTATTTGCTAAGTCGCTGTAATTAAAGGGAACTTAGTTTTAGTTATCCACAGGCTAGAGCAGTATTACAGAGTTATCCACAGGCTACTAGGAAGTTATCCACAGGCTGCCAAGGGGGGCAAGAGACTTCCAAGGGGCTTCCCAAGGCAGCTTCCTAGTACCTGCCTACCAGCCTGTCTAAAAAGTAACCAGCCCTCCAAAATGGCCGTCCTGCATGTCAGGGGGACTATATATAAGGAAAAGGCTGCCCGTCTTTGGGTACCCCCCGCTCCGCCTCCGGCTATCTACCCGCGTCGCGCCTGCGTTGATCAGTACGCCCAAGGAGATTGCAAGGAGATTGCCAAGGTGCAGCCTCTACCCGCGCCCAGGCGCACGCTATAAGAGTCGGCCAGGCTGCATCGGTACCTGCTGGCGATTGGATTGGAGGGCGTGTGTATACATGCAGGGGGTTAACCCTATCGGCAAGCTATCGGCGCTCTATCGGCAAGCTATCGGAATAATGTATTGATATTGCTACACTAATAGCTTAAGCCTATAGGTACCATATGTTGTGCAAGTACTCGATTGATGGCACTAGATGTAGTGCTATGCAGTGCTATGCAGTGCATATATGCCGCCCGCTGCAATGTATCGGCACTATATAGCGAGCTGTCAGTAATGCTGTGAGTAATGCTGTGAGTAATTAATTTGAGTTATTTACAAAATAATACTTGCACTATTCCAGAAAGCTGCTAGAGTAAGCAATATCAACAACCAGAAGAGAGAAAGACATGAAAAGCATCAACAGTAAGAAAGCACGCAACGAAATAGCAATGCTAATAAATGCGCTAGAGTGCGGCCAGATCATGCTGGCAGTTGCAGAGTCAAAAAAGGAAGGTGAGCAGAAAGAGAAGAGCATAGTTCTCTGGCAAAATGCTTTGAGAGAAGCCACCCAAAAACTTGGCGACATATACGGGATAGAATTACCCAACTACTACCCACAACGTAATTTCTAACAACCAAGCCAAGGATGGCTGTCGAGTAATCAAATACAATCTAACGAGGTACTACCAATGAAAATCAAGGGTTTTATAATGTACGATGGGCCTAGTGTTCTTGATGGCTCTCCTATCGTTTCAATCGTTACCCTCAAGAGTGGTAATGTTAAGACTGGAGATATGGCACAGCAGTGGATCATTCGATCCGACATTGACCCCGTAAAAGCATCAAAACAAAGACTAGATGACTCTATTTGTGGCACGTGCCCTCATAAACAAAACCACAATGGATCTTGCTATGTGAACATCGGCCAAGCGCCCTTGGCAGTGTTTAAGGGTTACAAGCGTGGATTGTATCCAGTATTTGACCCTGAACTACACGGCCACTTATTACGCTATAGAAAGGTAAGACTAGGCGCGTATGGTGATCCGGCGGCGGTTCCTTATGCTTACAACGCGGAGGTGGTATCTTATTGCAAAGCACATACTGGTTACACTCACCAGATCAATCACAAGAACTTTGACAGTAGAATGGCCGAGCTTTGCATGGTCTCAGCGGATAGCCCAAAACAGGCTAAAAAGTATCAAGGCCAAGGGTTTCGCACCTTTCGTGTTTCTAATGCAGACGATACACTCTACGCCAATGAGATACCATGCGCGTCCGATTCTGGTGGCGTGCAATGCATAGATTGTGGGCTATGTGACGGAGCGTTAAATGCACCAAGCATCGTCATAGCAGTTCACGGGTCTAGATCTAAGAACTTTAAAACCAGCAATATACAGGTTCTAGAGCTTGCTTGAGGCCTTTTACCCTGTACCTTGTGGGTTAGCATAGGGTACAGTACTAAGAGGCTTTAAAACGTAAACTACGGCCTTACAGGGCCATAAATAAGAGGTACTACAGATGAAACATTACGCGGTGACATTATTTGGCAATAGGACAGGCGCGACTATAGACAAAGATTATATGGTGGCAGAATGCAACACATACGCTGACGCGCGGGCCTTGATTGACAGCAATGGTAAATGGGGAAATGTGCTAGAATTCAATACTTATCATGACGCAGTAGATGCAAACGTAAGTTTTATAATTGAAGTAAGAGCGCAAGGTTTATCTTGTGGGTCTTGTACGCCCAGTAATAGTTAAAACTGTTTTAGACGAGAGGTGACACCGTGAACAACAACCTTAAAGCCTGTATTGCACAAGTGGAGCTGTCTAGCCGCTGTTTAGTTAATACACCGCCAAAGCCAGTTTGTAATAAATGCAATAGCACGCGCATTGGTACGCCGGATAGGCATCATACGGAGGAGGGCTATACGGGTTTTTGCTATGACTGCTGTATGGCTGTGAATACGTTAAGGCTTATTTGGAGCATTTAAGCGATTCTAGCAGTAACCAATAGGGTAACTAGGGGTACGCCCCTAGAACGCCTTAGAAGTGAACCACGGGCCTCTAGTGGCCTTAAACCAAGCACTGGGAGTACGATATGAATAATATACAGCTTATAATAGAGTTCGAAGAGCTTATTACCGCATTGCGAGCAGAGCAAGTAAATAGGACGTACAATGGCGCGGGTGTCCTTGAATTCGCTAGAGATTGCACAGCGGAAGCGTTGAGAGCGTTAATGCTAGGCTTGCCGGATGAGGCGGCCTTAGTAATAGATATAATGGATGATGCGCTGGCCGATCATTTGAGGGGGTGCGTATGATAATCATCCAGAGCGACCTTGACATGAGGCTGGGACACGGCCTCACGGATGCCCACTAAGTACCAATACAAGTAACCTTAAGGATTAATGATATGAGAACAATAACAGCAGCAATTAAGGCAGGAGAAATGCTAGGGGATTGCAATCCAGAGCATAGAGCAGTAGCCATGCGCTATCTAGATCTAACAATAGCAGCAAGCGTACAAGACAAGGTGAGTATGCAAGCGGTTCTCGCGGCTTACAGTATAGGCTTTCAGAGAGCCTGTAATGCTAGGAACAACAGAAAGTTAAGGAGTAATGTGTGAAAGTGTTAATTATCCTTATATTAACCAGCACTGGTGCTCATGTGGAGCGTGTACAGTTGAATGAGTGCCCTAGTGATGATATTATAAAGGAGTTTGAGCAGTACTATAGCACCAACACCCACAGGTTATATGTTACTTGCGGGGATTTTTTAGACAGACCTACTAGAGGTACAAGAACATGAATGATTCAGAGCTAGAAACAGAATATAAACTAATTGTAGCTAAACTACGCAACGAGCAAGAGACCAGAGAGTACGGTGGCAAGACAGCACTTGATTTCGCACACTACTGCTGTCGTCAATCAACAATAGCACGCCTGCAGAATCTACACGCTGAAGCGGAATTGATAATGGACATCATGGACGCAGCACTGGCCCAACATATGCGGGGTGAGGTATGAGTAATTGGGTTGATTCAGAAGCAGAAGTGAAGCCACAAGTCAGGCGGAAGGTTTTAGCCTATTGCCCTGCTTGGTGCGACAGTGGGTATCAAGTGTGTTTTTGGGATGGGAAGGTTTTTATGTACGAAGAACAGCCCAATAATGACTTCCACACTTACGTCAACGCTTGGACTATATTTTTAGAGGCTGAATAGATTGACCTTAACAAAGATATAGAACGATAGAGGTGAGATATGGCGAGTTGTGAGAAATGCTGGAGAGAAGCTGGGGGCAGCGCAGAGCGGTATGCCGAACTCATTAAAATTAACGGCTGCTCACCAGAAGAGCAGGCTGGCGGGGTTGACGCTAAGCATTGTCCTAAATGCAAAAAGAAAACTGTGCATGTTTATGTGCAAAGGTGCATGAACCCTGACTGTGTGTATAACCCGGAGGAAATAATATGAAACATAAAAGAGCAGATTTAATCATGGCCTATGCAGTAGAGGCCCAAACCAGTGAAACACCGTGGGATATATTTGAAGAATCACTCAACCCGCTTTGCTCTTGGCATCCTTGTATAAAGGAGCCAGTGTGGGGAGGCCCGTGCAATTACCGCCTCAAGCCAAAGACTCCGGTAATAGACTGGAACAAGGTGAACTACGATATTGTGCCGGTTCGAGCAGAAAACACCCAACACGTTTACTACCATGAACCAAACATAGGGAGTAGGGGCTTAACCCTAGTCACAGGCAAGCAGATAGCTTGGACTGGTGGGGACTGTCCACTACCTGAAGGGGTGGTGGTTGAGTGCGTATTCAGAGATTACTTCGAGACTACGATCCTTGAGGCAACGGAACTCAAATGGACGCATGACGGAGCGCAAGACGACATCATCTGGGTTGAAGTCGTAGGGCTAGGGGAGGGATATTCGTGGGGTGAGGTGCCCGGAACTTTGGGAACTGAATGCTGGCATGGGGTTTCTGGTGAACCCTGCCCGGACTGTATCAAAGAATATCACGAAGATGAACTGGTGATGGCGCTAAAGGCTACAATTGCAGAGTTGCGTAAAGAGCTTGATGAGGCCAACGGGGTGATCAGATGAGTGAGATTGTGAGCAATGAGGGGCTCTTAAAGCTGGATAATGAGAACTGTAAGTGCCTGATAAGGATTAACCACGATATAGAAAGGGGTGAGAAATAATGCAGACTGAAGAAGAGTACCAAGCGGAGCTAATCTTGTATGCCATTGTCGAAGAGACTGGCATAGGACATTCAATAGACGAAGATGAGGTGACAGAATGAACAAAACATTCGAGGAGCATATGCGTACATGCAACACGGACAGAATGCTACTAGTTGCTAAGCAGCACACGCGGTTTCCAGCAGACTACAGGGACATTTATCAAGAGGCTTTGCTGAAGGCATGGGAGCACACCGACAGTTTCAGGGGTGAAAGTACCTTTGAAACCTGGATTTCCCGAATCATAATCAATTCTGCTCATAATTGGGACACTAAAAAGGCTCGTAACCCTGAAGCAGATGTTGACATTGACGAAATAGGGGAATATGAGCTAGGTTTTTATAGTTCTCCGGAGGAGGAGTGCATAGCTGAGGAGCTAGAGCAGGCGATCAATGCAAATCTGAATGATTTAAGCACAAAGGAGTTGCGTTTGTGGCAATTACGCGCACAGCTGCTTACATTTGAGGAGATATCTGAGCTGTTAGGCGTTGAACCAAGTACAGTACGTACTAGATACCAAGCAATTCTAAATAAAGTATCTAATATAGCGTATCCAAGAGATTACAAGAGGCGTATTTAGTTATTTAGTAGGTTTATAGTTAGGTGTATAGTTAGTTATCTAGTTATATACCTTTCGTTTTTAGTACTTAGACAACTTTTTGAGCGTTTTGTCTGGTTTTAATTTATTTATTTTTATTTCCAGACATTATTGTTAATTAGTTGTCTAACTAATACAAATGAGAGAAAACTATGAAAGAAGTTAAACCCAGTGGTCAATGCATACGCAGAGAACCCTGTCCGCACTGTCCCAGTAGTGACGCTGTGCAGATATACGAGCGTGAAGATGGAACAGAAGATGGTTTCTGTTTCGCCTGCAGTAAATTCGTAGACAAGGGCAACAGTAAGCCCATCAAGGTTGAGAGGGAAGAGACAGCTATGACAGTAGATGTACAGAAGTTACCTTGCAGAGCGTTACCAGACAGAGGCATCACTAACGCCACTGCTAAGGCGTTCGACGTAAGGGTGGCAGTTGACCCAAAGGATGGGAAAACTATAACGCATCACTTCTATCAGGACACCAAGGATGGTAAGCCTGTAGGATATGAAGTAAGAGAAGTTGCTAGCAAAGAGTTTAGGTCTAAGGGTGATCGCAAAGGTGCCCTAGACTTATGGAACCAGAGCCGCACCTCAGGTGGGCGCAAGTTGTTCATCACTGAAGGTAGATGCGATGCAATGGCCCTGTATCAGGTTGTACTGGATAATACGCCAGCTAAGTACAAGCATTACTTGCCTAACGTAGTGTCCCTTACACGCGGTTCTAGCGGTGCTGCTAAGGACATTGTTAATAACATCAACTTCCTGAACAAGTACGAAGAGGTTATCCTCTGCTTTGATCAGGATGCAGCGGGTGCAAAGGCAACTAAGGAAGCCCTTAAGGTTTACCCTAATGCTAAGGTAGCAACCTACTCTGAGAACGATCCTAACGCTATGCTGTTAGCTGGTAAAGCTAAGGAATTATATCAGGCATGCGTTTGGAACAGTACAGTAGAGCGCATGGGTGAAGTGGTTGATGTGCACGACATCATTGAATCTGCTATGCAGAAGCCTGCAATGGGGATTAGTTTCCCTTGGCCTACTGTCACTAAGGCGTGCTTTGGTATACGTCCCGGCACTATTCACTGCGTAGGTGCAGCCCCTAAAATAGGTAAGACTGATCACCAGCACCAGCTAGTGCATCATCTTGCTCTGGTAGAGAAGGTTAAGGTAGGTGTATTCGACCTTGAGAACAGCCCTGTACGCACAGCTAAGAAGCTGGCTAGCAAAGAGGCTAAGGTTGACTTCACTAGACCTGACAAGGAGTACAGCGACGACCTGTTACGTGATTCTTTGCTAGCCTTTGAAGGCATGGTGCGCTTCTATGATCGCTGCGCCAGCAGGGACTGGGAGGATATACGGGTAGCAATCCAGGAAATGCATATCTTGGATGGCATCAACATATTTATTCTTGATCCTTTAACTGCGCTGGTATCTCGGTATGCATCCTCTGAAGCTAACGACAAACTGAATGAAATTGCTACTGACATGGCGGATCTGGTACAGAGTTACCCGATTACTATCTTCACGTACAGTCACGTTAACCCCAAGCCAAAGGGCAAGAAGACGCACGAAGCAGGGGCTAGAGTGTACAGTAGTGAATTCACTGGTAGTAGAGCCATGGAGAAGTGGTTTCACTACGGGCATGGCATCAGTAGAGACCGTACTGAAGAGTGCCCAGAGGATAGAAAGAATATGTCTGAGTTCTATATGCTGTTTGATAGAGAGTTTGGACAGGGTTACCTAGCTGATGTATACTTTGATGAAGCAACGGTAACATACTTAGAACCTAGTAGGAGATGGTAATGACACGAACACAGACGTACAAGTATGATCCAGAAGTTAGTAGAATAGAAGACTTCTTGAAGTGTATTGACACCCGACTAGGTGAAGACGGTACAACTTATATAAACTGTAAGCTGTGGTTGTGGAGTGTTGAAAGTAAAAACCCCATAATCACACTTAGGGAGGCATACCACTACTGGGAGCAATACGCCGATGATGGGGAATACCACTCAATAATAGGCGATATGTTATGAATTCTTCTGAAGAACGTACGCAGTCTCTGAAAGTTCACAAGTACAAGTGCAACGCCTGTGGTAAAGAGTACATCCGAGAATCAGAAAAGAAGTGGATGCCTAGTTACTGTGGTACGATGGACTGTTTAGCAAGGTTGTACAGGGGTAAATGATGGATTACGTAATAGATATAGAAACGGACGGTATCAATGCGACAAAAATACACTGCATGGTTGTTCAGAAAGTTGGTGAAGGTCTTGGGATTTATGTTGGAGATGACAACATACGTGACTTTCTTCTTGGTCTTAGCAATGATGATCGTCTTATCTGCCATAACGTACGTAGGTATGATCACCCTACTCTGGAGCGAATACTTAAAATTAAGATTCAAGCAGCCTTAGTTGATACACTGGCACTGTCATGGTACCTGTACCCAGAAGTTGCGAAGCATGGGCTAGAGGCATGGGGTGAGCGCCTAGGTGTAGCTAAACCTGAGATCACTGACTGGGAGAACCTTACTGTAGTAGAGTACGTGCACCGCTGCAAAGAAGACGTTAAGATAAACACCCTGTTGTGGGAACAACAAGAAGCTGACCTTAACTTGCTGTACGAGGGCGATCCCAGTAGGCTTATACGGTACCTAGACCTGAAGATGCGCCAAGCGGCCTTACAGGAAGCCTCCAGATGGACGCTAGACGTACCCGCTGCTAGTGTACTACTAGGTACCCTAGAGTCGCTGTACGGCGATTCTACGGCCTTGCTGGGTAAGAATATGCCTAGGATTCCCGTGTATAAGACCAAGAAGGCGTACACAGGTGACCCATTCAATAGGTACGGGGGCACGAATAAGATATTCACCAAGTGGGTAGCATTCTGCACTGAGCAGGGTTACCCAGAAGATCACAAGGAAGATATCACTTTCCTTGACAGCTACAAGGAACCTAATCCAGGTTCTGTACCGCAGGTTAAGGACTGGTTAGAGCAGCTAGGCTGGAAGCCTTGTACCTTTAAGTTCAGTTCAACAGGTAAATCAGTAGCACAGGTACGAAAGGGAGATGAGTTATCTCCTTCAGTGAAGCTGCTATTGTCAGTTCACCCTGAGCTTAAATGCCTTGAAGACATGACTGTAATCAAGGATCGCATAGGTACTGTGAAGCGTTTACTGGACAATGCCGAAGGTGGTACTGTAGAGGCAGCTGTTCAAGGGTTGACTAATACGCTGCGGTTCAAGCACGCTATCTGTGTAAACATACCAAGTGCACGTAAGCCTTGGGGTGCAGAGATACGGGCACTGCTCACTGCTAAGGGGGGTAATGTACTCTGCGGGGCTGATCTATGCAGCCTTGAAGATAGGACTAAGCAGCATAGCATGTACAAGTACGACCCTGAGTACGTAGAAGATATGCAAGCTGATGACTTTGATCCGCACCTTGATCTGGCATTAGCAGCTGGGGCAGTTACACCAGCACAGGTTGCATGGTACAAGGCTGGCAACCGCGAGCCTGCTGTTGTACAGATACGACACAACTACAAAGGAGGAAACTATGCATGCACCTACGGGGTTGGTGTAACTACTCTAGCTTCACAGCTAGGGATATCTAGGAAGGAAGCAGCGGCTATTCACAAGGCGTACTGGAAAAGGAACTGGGCACTGAAGGAGATAGCTAAGGACGCAGTGACTAAGCGCAGCTTGGATAAGATGTGGCTATGGAATCCAGTAGCGGAGTTGTGGTACGTGCTCAGGTCCGATAAGGATATCTTCAGTACACTGAACCAAGGCATGGGTACATTCTGCTTTGATATGTGGGTAGCTTATATCATCAGGCATGTACCGCAGCTAACAGCTCAGTTTCACGATGAAGTTATACTTGAGTGCCAACCAGAGGAGAAGCCAAAGATTATGCAACTACTTTACAATAGTATTCAGGGCGTGAACAACCTATTGAGGTTGAACAGAGAACTAGAGTGCGATGTACAATTCAGTACAAACTATGCAGGTGTGCATTAGGAGGAGTTATGAAGTGTTTTAAATGTGGAGTTGATCTAAGCCATTGGGACCCAACACACGAAGACCCACTTATTGAAATACAGTGCGAAGATTGCTATGAAGGCATGATCGAAGAGTATATCAACAACTACGGGGAGCCTATGTCTGAGTTTGAAAAAGAGTTCGGGTTTGATATCAATGACGAGGCTGGATACAGGGATTAAAAATAAATGAAAATAAAACCAGACACTTTGCTATAAAAGT
>Ga0208660_1000242_pt1 | contig 21427 bp, 19 predicted proteins | sample DEB08_DNA_13_FD_184527 | JGI IMG/M metagenome (GOLD analysis project Ga0208660, IMG submission 184527) | Aqueous microbial communities from the Delaware River and Bay under freshwater to marine salinity gradient to study organic matter... | ecosystem: Environmental > Aquatic > Marine > Coastal ... | reverse complement strand
CCTCTACATCACCCAAGTTAGGAGTCCTTAAAGACTCAGTAGGTATGTTAGGTGAGGATTCTTTTGGGGCTTGTTTTCTACCATGACTTAATATTCTACTTATTATACTATCTTCAGGAGCAAAAGGTATATTAGAAATCTCAGATGCTTTATCTCCTATAGCAGAGACTATACCTTTTACTACAGCGTAGGTTGTAGGTAAACGTTCTTCAAGGTCATCTAAATTCTGTACAACATCTATGTTACCGCCACTGAGGTTATCTAAAAATCTTTCTACAGAAAAATTCCCTACTTCTTCCTCTGGAGTCTTATAACTTTTTCCAAGAAAAGGTAAGACTTGGGATTCAAAAATAGTCTGAGCAGAATTTTTGTAGTCTTTTTCTCCAATAAGGTTAGATGTAGCTTTGCTGTAAGTGTTAAATTTTACACCAACTGTGTCATTAAGTTTTTTAATCATCCTGTTGTATTTTGGAATCTGAACCTCGTCTATAGACACGCCAGTTTTAGCTTTAAATACTACGCCATTTTCATTGTACTCAATTTCAACTAAATCTTTTATTGACTCAGCAATATCTCCAGAAAAGGGAACACTACCAACAAGAGTTTTAAAGGTTGTGTCTAAGTTTTGCTTTACCGCAGTCATTAAGTCATCACCATAGCTTAACTTAAGGACATCTATTGCAGAAGCAGCGTATTCAGGAGTCATTTGTCCACTAGCAACAAACTTTTGAAACTCTGCACCAGAAAAATGATTTACAAAACCACCAACATCTGTTGGACCGTCTATACTGCCCTCGTTATCAGAGAGGTTTTTTAGGATGTTGTTGTTAATTACTGCATCTTGTTCTTTTAGCTCTGTTGAGTTCTCACCTCCTCTTGGGTTATAAGCCGCCTTGTTTACATTATTTGAATACTCAAAAATTTCTGTCTGGTTTTCGTTTCTAATTAAGCTTGGGAGTGGAGCATCCCCCTCTTTTGACTTAACAGACAGCTTTACTCCAAGTAATGCAGCAGTTCTGTTTAAAGGTGCTATAGCCACAGCCAGACTACCATAAATATCTTCCTGAGCCACGAAATTTGCAATTTCTGGGTCTTGCATAAGAACTAGTTTTGCTCTACTTTCGTATATCTTAATTGCGTTACCTAAAGCTTCAGCACTTTCCTCTCCTATAATAGACTTTTTATAAGACTCTGTTAAATCTATTATAGGTTTCATAAGCCTATCAACACTTTCGGATTCTCTTGAGCCTATTTTTGTTACTTTAGATAAAAAGTTAGCTTTAAGTAAATCTATTTGCTCTAGTGCGGCAGAGGCTAAAGGATACTTACCTGCACCGTAGTCTGAGACTATGTTTTGCATTTGAGATTTAAGGAAACCACTTTGCGTGTCAACATAATCAACAGTTAAGGCATAAGTTTTTTCTTTAGCTTCTTTGGCTAGACGCTTAGAGTTTGCATCTAATCTAGATTGAAGATACTCAGAGTCTTTAGTGTTAACTTCTATCTCTCTCAGTAGAGCTTCTTGATTACCATACTTTTTTAGTTTTTTATTTATTTGCTCCTGAGTATCTGTAGGTGAAAATATATTATCTTCTAATGCACTGTTATATAGCTTGTTGTAGATTTGTTGCTCTGGGGTTTCAAAAGCTTTAAAAGACCCTGTAATACCATTGATTTGGTTATACACATCTCCCATAGCCTTTGCATTACCTTTGGCTAGAGGGTGAGTAAGGGCTTTTGTATAAGCCCTCTGTGCCTCAGAGCTACCGTTGTTAGCGGTAAAACTGGGGTCTTGTTGTACCCTAGCAGCAATACGAGTTAACTCTTGTGTATAAGATCTCATAAATCCAGCACTAGCACCCTCTTCCTCTGCTTTATTTACTTTTGTAAATATAGATGAGACTTGAGATACAGCATCCGCAATACCCCCCACAATATTTGGCTGTGATACAGCAGTCTGTTGAGTTACGGAAGACCCACTAGTATCCTGTAACTTTGGGTTAAATAACATTAATCTTCTCCTGATTTTCTAATTTCTGTTTGGTCTGCAATATCATAAAATATTTTTTTCTCTTCTTCGGATAAAGGTGTATTACCTATTATCCTTTTAAATTCAGCAGGGGGTGTAATTCCACTGAGCTTAAATAATCTTTCTATTAAATAGACATTTCCAGTTTTTAAATCTCTTTTAATAAGACCACTTATGTATTTTCTGGCTTCAGGTTCGTCATCCCCAAAGACTAACCAACCCGCACTAAAGCTTTTTAAAGCTGATTCTGTAGCATCGTTGTTATCCCCAGATAAATACATTTGACGTTTAAGTTCTTTGTACCAAAGGTCCATATCATCTTTAAAGGCTTTACTTTTCTCATAAATAACCTTTTCTGTTTCATAAAGCTTTCTTGCTCTGTCTGGTGGTAAGCCCCAAAGTAAACCTAGTCCTTCTGCTGTAGTAACTTCCTCAAGAATTACTTTACCTGAAGAGTTAACCATCTGCCCAGTCTTTAGTGCAAGCCTTGACTTGAAACCATTAGATAGACCAGAAGCCATAGATACTAAACCTTTTACTACGTCAAGTAGTTCTACAGGTTCATACTCAGGCATAGCACCAGAAAAAATAGCTATGTTCTTAATGGCGTTAGATATGCGAGGGTTGTTACCAAAAACAAGTTGGCCTGAAGGAGACTTAGTTACTAGACCACCAATACCTTCTTCTGTTACCCTAACAAATAAATCACCAAAACCTTGAGCACTAGTAGCTGATAAAGAGGTCCAATCTAACTCTGAGTAATCATCTGCTATAAGATTAAGCAAAGAGTTAAACATCATACCTTCTATACCATTTTTAATAGCCTCATTTAATACAGGGTCTTCTGGAAGTACATCTCCAAACCATTTATCAGCAGCCCAGTAAGCAGGAACTCCAAACATAACTGTATCAAAAGTTAGGGCTGAGGCTTTCTGTTTATTAGTTAACGCTCTGTTAAACAAAGTTTGTGTCATAGCTTTGTGTGGCACTTGTAAGAACTGCATAACAATACCAGCGGCATTTTGGTTGTATGGCATATCTCCTGCTTTAGTCATGTTGTACGTGTAGTTACGAGCTTGAGCATAAATGTTATCAAGAACTGCTGGGTCTGAGAGGTCATCTCCGTTTTTAATCGCCTGATTCCTAAATGACAACAAAGATGTAATTACGTTGTTACTTTCACCGAACTCAAAACCACCTTTTTGTGAAGCTCTTGATATCCTAGTTGCTACCTCTTTAACTTTACCTAAGACACCTTGTGATGCTTGATGTGTTATTTCAGTTAAAGAGTCGTTTAATAAGTTACTTCTTGTAATCATATCAAGTTGACCGCTATTTACAACAAATTTATGTAGCTCTGTGGACTCTCCTGTAAGCCTAGAGCCTTGCACTTCTGCCAAGTCTTTCATCATCTCAGTAAGGACGTACTCAGGGTTAATAGCAGCTAATCGAACCATCTGGTGACTCTGTACTAGTATCTGTCTTAGAGGGTTTAGCGCAAGATATAACTGGAAAGCTGTACCTTTAGCTGTACCTGTAACTCCTCGACCACTAGCCATCCATTCCATAACACGTTGACTCTTGCCATAGCCAGCATCTCCCATTATATTACCTATAGCCCTAAAGGTCCCTTTTATACTGTCGTCAAGGCTGTTAACATAACCTCCTTCCATATAGTTTATATACTCCCACGTAGTACGGGCATCAGCTATTTCTTTACTAGTTCCGCTTTTACCTGTACCTGTGGTTTGCAACTTTTCAATAGAACGAGGAAAAGTTTTAACTCCGTTTACTTCAGGTAAGAAATCTCCATATTGGTCTATAAACCTAGTCTTAGCTGTACTCAACCAATCACGCATAGGAACTTTAGCACCAATGCTCCTAGCAGAGCTTGTAAGGGCATCAATAGGGTCTTGCACTAGTGAGTTATCAAGTCCACTTGTAAAAGGCTGTGTGGGCTCCTGAAGGCGTTTACCACGAGCTCTCTGTGATATAAGACCTTGAGCCATCTGGATATCAAAATCATCATCAGCAGACATACGTTCGTTGTTCTTATTAGGACGGATATCTCCGTACTCTTTAAGAGTTTTATTCTCCGCTTTAGCCCACTTAGATAACATTAGTCTAGCTTCTACATTATCTCTAGCCATACCTACAGCTTGAGTGTATAGTTTTTCCCCGTTTTTACCTCTAACAATCTTATCAATAAATATCGGAGCGTCATAGTTAATCTCGTAGTAGCCTTTTCTGTACTCTAGTATTTGGTCTGTTTCACGTAAGCCCTTAGCATAACTTTTAGTGTTGTTTCTAACTAAAACATTTTCAACAGGAACTCCATCAACATCTATTACAGTTCTTGATTGACCTACATAACCCCCCTCATCATAAAGCTTACGCATCTCAGCTTTTGATAAATTATCAAGTTCCCCTGTTTCTGGGTTATATACGTTTTTATTATTGAACTCCATACTCTTCTTGCGTACTAGTAAGTTGTTATTGCCAACTCTTAGTGACTGATAACCTTGGCCCCTTAAGTTCTTTACAAGGTCAGCATTCTTTAACCAGTAAACAGTATCCCAAGTTTTACGCCACGAAGTAAGTGCCTTTATGGCCTCTGGAGTAAACCCCATCGAGTGCAACTGTACAGGAGTGTGTTCTAAACCCTCTAAGTTAGCTTTTTTAATATAGTCATCAACTTGAGACTTTTCTTCACTACTCATCTTTTTAAAAGTTTTAGTAAAGTCATCCCCTAAATCTGTTATACGTCTAGATATCAAAGCACCTTTATCTACTACAACGTTAGCACTCATTGTTAAAATTGGGTTTAACATAGAGTGTATATCAAGTAAGTGTCGAGAAAAAGAACCTGCCTTACCTACACCCACTAAAGCACCAACCCTATCCATAAAGTTATTTTTGACATCTAGCCCAGACCAATTAGATACATCATTAGGGTTAGTCTTAGTTGTATAGTTTACTTGTACAATGTAATCCCCTATGTCCTCAGTCCCTTCAGCCGCATCTGCTGCTTCTTTTTCCCAAGTGCCGTTATCTTTTTTAACGTAACCAGATGGTTCCCTCTTTAATACTACAACTTCTGAGTCACTAACCCCTCGACTTCTTAAAGCAAGCATAACCTGCTCTTTAGCCTCTTTAGCAGAACTCCAACCAGCTTCACCTGAAGTGTAAGCAGCTTTAATGTTTATAGTACCTCCAACAGAAGACACTTGAGTCATTGCATTTTGTATTTGAATACCCACAACATTCTGAAAGTCAGACGTTACAGATTTTACAGCAGAGGCTTTTTCTTCTGCGGTAAACTCTATCTGTCCACTTGTGTCTGCTTGTTTTAGTACCTCTTCATCCCCAACTGGTTTCTTAGGTCTTGCAGGAATAGGGTCTACAACACCAGAGGGAGTAGCAGGTTTTGGACCTATAAATTCTACAGCAACATCTTGTGGTGTGCTATCGAATAACTTCTCTGCGGCTATTGGGTCTTTCATAGACTCATCTGCCATCTTCCAACCCTTAATTGGGTTGAACTGTGCTGCAACTTTACCAACACTAGCTGCTGCTGAGGCTCCTGCAACAGTCTTACCTTTTAAGTCTAAAGCCCGAAATAAAGCTTTACTACGGACTGCGGTTTTACCGACCTTAAGTACGGTCCCTATAATAGGGATAGCAGTTAGTACGCCAGCAGCGTTATCTATCCATTGGTCTGTAGTAGAATACTCACCAAGCAGGTGTTTTTCAATAAACATCTTTTGTACAAACTGGTTATCCTTAGTAAAAATTATACCACTGTTGTCTTTTAAAACATTAAGCATAGCTTTGTCTATCTCTATTCTTGCTTCAAAAGGAAGAGATTTAAGTAACTCTTTTATTTCTATGTTAGAGTCACCTGCTAAAACTATATTAATTAAGTCTGCTGTTTTTCCAGACTTTGTTGTTTCAAGTAGTCCGTTAAGAACTTTTCTTGTGTGCACCCCCTCGGCAAAAGGAATCAACCAATACTCTAAAGCTTCTCCAATAGTTTCTATAGTTGATGTCTCAAGGTTTTCTAACCTAGAGTTAGCTAGTAGCTGTAGTTTTGATTGATACTCCCAATAAGGTTTTATAATCTTAGCACCTAAGCTACGTACTCTTTCGGCATCTTCTGTGGTATAACCACCGTCCTCTATAAGGTTACTCTCTATAAATAACTCTTGAGTAGAAGGTGGGGCTTCTTTAAGTTTACCAAACCCCTCAGCCATACCTAGTTTAGTTTGGTCATCAATATTTCTGTCTAATAAGTCCTCTACTAAAACGCCCTCAGAACTTTGAACGGCTTCCTCTTGAGCTTTTTTAGTACCTCCGTCTATAGTTTCAGAAATGCCAAAATTCTGTAACTCGTACATAGAATTCTCGTACTGCTCAACTCCACTCTCTTCATCTCCAGAAATAGCAATAGACATCAGAGCTTTGTTGTTATTGCTCTTTTGATTTGATGTGACTGCTGGTGGCTCTGGAGAAGAAAAATCTTGTATGTCCATTAATTTAGGTTTGTCAAAATCTTCTAAATTCATTTTATTGCCTTACTGTTTATTTGCACAACTATATAATACCAAAACCTTTGTTTCTTTGGTCTGAGCTTTTTGGGGTGTCAAAAATATCTACATCCACTTCTTTTACCTTAGCGGCTTTTTGTGTAAAGATGCTTTGTGCAACACCTGCTACAGCACCAATAGAATTTGTAATAAGCTGACTGTCAGCTAAGTCTTGTCTAACAGCACTTAAAGCGTTAGCTGTATTAGCTTGCCCTGTCATTGTAGCTAAATTACCTGAAAGCTGTGTGTTTAAACTACTCAGAGCTCCTGACTCACCTGAACTACCAGATGTACCCATAGCTTCTGAGGACTGCATAAGCCTAGCTCTAGCTACTCTTGCCTCTTTAACTTTACGCCTAGCGGAAGATACATCATTTATTTGTTGTTGTGCGTTTTGTATCTCATTCTGTTCTTCTTGAGCATCTGCTGCTTGTTTAGAGCCATATATTGTTGCTCCTGCTGATACTACTGCGGCTATTGTTGCTGCTATTGCGTAAGCTGGCATAAATCAAACTCCTCTTTAAAATCTTTATATTTAATTTCTTTAGTATTTATGACTAAATTTTTAAATGTTTCTTTGTGTATCATAGTAAGCTCCTTATCTGGGTAACATAGACTCCAGATTAAATCTAAATTTATATCTAGCTCTTTAAAAGGAATTATTAAGTCTGCGTAAACCTCAGCGTCTTTAAGAGCCTTTTCTAGCTTCACAACACATTGGCTTAAGTATTCTTTTTTATCCTCCCCAAATAGCTCACAGAGGCTCTTAAGAACCTCTGAAGAATCCCTTTTAATTATTATTAAAGGAACTCCTAGGTCCTTACTGTACTCCCTAGCTATTATTGGATTTGTGTCCACACTAATTCTATATTTGTGTGGGACAGAGTAAAAGACTTCGCTGGCATCTACACTAGTGCTAAACAGCCCATGTCCACAAAAAGAATCAGGTTGTTGCAAAAAAGCAGTTAGCCAGCTCGTCCTACTTCTAGGTAGACCTAAAATAAAAGAGTTATGCTTCATTAATTGTTATCTCTTGTTCCCAACCTAGTAGCTTACAGTTTTTTAAGGGCTCTGTTTTAATAAGAACACTTAGCGCCTTACCACTACCTCTGACTTTACTTTTAGATACAACTGTCTCAAAACCGTTATCAAATCCATCTGTGTTATCTTGTGGTATGTAGTGTCTTCTAAACCTGTATGCTTGGAACTCTTTACCTTGCTTATTTGAGTTATCGCTGTTAGACCAATCCCAAGAAGTTTTTACTAAACAACTAGAAGAGTTTATTGGCTCATAGTTTTCATCAAAGCCTTCTTCTGTCTTATTAAAGTGAAACGTTATGTATGGAGATTGTTTAGCTCTGTTACCTACACCACCAGTAAAGTGAGCTCCTTGCATAAATGCGTAAGCGTCTTCTCCAAAAGAGGTACTACCCCAATCTTTAAAGTCTGTGTTGTTATAAGAAGCAAAATAATACCTACTAACACTTGGGTTAATAACTAAATATTTAGTTTCTGTTTGTATATCTAGTTTAACACCTGTAGTTACAACAACATCTTCCCCGTCAACATCAACAACAACTCCGTCAACAGTTATGGGGTCAACAACTTTACCACCAACAAAAGGCGAAACCTCTATGCTGGCTCTTATTTTGACGGTTGAACTTGCTATCTTGTTGTAGTACCAAGCTTGAAATGATGGCTTATAGCACAACTCATTTTCATCCCCGTAGGTCCAACTTACTACATTAGAAAAAGCATCGTAAGTTCCAAAAGCTGTTTGGTGCTTTTCTATTTTGTTATAGAAAGACCTAATGGTTGTACCTGTTAAATCTCTAACCACAAAGAAACCTGTATCACCAGACTCACACAAATAGATGCCATCATAGGCCCAATACATTATGGACTCACCGATGTTAACTATGCTCTGTGGGGACACACAACCACGCTCTGAGACTTTTACTACTTGGTAGTTCTCTGCTGAGAAACCAAAATCACTACCACCTAATATTTGCCATACACCGTTTTCAGCAAAAACTAATAACGAGTTACTTACAGAGGTTAAACCAATGATGTTGTTGGCTTCTGAAATTCGGATAAGACCTCCGTCAGTAGCTACAATTTCACTGTCGTCTACAGATGTAGGGTCTGATATCTGATAACACTGACCTGCTTGATCTTTGTATTTAACTAGTTGAGAGAAAGCTACATAGTTATTTAATGTAGGTGAGCGGTCATCTCCGTCAACAACTTTACCACTAAACCCTGAATAGAAAACTCTACCAGCAAAGTTAGCTACTATAGAAGCGCTGTCTGGAGTTGTGTCTGTTTTAGGTAACACAACATTAGAAAACAATCCATCAGACAAGAAGTCAGTCCTTCCAGCTCCACGGCTAAACAAGTTAACAATTGCTTTTCCTTTAGGGGCTGAGTAGTTTCTTAATTCTCCCTCTAGCATAATTTCGGGTATGTAAGCTTTTACTTCATAGGGGTATCTAGTAACTGAAGCTACAACATATTCAGAGTACACATCAGAGTTGCTTGGGAAGAAATTGTTGAGTTCATAACAATACTGTACCGCTATTCTTTTTTCTTTACGAGCATCAGATTGGCTACCTGTAGTTTCTGCTTTAAAAGTCCAAGACCTTTCTTTGGGCCAACCTTGATTAGTTAAGTTGTACAAATGTACGTCTGAGATATTTGGTATGTCGCTACTGCTGACTCTACCACCGCCATCTACGGGGATAATACTTGTACTACCATCTCCACGAGGTCTGTAGGATAAATTATTACCTCTATCTATTCTTTTATTTGTTTGTGGGTCTATGTCCTCTAAACCAAAAAAATCTCTTACCTCAAGAGTAATCTCACCTAGAGTAAAAGTATTGGGGTTATCTGTATACTCAATACTTCTAATACTCCCACCAGTAGCTACAACTAACAAGGAGTTAGTTTGTGTTATACTGTAAGGCTTTGTTGTTTGTTCTGGAATGGGGTCAGTTGATGCAGTTAGTAGCACAACTCCCCCAAGCCTATTAGTTGAAAGCGCACCATCTATAGACTCAAAGAACTCTAAGTTGTTACCTATTTGGACTACAACTATATACAATCCTGGAAAATCACCAGTTAAATCCCAACGAAAAGTATTAACAGCAGCATCATATAGAGCTGTATCTTGTACCCCAATAGTCCTCTCTATACCACCTATCTCGTAATCCATACCAAAGCGTCTACTACGGACACCATCGTTATCTAAGGTAAAGTTCTGTTCGTCCCTAGTAGAACCCAAAGGTTGTATAAGAGGGTTGGCCTCTGTGATGAGCCCTTTGTTAAAGTTTACTAGTTGTAGATTTACTACTGGTCTTTTTGCCATCAGGTTTCACCTTTTCTTTATAGCCATCTATAAGTTTCATACACTCCCCGTTACTCATGTGAGCTCCTGAGAATGCCTCTGGTATCTTACCACCCCTACCTGAGGTTACAATGACCTTTAGGTTAGGGGACTTACTATAGCTCTTAATTATATAACCTTTGTATTCCATCTTTAATTATCCTGCCTAAACGTTGGGTCTTTCTGGGAGTCTCTACCTTTACCACGTCTACCGAACTTAGCGAACTGAATACCGCCTTTAGCTGACCAACTCTTACGAGATAACCAACGTGCTTGACGTTGTGCATTAGCTTCAGCTTTACCATTAGCTACTTGCTTAAGGACTATGAATGCTGTGCTCTTAGCTTCTTCTACTAGGTTAGAGAACGCTTCTGCTGGGAAGTCTGGTACAAAGCTATCTTCCATAACCCATGTAGGTGTCATGTAAGCCTTGGCTTGAACTTTACTAGCTTGAAGTGTAGAGTCTACTGTGTTATCAAAGGAATCAAAAACTATGTCTTGGTCATTAAAAGAAGTCCAGTATCTAGGAGGATGTGAGTTGTCTATCAAGAGCTCCACTCCACCACCGTTATCTATTACTTCTATGTTCTCGTTATCACTGTTTCTGTTGTTAATTTTAAATAAGAACTCAACGGGGTCTAAGTAAGTCATCTCTTTGTAGACACGTTTAGTTTCGTCTTTCTTACTTACGTTGTAGTTTAAGAACTCAAGCTCTTTTATGTTTTCTGGCATACTTAAATGCGTAGGTCTTGCTAAAGTGCCACTATTAAATAGTTGTATAAGCTTGCTTAGGTGAGGCCAGTTACGTGTGGATATCAAGTTAATGTAAGAGCGCTTAACAATAGAGGCTATTTGCTCAGACTCTACTGTGTCAAATATACTGTTAACTTCATCTGTATCCATATCAGACATTATTTCTTGAACTATTTCAAGTAGTGTTATCTTCATATTATGTAAACCTTGATACGGTAACTGATGCTGTTGGTGAAGTACCCCAACCTGTTGTTGTCGGTACGCTTTCAAACAACCCTCCGTAGTTACCCCCTTCCCCACTATCTCTAATTAGTTGGTACGTTAAAGTTGTGTTTTGTGAAAGTATAGAAGTAAAACTGTCTACAAAAGGAATATAAGACTCATCTGAACTAACTAGGAAATGTACACTTTTTCCAATTTGAAATCCATTAATTAACCTTCTTAGGTATAAAGAAGCAACTCCAGAAGTGCCAGTCCTACCTATAGAAAAAGTAGTTTTAACTGTGTAAGACCCTGTAGTGTTAACTTGAATTCCCCCATCAGGGTTAACTTGAATTGGGCCAGTATAACCTCCACCTACACCGAACTCTACTTGCATTGCTGTGTCTAGTCCAGTTGGGCTTTGAGAGGCTGCTGTACTAAAGCTAGTTATTACATCTTGTACAGTCACAATAGTTGGTGGCTCAGACCAAAGTCCAGACCCAGCTCCATCTGAAATATATACTCTACCAGCCAAGGCTGTGTCAGCTCCCTTAGGCTCATGTACATTAACACCTGTGATATTCTTATGTTCTGCCATATTATTCTCCTTTGGGCAATAAAAAAGGGGCAAGGATTATCTCCAAGCCCCTTAGGTATTATACTAGACTACAGAAGCAGCAGTAAACTCATATTCTACGATTATTGAACCAGCAGTAGGACCAGTAACAGTTAAGTCACCACCTAAAGGGATTGCAACGTTGTTAGCAACTACACCAGTAGCTCCTGAGACATCAACTGCACCAACAGTAGCAGCGGAAACTGCACCAGTAGCAAAGCCAGTTTTTAAATCAGTAACAATTGCACCAGCAGGGACTTTAACTTTCTTTGGTAAAAGGTCTCCATCGAAGTTAATAATTGCTTCATAGGTTAAGCCAGAGGTCTTTTTAACACCCTCAAAACCACCGACCTTACGTGCGCCATATTGCGCTGATACACCACGAAGAGGTGTTGTTTCAAAACTCATAATTTATTCCTTATACTGCTGTTGCAGAAGTAATGTAGATAGCTAATGTATCTAGACGTTGAGCACCAATGCCCCAACGAGCGCGTGTAACAAACTCATCACGAGCAAAGTCTTTGTTACGTTCACCTTCAACGGAAGGCATCTGACGCCATGTAGCCATCATAGGCTTAGTGTTGTCATCTAAGATTGACATGAATACGTTAGCTACCGCACCAGTTAAGTTAGTAGTACCATCTGAGAAAGTACCTTTGGCTAAACGGTTAGAGGTAATTAAGTTCCAGCCATACAAGTTCATAAGGAACTGATGATCACGGTCAAAACCATTCTCTAAAATCTTAGCACCAAACTCCGATACATCGTGAGTAATAGTAGTTAAGTTATCTAAAGTAGCGGCTAACACTGGGTCAATTGAAGCTACACGACCAGCATAAGGAACGTTGGCTTTATCAAAAGCTAGCTTAAGAGAAACTAGATCTGAGAGCTGGATACGACCACTGGCTTCAGTAGATGCTAAACGATGTGAAAAACCAGCAATGGCGTTAGCGTTAGCATTAGTTTGAGCTGCTTCACATACTTCATAGAAACGAGTCTCGAAGTTCTCTTGGATAGCACGAGTAGATTCTTGTGAACGAGCAGCCATAAGTGCTTCAACTTGTGAACCATCTTGACGTAGCTTGTCGGTTACGTACCAAGCATCACCGATGTAATCAGTAATTACTAGTTGTACTTCACCAGATTCAATCGGACTGTAGTTAATAGCTGTGTCTTCAGAAACTTCCTGAATAGTAGCTGAACCAATTGTTTTAATGTTTAATGTTTCGCCTGAACCAAAATCACCGACATCACGGTACCACATGCTAGGCATTAAGCCATCATGTAGGTTGGTTAAGATAAAGCTTGAATACTGTTCTGCTTCAATAAAAGCTGTAGTATTAGTTGTTAATTGCATGTTATATACCTATTTTATTTTAATGTTGAACGCCATATTTAGCGTATACTGCTGCTTTGTGCCTAGCCATTTCGCCTTGCAAGTCTCTAGTAGAGGCCCCTGCCATGACAGATTTTTCTGCTCTGTCAACCTTACCGTTTGGTTTAGGTTTTTCAAAGCTATGGTTTACACTCTGTGAGCCCCTCGTCATTGAGGGTTCTTGTGCTATATCACCAAAGAAAGATAGAACTGCTTTAGGGCTGGTAGCCGCTAAGTGGTTAAATGCTTCTTGAGTCATACCTAGTTCTTTTGCCTTACCATAAAACTCTTTTTCCGCTTCAGTGCCAAACTTACCTGCTAATGCTGAGGTCACGGACTGTGTGTTTGATTCACGGGTGGATTGAGCTTTGTTCTGGTTAAGAGCTTCTTGAACTAGTTTTGCCACATCCTGCTCACCGTAAGATTCACGAGTCTGGTTAGACCCCTCGTCTTTGGGTGCAGTAAGCTTTTCTACAATAGAAGTTAAATCATCTAGTTTAGCTTGTTGACTCCTGAATTTTTCTAACTCTTGAGACATACTATTCTTTTCGTCTTTCAAGGTTGGGATATATTCTTGTGAGTGTTTCAATGCTTCAAGTGCTGATTCAACTGAACTGTATTTGCGCTCTCCACTATCGTTCTTAATATTATTTAACAGGTCATCAAATGAGTTATTAACGCTAGTGTCACCAGCTTGGCTATCTGGCTTAGTTTCTTGTGTTTCTTCTTTTTCAAATATAGACATTGTTTTCCTTTAACTATTGGGTAATAGTATTTTATTAGACGCTTTCTTTTAAAGAAGAAGGAAAGCTTTATTCTTTGTTACTAATATTTTTAAATGTTATACTTAATTATACCAGTATTTTTAGGTTTTGTGTCACATTTTTATGAAATTAATTCAATTATTTCTATTAACGCTCTTTCGTAACCATTTTTGTCTGCTTGTTTGTATGCCCAAGAGGGATTATCGAACTCCTCTAAGGATATACTTTTAGCTTTCCTGTTCTTAATTTTGTTCTTAATTAAATGTTTTAACCTTTCCCTAAGGATAGGACTACTCCTAAAGTAATCCTCCATTTGTTTCTTAGCGTCTGGCTCTAAACCACTACACCAACTATTCTTCATTAGCAAGACCTACTTCAGCTTCTACAGCTAAATCTTCCTGAGCTTGGTTAACCATACTCTGAGTCTCTTGTTGTTCCTGTATAGCAACGTTAGGTTTAAATAGGTCGTACCTATCAAGCCCTAAGAGGTTCTCTACAACTTCAGCCATCTTCTTACTGGATGTATGAGGTGCAACCATTTGACCTATAGGAGAGCTGTACAGTTGAGTTAAGTTCTGCATTAACTGTGCTTGCGCAGCAAAGTGTCTAGCACCTACTGGTCTAATAACTCCGTTAGCTTGTAGATCTTCTTTAGTAATACTTTGGAACTCTACAACACCAGAGTCAGTATCCACAGAGCGTACTACATCAACTACCTGCATGTTACGTACTGATACCTCTAACATAGAGTTCAGTAGTGGTTCTAAAAGCTCAGTTTCAAAAGAGGTAATCTTCTCTTGAAATATACGACCTGCTGCGTTCTGTAGTTGCTGTACTTCAAAGGCTGTTTTCTCACCTGCGGTACGGATACCCATAGCTTCACTGGGAGCACCTGCAAAGGACTCCATACGCCTCTCTAAGCCCGCAATATCATTATCTGCTGTAATGACCGCACCTAGGTTTTTACCTAGCTCAGTTACGCCTCCACCCTCATCTATGTGTATCTCTGAGTTCGGCCCGTAGTTAAACTCTTCTACTTCACCAGATATTACTATAGGTGGGTTAATAGCTAAATCTAAAGCATCAGCACTAGCGTTCTCTAGGTGGTCTATTCGGTACTGCATACCAACTAAGTTCTCTAGTGGACCCATAGCCCATAAGTTATCAGGACGTAACCTCCAACCAACGTGATGGATAGGAGCTGTCTTTAACCAACTAGGCATCTTGACTTTACGTAGTAACATAGAACGATCAGCAATAGTTACAACCATGTTACGTTCTAGTTCACCCGTAGCTGTGTTGTGTAAATCACCCCAGAACTCTAAAATCTCTACATAGCTAGACTCGTAGTATTCTTTCATGTTACCAAAGCCATCTGCTTGGAACCCAGCAGCTTTATCCCAATCTTCGATAGAGTACCCACCGTCTTTAGACAAAGCAGATAGTTCTTTACGTTTAGCTAGGATGTCCTGCAAGTACTGGTTATCAGGCATGTCTTCTGCCATAACCTTTAGTTCACCTAAGGTTACAATAGACCGTACAATCTTCCAACTAGACTCGAACTCATCTGCAAGAGGGTTAAACACTATATCTAGTGGGCTAATACGTCTTGCCTTAGGTCCAATGAACTGTGCGACTACATCAGCACCTTCTTCAGCTATTTGGGATTGAAACTCCGCAGTTACAAAGGCATTACCGTAGTCTATGTAATCGTATAGCAACTTAGAAGTTTCTTTTCTAAATTTACCACCACGTATTTTGTTACTCATGTAGTTAGTGATTACACTAGCTTTAGATATCTTAGCTGCATCACTACTGTGGGCTTCCCACTTCATCCAGTTGTCATTAGGAAACAAAGCACTTAAATAGTTAGAGTGCAAGTTGTCTCGAATCTGACATAGCTTTGGTAGAGTAGTTGTATTACTCCAAGGTAGTGTTGAGTTCGTAGTGGTTGTTGTGTCTGTAGCAAAGATGTAATCCCGTTGCTCTTTCCACAAGTCAATACGTGTTCTCATCTGATCTTTATACCTAGTCCACATCTCAGCGATATGGCTGGACTCTTTATCTCCAGTTAATACTTTTCTTATTTCAGCAACAGAATTTGCCATTATACGCCTCCAAAGCGATTTCTTATATTGACTACGTTAGAAAAAAGTTCTTCCCTGTTACGTAGTGACTTAGGTTTAATTGCTATTTCAACAGCAGAAGCTAAAGCATCTTTAACGTCATCGTGTGGTGGCCTAGAAAGAACAAGCTCCTCCTCCAAGATTTCAGTGTACCCACCTTTAAAGTGGAGTATGTCTTGGTTCTCATATCTATGCTCTAAAGCAGCAGCAATACGTTCTTCTTTACGCCCCTCATGTCGAGAAGGTCTATGTTCATCAATAGAGAGCCTCAGACCCTCCTCTCGTATCCTATCTTTTAAATCCCTAGCAATCACCGCCTGAGCTACTGTAACCTCAGCCCTGAGCTTCTTAAAGCTCCATTTAGAATGTAGTTCAGATATAGACTTAAAGTAAGCATTAATCTTATCAGTTTTAAACCTATCTATGTCTAGCACTAAGATTCTATTCTCAGAGTCAGCCCCTATAACAACAACAGCAGTGTAATCCGCTTTCTTGTTCAAAGAGAATGCAAAATCTATAGAAGCATAGACGTTTAGCTTACTGCCTTTGTAGTACCACTTGCCACCCTCTTCTTTTAAGTGCCTGCGGTCCCCGTACACAAATCTATCTCTGCTAATACGGTTAGAGCCCTTGTCATTTGGGTCGTTGTAATACTGTGCATAGAACTGGGATTTATCTGAATACTCTGCTTTAATACGAGCAAGTATAGCAGGGTCAAACCCAAAAGCTTTACCATCTGACCTCACTGCACGAGGCCAAGAGAACAACATATCTTCTTCTACCTTGTACTCTTTTACTTCCCAAACAGGGGAGAAACCAACAACATTAAAGTCCTCATCGAACTCTTCAAACTTCTGGTCCCTCCATACTTGGTATATATCGGATGGGTGGTAGCGTGTACCACAGGCCATAGTAAATCCACCAGCATTACGTATTGATGTGAATTGAGATGACTTCCTACTGACACTTTCTCGTCCATCTTCAGTATAAGCATTCTCTGGTACTACCAAATCGTCTGCTACAACTACATCAGCGTGCCAACCAGTTGTGTTGGTAGTAAGACCTGCTGTAGCTATAGTAGCATCACGTATGCCCTCTTTACGCCTTCTCTCGTGGTCAACGCTCATCTTGCGCTGGGACCATCTTTCACGTTTACCTTCCTGCGGATTGATATACTCTGGGAAGAACCTGCGGTACACACTACTAGCCATGATATTTTGCACAGCAAATAGCTGAGTTTCAGCTAGCTCTGCCGTAGCAGATACATACAAGATTGTTATCTCTGGATGCCTTGTAATCATCCATGCACACCATGTAGCTACCATGTGACTCTTTAAGTGAGCACGAGGTAGCATTATGAGTTTGTTTGCGCTTAAGGTGGCTCCTTGGCCGTACAACGAGTATTCCTGCATCCACTTGAATATATCCATGTGAAGCTGGCCGTACACATAACCTTTGTTTACTAGTTGAGCAAAAGTACGGAGGTCTGTTATTGCTAACTCCCTCATCTCCTTTGCTTCCTTGGGCATGTTTCTAAGCTTAACCTTAGCTTCTTCTAACCAAGTCTTGCTCATATCAACTCCTATTTAACCATACGTAGTATGTCAGCACCGAAGTCCTCAGACTCTCTGGTCTGTTTCTTGAGCTCACTTTCTACATCTTCTTTACTAGGCCTGCCAGCCTTAGACTTCTCCCAACCTGTGTCAGCTAACCACTTAGCAGCTTGGAATGTGCCACCCTCAGTGGCTATCTGTATGGCTAAGGAAACACCTTTAGCTGTTAGCTTTATGTTGAGCTCGTCTTTCCACTCGTCTAAATGTTTAGCTAAAAGCTTGTTACCACGTAAGCGCTTCCAGTGATTCCAACCACCTAGGTGCTGCGACACCTTGTACTCGGTTGGGTCATCTGACTCTAGGTACAGCTTCTTTAAAGACGGGTACAACTTGTTGTTGTACTCCTTGTCTTCATCGTCTAAGGTGAATATAGCCTGTGGCTTATACCCCATCTCTAAGAACAGAGCTTGAGTTAGCCACTTACCTTGTTTATCTTTAAATTTACTCATAGGTTTCCTTTATTAATATGGAGCCCAACGTTGATGCCTTTCTCTAGCAAACTCTATTTTACAGTGTGCTTCTTGCCAAAAGAAAAGCAAATCTATTGCTTTCTCTATGTAGTTCCAATACCGAAGTTCTAGCACCTGAGCACAGTAGTGAGTTCTAGCTGAAAAAGTATAAAATCTAGAGCCTCCCGTTAGCGTATTTAGTGCGTGACTTAGCATAGATAAGTTCTGTTTTATGTAGTTCATTAAGCTCTCTCACATCCTATAGTGAAGTCAATATATTTAAACTGCTCAAAAGTTGCTAGTGTTGTAAACGTAGCATCAGAGTAGTTTGTAAAAGTAACTGTTTTAGCTGTTGTGTCTACGCTTGCTTTAATCCATAAAGATACACTTGAGTTACAGTTCCAAGATTTAAGTCTTGTATTGGTTGGAAATAGCATGTAGTTAGACCAGTCATAGGTTACGCTTGTTACGCCACTAGGTATAAATAAAGACCACTTATATTCTGTTTGTTTTAGTGTGCCAACCCCGTTAGAAACTACCTCTCCAATATGTAGTTGGAGAGCTTGTCCTTCGTTAAACGTACCATCTGACTCATCTATAGTTACAAAGTTTGTCTGCCCTGAACCTGTTGCTGAGTTTGCCACATGTATAAGACCATTCTTTATCAGGATACGTTGTGGATATATCTCAGAACCAACGGCCCTAAAGGTGAATACATTTATGTCTACTGCTGTTTGTTCTCTCTCAAATTGCCACGTATCAACTACACACAAGAAGGGGTTAACCATAATCATTGAGCACCAACCTAGCTTGAAGTCATGCACAATAGTGTCCGTAGGAGTTAAATTCACAAATCCTGGAATTTCATCGTAGTAGTCACTTGAAACGTCTGTATGTAGAGCTATGCCCCAGATATGAAAGTCACCCCAGTCATTACCTTGTCCGTTGTTTACAACCCCTATTAAACCGTTGTAGATAATAAAGTTACGCCAAATACCATCATGTGCATAGTTATAAATAGCCGTACCAGTTGGAGGTGTAGTAAGTCTCTCAGGGTCAAACCAATCGTACTCTCCTATATACAAACCATCTGTTATTATCTCGTGTGAGTTCTCTGATGGGTTTGCTGCCGTTTGCAAGCCTATTAACGTATAACCTTTGATGTGTACATTATTAATATGGAACCTGTTGTAGTGCGTAATCCTAACACCAGAACAAACCTTATTTGAAATTATATGTATGTCTTTAAAAGCACCGTTGTTGTACGCAAACCCCGACAAAGAGTTCCCTTCGTTAAAGTTTAAGAGGAAGTCAGTAGAAGCTCCTGTCCAGTTATTTTTATCCGCAGCAAGACCGCCATCAGCAAAAGTAAAGTGTGAGATTCTAGGTACGTATATAGTGCTTCTAACTGTACAAATTCCACAGAAACTAAAAGTATTACCGTTGATGTATTTTATAGCTGACTGGTATGAACTTTGAACTTGTCCACTGCTCAATGATGCAAAGTAGGCAATAGCTGAGTTTACCGCTGAGGTGTCATCATTAACTCCGTTACGCATTGCTCCGAACGCAGATGCTTTAACAGGGGATACAGACATAAATTGCTTTAGCTGTAGTCCTTGTGTTGGGAGGTCTATAAAAGAGCCCCCGTCATCAACACCTGTGCTTGCCGCAACGACTTCAAAGGTTAACTTTCCGCTATTACAACCTTCGCTGTAGTCCAGAGCGTTAACAATATCGCCCACTGCTAGGGGTACTGAACCTCCAATTGATAACCCAGATTTTATGTTAGCTACAGTAGCGAAGTCTGTACCTGAGTTAGAAAACAGCACAGTGCCATTTACATCCTGTAGTCTTAGTGGGCTCGTGGGGGTTGTTGGTGAAGGTAGATTTAATATCTCCTGACCGTTCATGTCAAGAGCTTGTAATAACTGGTTGGGCTCAGTTGGGGTTGCTGTGTTATTTCTGTATAAGACTTTGTTATCAAAAGCCTGTTCAATCTTTACGAAGTTGGCATTAATCTTCCCTAAGTTATAGCCACTCGTGATGTCATCTAATTCTATTTTACTCATATGTTCTCTCTTTAGCGTTAAGTCCCTTCCCTATGCTTCATCCCTGTATATCTAAGAATAATTTCCTAAATTTTATTTTTTTTGGTTTAACTACTGCTTTGTTCTTTTTCTTAGTAGGTGGACGACCTGCTTTCTTACCGTATGTACCTTTACCTGTTGGCATGTTGTTCTCCTGTTGTTACTTTGTTGTTACTTTGTTGTTACGCTGTTACCACTTAACTTTATCAGCCCAGTACGCTGCTGACATCTTACCTTTCTTGATGTTCTTACCGTGCCTAGCTTTAAATGATTTACGTTTAGCTTTCATCTTATCGGAGTCACCTGCTTTAGCTTTACCAGCAGTAGAAGCTCCTTGCTCACCAAAACGTATGGTCTTTATCTTACCGTTCTCTTTAGCTACAACTACGTGAGATTTAGTTGCATGCTTAGGTGTCTTTTTGGGTTTATTAAAACCACTTACACCTGCTTTCTCAAGTCTAGAATCTTTCTTTGTTGTCATAATGTTCTCCTAAGATTTATCTTTTAAACTAATAACAATTGATAACAATTCTTAATAACAGTTAATGATTACTATTAATGATTTAAGCTTATGTATTTATCAGTTTATTCTTTTTCTTACTTAACTCTGATATAATAATTAACTTATACCTAATTATACCAATATTTTAAGGTTTTGTGTCATAAATAATGAAACTAATTTAGTTTAATTGATATATTTAGTAAATAAAAGCGTTAATTAGGATATGTGTAGGCAGAGCCTACGTCTAGGTAGCCTAGCGAAGCTAGATATACATAGGGTATAAAGTAGGGAATACAATGGGGATGTGATGGGGGATATAATAGGGGCCAATACCAGTAATTTCTCCGAGAAAATAATTAGTTGCTATGCAATATATACCAGACCCCCCTTACCCCCCTTGTACCCCCTGTAATTACATCCAGTATTGTAGGTATATACAGTATAATAGGGGGGTAGGGGGTATCCTAGAATTAGGGGGTAGTATTATAATAGTATATGTGGTAGGTGGTAAACATAGTTTATGCAATGCAACCACCTGTACACTTTCACTCACCACCCTGAAGTATACCATTGATATATCTATGTATAACCTTAACGTGACCTATCGGTCACACATATATCTAATGGTTATATACTAACGCTTTACAGCACCTATGCCTTGTGTTAGTTGGTACTTATAACATGCATATACATACTATTAATATTAAGTCAAACAAATGATAAATATAAATATAATCAGTTGTTATTCATTTGTATCGATATCTGTACGCTTATTGTTTGTAGCCCGCATTATACCGTTATTGTATACAATTAGCGGTATCAATTGTGAGGGGTCTAGCAATCAAATAGAGGCACTCAAATACTTTTTAAGGCCATTGTATCAATTAATGATTATATCTTTAAATAGGCCCCCTATAGCTCATATTCACCTTTTG
>Ga0208660_1000235_pt1 | contig 21623 bp, 14 predicted proteins | sample DEB08_DNA_13_FD_184527 | JGI IMG/M metagenome (GOLD analysis project Ga0208660, IMG submission 184527) | Aqueous microbial communities from the Delaware River and Bay under freshwater to marine salinity gradient to study organic matter... | ecosystem: Environmental > Aquatic > Marine > Coastal ... | reverse complement strand
TGGCGATAGTTAGTATCGTAAATATAAAGATAATAACAACTCTAATTCTGCGCATAAGAGATTTAGCTTTATCAAATTAAATGTAGAAGAAATAGCTGTCGTGATAAAGCACAACAAAACAAAAGAGGTAGGGTTGTCCAAACCTTTAAGATTTTCAAAACATCTTTTTCTAACAAAACGACGTTATTTAATTGAAATCGCCTATTTTTAGGCACAATTATCAAAAAAACTGTATAAAATCATTAAAATAGATTATTCATGAGGCGCATATCTTTTATATTATTAGCAGTAACGCTGCTTTCCTTCGGTTGCAAGACCAGTCAGTTGGCAACCATCAATGAAACCATCAACGAACCCCTTATAGAAACAACGGTCACCGAAGTTAGGGACTTAGATACCATGACCGTTTCTGCGGACAAACCTGCAGAATTAAAAGCACCTGAAGATTATCAATTAGCGGTTCACAAACCCAGTTACCGACTTCGGAATGATTTAGTACATACTAAATTGGACATAAAATTTGATTGGTCAAAAGAACGAGTTACTGGAAAAGCAGAATTGACGTTAAAACCTTGGTTTTATCCAACGGATGAATTGGAGCTGGATGCAAAGAATTTTGATATTCAAAAAATTGCTTTGGCAACTGGCAAAGAATTGAAATATGAATACGATGGCAAAAAGATTCAAATTCAATTAAATCGGGAATACAAAAAAACAGAAAATTATAAAATTGTCATTGATTATGTGGCTAAACCATCAGAAGGAGAAATTGGAGGAAGCGCAGCCATCACTTCTGATAAAGGTTTGTTTTTTATTAATGCCGATGGCAAAGACAAAAACAAACCGCAACAGATTTGGACACAAGGAGAGACAGAGAATAATTCTCGTTGGTTTCCAACTATTGACAAGCCTAATGAGCGAACGACTCAGGAAATGTATATCACGGTTCAAGATAAATTCAAGACCCTTTCTAATGGTCTATTAATCTCTTCTAATAAAAATGCAGACGGTACGAGAACCGATTACTGGAAAATGAACCAACCACATGCGCCTTATTTATTTATGGTGGCAGTTGGTGATTTTGCCAAAGTAGAAGATAGTTGGCAAGGCATTCCAGTTGATTATTATGTAGAACAAGCATACGAAAAAGATGCTAAAAATATTTTTGCACATACCCCAGAAATGTTAACTTTTTTCTCCGAAAAATTGGGCCTAATGTATATGTGGCCAAAATATTCGCAGATAGTAGTAAGAGATTATGTTTCTGGTGCAATGGAAAATACTTCAGCAGTTATTTTTGGCGAACAAGTGCAAAAAACAACTAGAGAATTAATTGATAACCATAATGATTATATCGTAGCGCATGAATTATTCCACCATTGGTTTGGCGATTATGTGACGTGTGAAAGTTGGGCAAATTTAACGATGAATGAAGGCTTTGCCAATTATAGTGAATACCTTTGGTTTGAACATAAATATGGAAAAGACGAAGCAGATTATCATAGAATTAATGAAATGAATGGCTATTTAGGATCACTCCAAGGTGGTGGCATTCACCCATTGATTTGGTTTGACAATCCTGATAAAGAAGCCATGTTTGATGGGCATAGTTATAATAAAGGCGGCATGGTATTACACATGTTGCGTAAGTACGTAGGAGATGATGCGTTTTTTACTTCTTTGAAAAAATACTTAAATGATAATGCTTACACTGCTGTAGAAGCACATGATTTAAGATTGGCTTTTGAGGAAGTAACTGGACAAGATTTAAACTGGTTTTTTGACCAATGGTATTTTGCCGCAGGTCATCCAGCATTGACGATTGATTATGATTATGACTTAACCACACAAACCGCAAGTGTGACCATCGAACAGACGCAAGACCCAAAAGAAAGTCCAGCTATTTTCCAACTACCAATCGCCATTGATATTTATACGGATGCGAATACGGTCAAACGAGAAGAAGTAATGATGAATTTGCGCAAGCAAACGTTTACTTTCAAATCAGCAACTAAGCCCGCTTTGATTAATGTGGATGCAGATAAAATTTTACTCGCAGAAAGAAAAGATAGTAAAACATCAGCCGAATATGTTTTCCAATTCCATAATGTCAATAATTTAACCGATAGATTTGAAGCCATTCAGTTTTTAAAAGACGAAAAGTCACCAGAGGCTAAAAAGGTTAAAAAAGCAGCTTTAAAAGACAAGCATTGGTTTATTAGAAATATGGGCTTAGGATCCGTTGAACCAGACCCAGCTGTTCTAGAAGCAGCAGCAAAATTAGCAGTTGGTGATATTAACTCTAAAGTAAGAGCTAATGCACTTGACTTCCTAACCAATGCGCAATATGAAGGATTAGGAGCTATTTCAGGAAAGGTGTTGGACAATGAAAAAGCTTATCCTGTGATAGGTTCAGCATTGATGGCATTGAATCAATCAAACCCTGTGGAAGCCTTAAAAAGAGCGGAACAAATGGAAGACATTGACAATGGGCCAATTTTATCTGCTATTGGAGGGATTTACGCCATTCAAGGTAAATTTGATAAATTATCATTCTTTGAAAAAAATTGGGATAAAATAGATGGACCAGAAGCAGGGAATTTCTTCCATAATTATGCGGGGCTATTATTATCAAATGGCGGAGATATTAAAGGGTCGCTAGGTAAATTAAAAGACGTGTCTACCAATATGTCTCAATCTTTATGGAGACGTTTTTCAGCGACTCAGACTTTGGTAGAATTGAATCAATTTTATAAGCAAATGCTTTCTGAAAGTGCGGATGAAACAGTTAAAGCTATATTTCAAGAGAATGTCGATATTATTAAAGGATACATTCTGGAAGTTAAGGCAGCAGAGACCAATCCACAGTTGAAGTCAGCTTATTCTGGATTATAAACAAGAACGCTTTTAAGCGAAAATAAATAGATCTTAAATGGGTTAGTGGTATTGCCGCTAACCCATTTTTCATAAAAGCACCCACCAAAATAAATCATTCTTGCATCTTTCTAGTCATACCAACTACCATTAATTTTTCAGCAATTTATTTTTAAAAATCGGCTTTTACCATCAAAAAATACCTAAAGTAATGTCTTTGCTTTAGTCAATAATACTATTCATTTATTTAAAATAATACTTATGAATTTACTACTAGATAGCACAGCTATCGGCTGGGCTTTATTTGCCCTAACCGCAGGAATTATCGGCTTAATTTTCTTAGTACGCTTCCAATTAGCCAAACGGAGTCAGCAAGAACAATTTGAAAAATCGAATAACACCATCACCTCCCGAAATAAATATACAGAAGTCAATGTATTCAAATGGAGTAGCACTTTTTTAAGAGTTGGGATGATGTCGTCTTTAGCATTTGTGGTCTTAGCGTTTAATTATACGACTTATGAAACCGTAAATTTTGAATTAGGTCTCATAGATAATGGCGATGTTATAGAAAATGATGTGCCTAGAACTATGGAGCCTCCAAAACCACCGCCACCACCACCTCCTCCTCCAACCATTGAAGAAGTAGACCTTGATGAAATAGAAGAAGAACCAGAATTTATTGACAATGAAATCGAGGAAAAAGAGGAAATTATAGCACGCTCTAAACCTACACCTGTTATAAAAACACCTATCAAACCTACTTTGCCACCGCCTGATGAACCAGAAAATACGTCGCCAGTAATTTTTGCAGAGCAAATGCCTCGTTTTCCAGGTTGTGTCGCAGGAGATAAAAAGACAAAAGATGCTTGTTCAACAAAAGCTTTATTTACCTTTTTATCAACTAAATTAAAATATCCTGCCTTAGCTAGAGAAAATGGTATTTCGGGTACTGCGGTAATTCGATTCATCGTAGAAAAAGATGGTAGTTTAACCGATTTAGAAATTGTAAAAGACCCTGGAGGCGGATTAGGGAAAGAAGCTTTGAGAGTCGTCCAATTAATGAATAAAATGGAAGAGAAGTGGACACCGGGCAAACAAAATGCTCGACCAGTTCGAGTTCGATTTAATTTGCCTGTCAAATTTCGACTACAGTAATTCGGCAGAACGCCTGATTTGCTAAATCTGCCTATACAGCAGTCTTTTCAACAAAGGGACTGCTGTTGTATTTTATAGCTGGGCAACTTTATAGTTTTTAGAACGTTTTTTATATACATTTATACCAAAACAATATAGCTTTATATTAAAGTGGTGTAAGGTTTGCTTTGAGTATAGAGGAACTTCAAGTCCTCGTCAAAAAAAACTCAAGGAATTGAAATTCCTTTATACTAAGAAAAATAAAATCATGCGATACAAACTGCTGCTTATCTTATTCCTTTTTGCTACAACTTTTTTAGGCGCACAACAATCTCGATTGGCACAACAGTATTACCAAAATGGGGAATACGCCAAAGCCGCTTCTTTGTATCAAAGATTGTACGAAGAACAGAATTATAATGACTACTATTTTGAACGCTATGTAGAGTGTTTAATTAGTTTAGAAGAATATGATGACTGTGAACAAGCGATTAAAAAGCAGTTGAAAAAGCGCCCTGAGCAAGTCCAATTATATGTGACATATGGAAATTTGTACGAACGACAAAATCAAGAAGCAGAAGCAACTAAGCAATATCGGAATGCCATCAAGCAATTATCAGCAGACCGTTTTATTATCACCAAATTAGCGAATGCTTTTATTCGCTTGACTAAATATAAATTAGCTATTGAAGCTTATGAAAATGGTTCGAAGTTATTGAAAGACCAACAAGTTTTTGCTTATAATTTAGCTGATTTATATCGAAGACAAGGGAATAATAAGAAGATGATTGAATATTATCTAAATAGTGTGGAAGCTAATCCTTCCAGAATGGCTTCGGTTAAAACCTTATTTCAGCGCTATTTATTAGAAGAAGATTTCCAAGATTTACAGGCGCAATTATACGAACGTATTCAAGAAAAACGAGATATTCCAATTTATCCAGAGTTACTAAGTTGGGTCTTTATCCAACGGAAAGATTATAAAAATGCTTTCCGTCAAGTAAGAGCTTTAGATAGACAAAATAAAGAAAATGGGTCAAGGGTTTACCAATTAGCAACTATCGCAGCCAATGGTAAAGATTATGATACTGCCATTAAAGCCTTTGATTATATCGTTACGGAAAAAGGCATTACTTCTAGTTATTATATTCCTGCTCAGCAAGAATCATTGGCTTGCAAAAGAAAGCGAATCGTTGGTGGCTATGATTATTCTATTGAAGATTTAAAAGCATTGGAAACAGAGTATAATACTTTCTTAGATGAGTTTGGACGAAATAAAACGACGGCAAATATCATTGTTGAATTAGCTGATTTAGAAGCTTTTTATTTAAATGACTTGGACAAGGCGGTTGCTATTTTAGACCAATTAATTAAATTCCCTGGCATCAATCCAGCTACACAAGCAGAAGGAAAAATCAAATTAGCTGATTTTTATTTAATGCAAGGCGAAATATGGGAATCTACCTTATTATACTCTCAAGTAGACAAAGCTTTTAAAGATGATATTTTAGGACATGAAGCTCGTTTTAGAAATGCTCGTTTGTCTTATTATGCAGGTGATTTCCAATGGGCGCAAACTCAATTTAAAGTTTTAAAAAGGTCAACGTCTAAATTAATTGCCAATGATGCATTGGATTTAGCGGTTTTTATTACAGATAATTTAGGGTTAGATTCTACGGAGACTTCTTTAAAATTATATTCTGAAGCTGATTTACTAGTTTTTCAAAATCGGTTTGAGGAGGCATTTACTAAATTAGATACTTTGTTGTCTCAATTTCCTGAGCATTCTTTGCAGGATGATGTGCTATATATGAAGGCACAAATTTATAAAAAGCAGAAAAACTGGGATAAAACGGTTGCGATGTATGAAGCGATTATTGAAGACCACGCAGAAGAAATCAGAGCAGACAATGCCTTATTTGAATTAGCCGATTTGCAAGAGAATCAACTCAATAATGTTGATAAGGCCAAAGAGCTTTACGAAAAAATATTTATAGATTTTTCTAATAGTACCTTCGCTGTGGAAGCACGGAAGCGGTTTCGGAAGTTGCGAGGGGATAATATATAACCAGTTGCTAGTTTCCAGTTGCCAGTTGTCCAAAACCCGCAACTGGTAACTGGCAACCGTCTCACTTTAAAATAAGCTTAACAATTCCAAGTGTATCTTTTTAGCCAAAATTAGCGTTATCTTATTGGTATATTTATTCAAATCTAAAAGTGCGTTTTTATCACTTGCCCCCAATAGCATTTTTAAGAACACAAAAAATAATCCAATGAATTTTTTAAAAATTACACTTTCATTAGCTATTCTATTTTTCTTTTCTACGAATATACAAGCACAAATCAAAGCTTTTGGACCAGCAGGTTATAATGGACAAGGCGTTGAACTAAAGCCTGGTAAATATGTCTATAGCCAATTACAAAAAAGAGGGTTGGGAACTTTAGGAGGTTTAAGAGTACCAATCGGTTGTGATGTTAAAGTGTATAGTAGTCCAAATTTACAAGGAGAAGCCAAACGTTTTTCAAAAAGCAATGCTAAGATTAATAAATCTGGTGACTATTCTTTAAAAGTTGCTTGTGGTAGCGTTGGCGCTCAACCAGGATTTGCCATTGGTGTTTCTAATGAAGTCGGCAGGAAAGGAGACTTGATTTTTGTGGATGTCAGTATAACTGATTTTAATAAAATTGTGTCGATGCAATATAGCATGAATTGGGATGCATCGGTTTTACAATTTGAAAAAATCCAAAATTTCAAATTAAAAGATTTGAGCAATGAAAATTTTGGAACGAAGGAAACAAAAGATGGGAATTTATTATTAGCTTGGTATGATCAATCCGTCCAAGGTGTCAATTTACCGAATGGCACCAATCTTTATCAAGTTGTTTTTAGAGTAGTTGGCGAAAGTGCAGCGAAATCTAAAATTCGATTATCTGGCAAACCAATTGTGACAGAAGTCATGCAAGCAGATGGGACGCCTGTTTATTTTAATAAAGTAAATGGGTCAATTACTTTGCAGTAATTTTTTAGCGTAGTGTATAGCCATCTATAAAGCTATTATAAGAGTTTTATAATAAGAAAGGGGTTGTCTAGTCTAGACAACCCCTTTCTTATTATACTAACATTTTTTTTATTTCATTCTGGTTTTCACAAATTCTAATAACTCATTATGTGCTTTCATCAACATTTCCCCTGCATCTCGCATTTGGTTAAAATTAGAAACAACACATTGCAAACCGGGAGGGACGTTTTCCATAGATTTCAGTTTAAAATTATGGCAAACTTGCACACTTTCCATCACCTTCTTTAGTTCTGCGGCATGCTCATAAAATTTTTCTAAAACTGCCTTATCTTCTTCTTTTAACTCGTATTGATAATTGTTCCGAGCAGCCCCTAAAGCAACTGGACAACGCAAATCAGAAGTTGTTAAATGAATCACAGAAACCTTATAAAAATTAGATAAGTTCAGCAGGTTACAAATTTTCGGTTCTGCTGTTCCTTTTTCATAGGACGCAATATTCCCCCTATTCAAACCTAATCGGTTAGCCAAATCTTCTTGACTAATTGACAACTGTTTGCGAAGGTGGCGAATATTTGAAGCCAACTTACTATTTACGGTCAATTTTGACACATCCATTTTTATCGTGAGTTTATGAAACTGTTATTTACAATATAAAGTGATTAAGGTCAATTTTGTTTACACCACCCCTTAATAACTCTTCTTTTATACCTATATGGAAACGAATTTAACAAATAATGTTTTCATATATAAGTATAATGTTAAAAAAATTAACAAGATTAGTCAAGTTTTTGTTGAGAATAGTCGATAAAAAACTAATAATCTGACAAAAAATTCGACATTTAGCCTTCTAAACGTCTCCGTAAGAACATTTCTTATGTTAATGTAGTTCATTTTTACACTAAAGTTTAATATTTGTACGTTTTTACAGCAACAAAAGAATAAAAAGTAAAAAATATTTGCAAAATAGATTAAATGGTATTAATTTTGTCAATATAATTTACAAAACACCCGATTTTAGAAATTTTAATTAAATCCGACTTATTATGATAACCACCATTCAAAATCATTTAACCAGCGTCAATAATACATTGAGAGCCTTTTCTTTAAAATTAACTGGAGATATGGCAGATGCAGAGGATTTGTACCAGGATACGGCTATGCGGATTATTTCAAACGCTGATAAATTTCAAATGGGCACTAATTTCAAAGCATGGGCAGTAACCATCATGAGAAATGTGTTTATTAATAATTATAGAAAGAAGACTAGAAGAGGCGTCATTTTAGACCAAACTAGTAATAACTATTACCTTAATTCTGGCAGCGGCATAGAGAGCAATTCTGGCGAGATGAATATTGCTTATGGCGAGCTACTTAAGATGGTTAATAAATTACCAGACGAATTTAGAGTACCATTCTGGATGGCTCATCAAGGCTATAAGTACGATGAAATTGCAGCTAGATTAGAAGTACCACTAGGTACCGTAAAGAGTAGAATTTTCTTTGCTAGAAAAAAACTACAACGCATGTATAAAGTGGCTCATGTAGAATTGGAAAGAGCCTAATCAACTTCAATCTCAACCTCAAATACAACTTCAAACTATTTTTGGTAGGAAGTTAATGTTGAAGTTGAAATTACGGTCACAACAATGTGGCAGTTGTAAGACCAAAAATAAAGCGGCAGTAATAAACTTTGAGTTTATTGCTGCCGCTTTTATATTGAATCAACTTTGTCATTCAAGTATGACAAGATTAATTATGTAATTGTAACTCTTCCGCAACCCACCCCCAAAAGGCTCTCCTTATCCGCTTTGCGGTTCAGGAGTATACTCCTTCATCTTCAAATGGAGGGGTAGTCGGCAACTAGAATATTATTGGCCTAAAAAGTCGAAAAATCTATAGGTTTTCGAAAAATTAGTCCCCTTCCCTATGGAGGGATGGGTGGTGAAATAATTAAGCTATTGCTCCTACAGTTAAAATTTCCTTTGCCAACCAGTCTCCAACAGCAGAAGTACTATAAGCTTTTCCACCTTCTGCAATGTCTTCCGTCACAACGCCTGCTTGTAAAGAAGCATCAACTGCTGCTCTTACTGCTTTTGCTTCGTCTACTAAATCTAGGCCTAACTCTAATAATAATGCTGCTGATAAAACAGTCCCTAATGGGTTCGCAATATTTTTTCCAGCTGCTTGTGGGTAAGAACCATGAACAGGCTCAAAAACACCGGTATGTGTCCCAACAGAAGCAGAAGGTAATAAACCTAGTGAACCTGTAATCACACTTGCTTCGTCTGATAAAATATCACCAAACATATTCCCCGTTACCATTACATCAAAATCTTTTGGCCATTGGATAATTCGCATTGCTGCATTATCCACAAATAAAAATTCTAGCTCAATATCTGGATAATTAGGCGCCATTTCCTGTACCGTTTCTCTCCACAAACGAGAAGAAGCTAAAACGTTGGCTTTATCTACTACGGTTAATTTTTTTCGTCTTTTGCGAGCATATTCAAAACCTAAAGCGACAATTCTTTCAATTTCTGGCTTGGTATAATATAAAGTATCAAAAGCGCCTGTTCTATCTTCAGACCGTCCTTTTTGACCAAAATAAATACCACCCGTCAATTCTCTAATCACGACAAAATCAGCACCATCTACTAAATCTTGTCTCAAAGGAGAACGGTGAATTAAAGATTTAAAAGGGCTAATTGGGCGAATGTTAGAAAACAAACCCAATTGCTTTCTCATTCTCAATAACCCTTGTTCTGGACGAACGGTTGCCTTTGGGTCATTATCATATTTTGGGTCACCAATAGCACCAAACATAACTGCATCAGATTTCATACATACCTCATGCGTTTCTGGTGGGTAAGGGTCACCCGTTTGGTCGATTGCCGTTGCACCTACAAGTGCAGGTGTATAATTAAAAGTATGTCCAAATCTTTGGCTTACTGCATTTAATACTTTTAATGCTTGGTCTATTACTTCTGGTCCGATTCCGTCGCCAGCCAATACCGCTATGTTAAAATCCATTGTTGTTGGTGATTAGTGATTAGTGACTAGTGATTGGTTAGGTCGGTTAGTTAATCTAGTTTTGGTCTTTCAAACAAGTCATTAATCGAGGATAAAAAAATTAAGGCGCAAAAGTAAGGAATAATGGTAGGAATTGTATTGAATGGTTAATTATTTTGTAATAATAGCTCAGAAGTATTTCGTTTATTACAATGGGTAAAGCATAAATTTAGGCTATTTCCTCTTTTCGATTCCCCTTTTTATCGAAAGTTTTTGTCATGTGCGTTTCCGTCATAATAGTGGAGGTGAATGCAATAATCATCATTAGAACTATGTATAAAATAATATTCAGTCCCTTTAACTTTTCGTCCTTGACAATTCCTCAACGGAGATGATTAGATTTAAGCCAACACCTAGTGCTAGTAGTATTAGACTAGTTATAGACATTATTTTACCAAAATACTGATTACACCGTTCAATAAATTTCTTGAAATTTTAAATTGTTGCTGGTTGCTGGTTTCTTTTTAGGCAGAACTAGCAACCAGTAACTAGCAACGGGATGTTTTAAAACACCCACTTATTTATTGAACGATGTACTGATGCCATTCTTTCCAAGTATCTTCATTCAATTGAGGACTATTAGCCCATGGCAATTCTCCATTTTTTTTTGGTGGGCTGAATAAATAATGCAATCCGATAACTAAACACAGTCCATTCGTCAATAAATGTCCCCATAAAAAGTCAGGATCTGAATTTCTCATAAACAAATTTATTTTAAAATACTATTACCGATGGCACATGCTAGACATCGTTTCTTAAGACAATATTCATTTTTCAACTGTAATAAAGCTTGCGTCTGGTAAGCAGAATCGGGTTCAAGTCCTAAAATTTTCCATTGTTCGATGATACTATTTTTTTCTGGTGCTAAGGCTTCTAAAAAGCGTAACGCCTTATCTCTATAGGCATCTATAGATTTATGTGTGCCATACAAAAATAGAAAAGGAACAATAGTATTAATGATTAATAAATGAATGGTGCTTTTACCTAAGGTCTTCTTTCTTTCCGCAGAGGTTTTATCAAAAATATAATGATTGAGCCAGTATTCAGAAAGGGAAACTTTGAATAATTTTTCAATCGCCTTGATGCTTTCTGCTTCTAGTATTTTTGAAAATAGATGCGTTGATTGATAAATTAGCGTCGCAAATTGGGCAATGCGAATAGACGGAAAATTGGCGGGTCTCAGGCGCATAAATCGCCAACTCTCTTTTTTGATAGGCTGTAAATTATATTTCTTTTGTAAAAATTGATATTCCTTTTGTAAGGCTTTCGGATAATTATCTACAAAATCATCTACTAATAAACCTGCTTGTCCAAAAAGCAAAGCTTCTATTTGGACGAGGTTATTTTTATGTTTGGCAAATAAATTTAAGGGCGTAGATTGAGCTAATAATTCAAAAGGTTCGGCATTGATTTTTACCCCAAAATTTCTAGCCAATAATTCATAAAAAACCGATTCCCAAGCGTTATTAGTATTAACTAATCGTTCTGCGATAGGTACTGTTTTTTGTTCTAGCCTTTCTACCAATAATCGGTCAAGCCATAAATTTTTAGTAATAGTTGGAACGGAATAAAAATGATGTTGGCAAGGTATCCAATGTTCGTTATGTACTATTTTCTGATAGGTCTTAATAATTTTAGGTGGGATTCTACGGCGCAACTCTAGGCAAGGAATACGTTCCCCCGTACTTCGATAAATAGGTTGGTCTTCTTCTAACACCACATGTAAAATGACATTATCATAAGCCCTGTCTTCTTGATGCTTATGGGCTATCCATTCAGAAGCATTTACATGGATTTCTACATTTCCTGCCCATAAGGTTTCGCCAACTTGGACTTTGGCTTCCAAAAAATCAGGCCCTGCATGGTGATTATGTTTGCCAAAATGAGTAATTTGCAAAGGTTCACCTTCGGTAGATACTAAATTATCTAAGTGAAAACGCTTAGTGCGCCACAGGTAGTGTAGGAAGTCTTCTCTCATAGTTTTTGTTTATTGGTTGATGGTTTTCTTGTTTATATCAATTGTCGAATGTAGTAAAATTTATAGAAATTTGCTAATCTCTATTGTTTTTTATAAAGAATTATTTAATAGAGGGATTTGAGTACTTAAGTATTCGGGGAAGCAATCTGCATTTTCTAAATGGTTGCAAGTTACGAGTTGCTGGCTGCAGACGATTTTATTTAGATTCTATTATTTTTTGAACTCGCAACTCGAATTAATTCCCAGAATAGATAATAAAATTAGAAAACTTATTTGGATTATCTGGATGGCTTAAAATCGTATTAAATAATAATCTAGCACGGTCATTATTAGGCCCTTGATAAATGACCGAACCATCTAAATTAAAATCATCATTGGTATAACTTCGACTAATATAGTTTGGTAAAAAATCTTGATTGCCGTCATCTTTTAATACATGCAAAAACATATAGAAGATATCATTATTAGGCCCTTGATAAATGACTTTTCCGTCGCTGTTCAAATCCCCTGACCATAAAGATTCTAAATTATCCATTTCTACACTTGAATGCGCCCCTACTACTGGTGTAAAATTAAAAGTAAAATCTACTATAGGTACTTCACTTGGGGAGAAGGTATATGTATTTAAACTAATAATTCCCAAATGGTTTCTATGGCGAATCGCCACATAATAACTCCCGACTCTAATGTTTGTAAAATGAAGCAACGAATCTCCTCGAACCGTTACCACATCTCCATCTCGTTGAATTAAAGCAGATTTAGTGGCTATTACATTATCCACATCATTGGCATCTCTTAACTCCACAAATACCCAGTCTACAATACTATTAGCACCATTTTCTGCTAGTAACAAAGTATCATTTATGGTTTCACCGCCTCCGCTTGCAACGTGCTGAAACTGATTAATTTCAGCATAAGGTTCTTGCATTGGTAATAGGTTTTTTCTACGTAAATCATCTCTCATTAAGCCATCGCCATCATTGTTCAACATAGCCCCTTGTAAAATTGACTTTAGTTGCAAAGACACGCCTTCACAAGAAATTTCTTGGCTATAAATTGTTGCATTTCCACATTCATCTTCAACAGACCAAGTTCTGGTTATCACTTTGGTAGCTCCAATAAATGTATCTTTTTCTACATAATTAATCACCACACTTACATCACAATTATCTACTGCTTTAAAATCAATACTTATATCTAAACTATCCGTTCCATTATTGCAATAACCAGGAGATTCTAGGGGAATACTTCCTTCGATGACTATATAAGAGACCAATTCATTAGTATGATTACCATCCAAATAAGCCCATTCACTAATGTTAATTTCAAACTGATTGCTACTTACATTTCTTATACTAACTGTTCCTGCTCCACCGTCTAAATTAGATAAACTATTGGCTATAATAACGGGGTTACTATAAGTGTGATTAAGGGTAATTGTTTTCCAATTAGAGTTAACCACCGCTGTACCTACTTCACCTATTAAGATACCTCTTTCTTCTTTAATGCTACCTAATCTTTCTATTGCTAAATAGCCTACTCTTTCATCCGCGTGTATCAATTCTACATCATCAGAAGCCTCTTCTTGTAAATTTAAGGTCGCACCTGTTGTAGTCAATCCATTCTGCCGAAGCGTAAAAGGGTCTATTTCTTCCGTTGTTTGACTACTAAAAAACAAAGCAGGGGTTGAAGCAAACGCATTTTGGAAATTAACCGCTTGGGCTACTTCTGAAACTAATAAGGAATTTACGTCTAATTGATAATCAGTTGTCTGTGTTCCAGCTTCCATTGCTATCCAAGCAATACTTTTTCTAGATAATTTAGTAGTATACGCCTCTTCTGCTTTTATCCTCAACTCGAATTGAGAAACAGATACATTTTGTATTTGGGAAACCACAGGAATAGCGGCATCACTCGTTACCACTTGATGTAATATGATTGGCTGAGTAATAAAATCAATTGGTAAATTAATCGTTTTCCAATGCTCGCCAACTAATTCCATTACACCAGCTATCATTTTTTTGCCATTAGGTAAAGTATAAATTCTATAAATATCTGGTGCTACTTTATCTTCTACTTCTATGACTTGAGAAGCAGCGGTCGAATTACCACATTGGTCAATAGCAGTCCAAGTTCGAGTAATCGAATAATCATATAAAGAACAACCATCTTCTCCTTGGGTACTTTCTTCTTGCACATCTAAGGCAATTCTAGGGCAGTTATCTACTGCGAAAATCTGAGAAGGTAGTGGAATCAATTCATCACAACTAACGGTATCATTTGCTGGAATATTTGTTAAAGTTGGGATGGTTGTATCATTAAAGTCTAAATGAACAATAGCATTTACACAACAAATATTTGTCTGGTCACAAACTTGATAGGTAAATTCATCGGTACTACAATTACTAGCAGTATTAGTATAAGAAAAAGTCCCATCAGAATTCATGGTCACTGTTCCACTAGTTGGTTGAACGATTACACTAAAATTCTTATCTGCATAATTTTCATCATTGACTGCAACACTTCCTTCATAATCGGTGCTTGGACATAAGACAATCGAATCATTAACCACAATAGCAGCACTACATATTTGCCTAAAGCCAAAATCAAAACTATGGTCATTTTGACCTAGCGTACCCGTTTGTATTTCAATAAATGGGTAGTTTTCTATAGAAACTGGCTGTCCATTTCCAACGGTTGCAATCATCCCATCAGAATCATTCAAATCCGAATAATTGCCTGTACCTATATTGGCAGTCGTTAAATTATTTACTTGATTTAAAACGCCTAACAATGTGTCATACTGTCCCCCTTTTCCAATTACTAGGTAATAAGTGGTGCTAGGTAGTAATCCATGAGTCACATCATTAAAATAATAGCCTCCATCTGCGTCTGTTACAACAGTTGTTAAGGAATCACCAATTGCGTTATAAAGCGTTACATTCACCCCTGGTATACCTTCCTCATTAGGGTCTTGTACACCATCTTCATCTTCATCTAACCATACATAATTCCCTATTTCTAAAGATAAAGTCGCACAATAATCTTTATAAATATCAACATCTCCATAAACGTATAAATTTTCGGCAGCAAGATTATTATCTAAATCAACCAAAATACTATTCGCAATATTTCCACCAGTTGATGGCATAAATTGTAAACCAAAAATATTATCTCCTTCAATAGCTGTAATATGTAAGGCATCTCCTGTAGTCAGAATATAGGATTCATCTCCATTAATACTCGTTCCAGTTACATTCTCATACCCCCAATCAACGCCACCTCTGCTATTTCTACCTTTATAAAAAGTTTGGCTTCCAATATCATATTTTCCTTCATCATTGCCACCATAAGTAGGTTCGAGATTCCATACCCCAGCGGATAGTTGATATTCTCTCAAGACGCCAATATAAGCAGCAGTTACTATTTGATTGGTGGAAGTATTTTCTCCTAATGGGAATTCAGCTAATAGAACCCTATCTCCCGAACGGTTAAAAGCGATGTCTCCAACAGGTGTTGTTAAATTAAATCCGCTAGTGCCATAAGGCATAGTGATTTCTAATTGGTCAGAAGCAGGAATAAAAGCGCCATTCGCATCTAAAGCAACAGACCGAATGGTATTGAAGGTCGCATCAACATTCGTATTAACATTCGTTTTGTCATAATGATTAGACCAAATACTATAATAAACTCTTTTATTGATTTGATTAAAGGCGACCCCCAAGATTCTATCCCCTAACACAGGTAATTGACCACTAATGCCATCATCTGCCATTAAGGGGTCAAAACTACTCAATAAAGTTCCATCCGTATTCAATCGATAAATCTGGCCATCGTCCATATTGGTTATAAATAATTGGTCGTGAATGGCATCAAATTCAATATATCCCAGTCCTAAAGTTCCCGGTAATTCAGCAATTCTAGTAACTACGCCAGTTACTGCATCAATTCTAAATACTTTAGGGGCAATAGCTGCTTCAAAAAGTACCGTTTCTATGTTCGCCGCAGATGCATGTAGGGGAGAGGCAATGGCATAAATAATTCCATCTTTTGGATTGATGGCTGTTGAAAAAATAGAAGCGCCTTCAAAATCAGCGGTTGTCCATGTTTGAATGGTATTGACATTTGCTGCTTGATTGGTATTGCGATTTCCTGCGGTTTGCCAAAGTGTTCCCAACTGAGTAATGTCTTTAATGGATAAAGTTACGGCGTCACCAGCAGGTAAAGAACTCACTAAAGCATACCCATTTTGTATAATAGCATTATTAGGTGCGGCACAATCATTTTCGGTTGGGTCGATTAATCCTAAAGTAGTTGTACAGCTAGGTGAAGCTACAAATTGCACACTTGTTCCTTTATAAGTACTACCATTTGTGGAGTACATTCCTGTTGGAATAGCTGTGAATTCTATTCGGTATTTTGCGCCATCTGTCAAATTATCGAACTCAAAAACACCCAAATTATTAGTGGTCGTTTGTCCAACCGTTATCCCTATGCTATCAGTTGCAGTTACTAAAATACCTGCTACCCCAGACTCTCCGCTATCTTGCAGTCCATCTCCGCTCAAATCTTCAAATACCATTCCTCCAACATGTCCGCTACTATTCGTACAAAATTTATCTCGGTCAGTTGGAACAGGGCAAGGCGCAGGTGCATTATAAGTAGTATTAAAGGAACATCCACTGCCCCCAGAATAATCAATAGCTATTGGGTTATTTTGGCTATTATCGGCTGTTATAGTGAATTGAACTGTTGATGGAGAAGTTGCTCCACCTACTATATCAATTGTTTGAGTCGTATTATTTGCGGACACAATAATATTTTCGCCAGCAGGTGGATTTGACCAGTCTACTTCAATAGAGAGAGTAGACTGATATTCATTACCAACTAAGGTGCAATTAGAAAAAGATAAATTGGTAATTGTAGTTGTTTGACAATCAGGGTCTTCGCAGTCTATTAGATAAAGACATAAAGAACTAATAAAATCCACAATCTGGATGGTGGAACATTTTTTTAATTCTGTCTGAGTTTTCAGCCAAGAGATTTAACTGTTCCCTAACCACCTGACGAAGTTCTGTGAAATTTTTGGCTGCAAAATTTTTTAAACTACTCTCGCATTTTAGGTATCCCCAAACTTGCTCATTTGGATTTAACTTTGGGCTATGAGCTGGCAGTTTTATCAGTTCTAATCTACCTGGTTTTAAAGTGCTAAGAAAATCTTTGACCTCTTGGGAAAAATGGATAGTTGCTCCATCCCAAATCAAGATAATTTTTCTTCGGGTTTGGCGAAGTAGGTATTTTAAAAAATAGACAATTCCCATTGCTTTGAATCGGTTATCTCTAGTTTGATAAAATAGCTGACCATCAGGAGAAATAGCACTAATTGCCTTTACTTTCTGAGGTTTCTTCCACCATTTCAATATCGGTGTTTTGCCTTTAGGAGCATAAACGGCTTTTTCACAAACATTATGTTAGAATTTAACGAACTATTATAATAGCTTGAGAAAGCTAATAAAGTCAAGACTTTATCGCTTATTAAAAGAATGATTGAGAGGTTTTGAAAATTTTGGTTTTTATTTTTTTAAAAATCTCAAAACATTGATTATCAATAGTTTATTTGCCCTAACAATGTTTTTGTGAAAAAGCCCTTTAGGAGCATAGGTGTGAACCCGATTAGCTAAAAGCTGTATGGTGGACTCATCTGCAAACAGAAGTAAGGCATTTAAGCGTTTTGCTTTTTTTTTAAAGCAGGTAATCGTTCTTCTTTCCATTGCTTTACCTCCTGAGAGTTTTGGCTATTGGATATGAGTTGGGGTTTTTGACGGCTCATCTCCAATTTCTTAAGAATTCTACCACTTTGCTTTGGGCTTAATTCTTTTTGAAATCGTTCCAATATAACCCGACTAACTCGCTTATATGTCCAGAAGTCTCCTTGAAAACCAAAGGCAGCTGCTCCTTCAAGAATGATGTCTTTTAATTCTTGTTCTTCAGCAGTTGCTAGTTTAGCAGGAGTACCTAAAATGGGTTTATCTTCCCAGAAAGAGGTTCCTTCTAGCTCATAACGCTTTTTCCATTGGCTGATTGCTCCTTGACTAACGCCTAAAGTTTCGGCAATTTGACTTTGCTTCCAGCCTTTTTTTAACAAGTCTATCGCTCGTTTGCGACGAAATTCTCGTGAGTTCATAATTATTTTTTGAACTCACAAAATATTAGTTCTTTATGTCTTTATCTAAATATATGTTTAATCATTGATATTCAGCAAGTTAGCGTTTAAAGTCCTATTAGTAAAACAAAAATGTTTTAAATAATTTTGTTTTATAAAACTTTTTGTTTTAAATTTGAGTCATAATTAATGCTGAACAGCATAAAGACCTCAAAAAGTAAAAGAATTAATCCTTCATTTTATTTTTTGATTTTAACATGACTTTTATCACAATCTCAAATTTAAAAACTATGGATTACAGACAACTACCTGACGAGTTGGACATCAATCGATTATTAGAAGAAAAAATCTACAAACCACTTCGCCAATTAAAAGCAGATATTAAAGATTGGCTGAATCAAAACTGGTTCAAATTGGCGTTTTTAGGAGTTTGTACATTTTTTGCCCTAAAAAAGGATTTAAACCTTAACATCAATCTGGGGACAGGCGCTCAGCCAATTGCGGCTGCGGGAGTTATACCTTCTCGTCCGGTGGCTAAGACCACCTCCTTAAGTTTGTCGGATAATTTTATTGGCAGCAGCACTCCTACTCCGAGTTCTTCTTTTGCAACGGTGTCAGCAAATGCAACGGTGTCAGCAAAGCCAGCAAGAAAGCCTATTCCGACTACCGCAAAAGCGAAAAAACAAATAGCTTATGTGAAGCGTTTTGCAAAAGTTGCACAGGAAGAAATGGAAAAATTTAATATTCCAGCGAGTATTACTTTGGCCCAAGGATTAATCGAAACCAACGCAGGCCAAAGTCCTTTGGCCACCAAAAACAACAACCATTTTGGCATTAAATGTTTTTCCAAGAAATGCAAAAAAGGACATTGTGCCAATTTTTCTGATGACAGTCACAAGGACTTCTTTAGAAAGTATGCCTCCTCTTGGGAAAGCTTTCGGGCGCATAGCAAATTGCTAACCTATAAAAGGTATAAGCATTTATCAAAGCTACCGAGGAGTGATTACAAAGGTTGGGCGATTGGTTTGAAGAAAGCAGGCTACGCTACAGATAAAAATTATCACAACAAATTAATTCGCTTAATTGAGACTTTACATTTAGATGATTATGATAATTTGTAGCGCCTTAAAATATGCGATACTCTAGCCCGATTTGAGATTGTATATTTTTGAATCCCTATGGACAGCCTTCGCATTTGTTCATAGGGATTTTTTATTGTAGAGGTGGAAAGGTTGCGAGGTAAAAGGGTATAAAGGTTGATAGATGAGTAAATACAAAGCTAAATAGCTTGAGATATGCTGACAAAAAAGATGATTTATTGAATGTTATATTTTTCAAACTATACTCGTCAAAAAACTATGTGAACTTTATGAACTATGTAACTATGTGGTAAAATAAGCTCTACTCGTCAAAACTGCCTACAGCCTACTGTCAAACTGCCTACTGTTTACTGATTATCCGGCTTCAAGTCCAACCGCAACCGCAACTCATGCACCATAGGATTTTTCTCCCGCATCAATTCATACTTATCCTTAACCGATAATATTTTTTTAGGCTGAACCAATTGATTGGCTTTAAAGGAATCCACATTAATTTCCATGGCTAAATTGGAAATTGGAATCCGTTTTCGAATAAAAGGAATCAAATTCTTTTCTTGTTGCATCATGCCTTTTGCCATCTGCGAACCTACCTGAATAGCAATGGTTATTTCATCTTTTACACTTACGGTTGATTTTTGGAAAGCTGCTTTTACAGAAGGCGAATCAATTTGCGCAATATATGCATGCCAAGTAGTTTTCAGTAAATCTATGTCTAATTTAAGATTGGAGTCGATTTCGGCTTCTTCGTCCTCGTCGTCGTCCATACTTAACGAAGGCATATCGTACTGGGTCTTTTTATTATTGATAGTGCCGTTAGAGCTTGATTTAGCAGCGATTGATTCAGGTTCTGGCTCGCTAACGATAGTTGGTTGTTCTACAGGCGGACTAGCAATTGCTTGCACAGATGCTTGTTCGACTATAGGTGGAGGAGTAGGCGTAACTGTTTTTTGCTCAACGACCTTTGGTGGTGTTGAGACTGGAGCGGAAGTTGGAGAAACTACTGGTTTTGGTGAGGAAACTGTTTGATTACTTACTTCAGGTCTTTTTTTTTCACCGACAACGGCTGGAGTAGGATTATTAGACAAGGTGATGGCTCGACCAATATACGTCATTTTAATAATAGCCATTTCAACGTGTAACCGTTTATGACGAGCCATTTTAAAATTGATGTCGCAATCCGCTGCAATATTCAAAGCGGTCAGAATAAAACTATTCGGTGCTAATGCAGCTTGTTCTAAATATCGTTTTTTAAGCGAATCACTCGTTTCTAATAATTCCAAAGTTTTGGCATCCTTACAAACTAGTAGATTTCTTAAATGCTCCGCTAGTCCATTGATGAAAATATCAGGATCAAAACCCTTCTTAAAAATAGTATCAAAAATCAATAAAACTTTAGCCGTATCTTCTGTTAACATCCCATCGACTACTTTGAAATAATAGTCATAATCGAGGACATTTAAATTTTCAATGACACTATCATAATCAATCTTTGTCCCTGCCACACTTGTCATCCTATCAAAAATCGACAAGGCATCTCTTAATGCACCATCCGCTTTTTGACCGATAATATGCAAGGCATCTTTATCCGCTTCAATTCCTTCCTCCTTACAAATATGTTGTAAGTGCTCCACCATTCTAGGTATCTGAATCCGCTTAAAATCAAAGATTTGACAACGGGATAAAATGGTTGGAATGATTTTATGTTTTTCGGTAGTCGCTAAGATAAAAATAGCATAAGGTGGTGGTTCTTCCAAGGTCTTTAAAAAAGCATTAAAGGCTTGTTGAGACAACATGTGTACCTCATCAATAATAAAAATCTTATACTGCCCTTGTTGCGGTTGAAACCGAACCTGCTCAATTAACCCTCGAATATGTTCGACACTATTATTAGAAGCGGCATCTAATTCATTGATATTAAAAGAGGCACTTCCATTAAAGGAGGTACAAGAGCTACATTCATTACACGCTTCAAAATCTTCCGTTCTATTTTCGCAATTGAGTACTTTGGCAAGAATTCTTGCACAAGTCGTTTTACCAACTCCTCTTGGACCACAAAACAAAAATGCATGCGCTAACTTATCGTTCTGCAAGGCATTCTTCAAGGTCTTAGAGACATGCTCTTGCCCAACTACTTCGTCAAACCTTTGCGGACGATACTTTCTTGCGGAAACGACAAATTGACCCATTTAGTGGAATGATGAATGATGAACGATAAATGATGAACTTTACAAATTTACGAAAATAAGTTGATTAAAGGGGGGACTTAAAAAATAAGAAATAGA
>Ga0208660_1000231_pt1 | contig 21733 bp, 19 predicted proteins | sample DEB08_DNA_13_FD_184527 | JGI IMG/M metagenome (GOLD analysis project Ga0208660, IMG submission 184527) | Aqueous microbial communities from the Delaware River and Bay under freshwater to marine salinity gradient to study organic matter... | ecosystem: Environmental > Aquatic > Marine > Coastal ... | reverse complement strand
CGGCAAGTTCGCCAGAAACGCCACATCAAACGACCCCGCATGCGTGGCCCCATCAGCGCCCACAAGTCCCGCGCGATCAATCGCAAAACGAACGGGCAGTCGCTGGATCGCCACATCATGCACAACCTGATCATAGCCACGTTGTAGAAACGTTGAATAAAGTGCGCAAAACGGACGCATTCCGCCAGCAGCCAGACCGGCGCTAAAGGTTACCGCATGCTGTTCGGCAATGCCAACATCAAAGCAGCGACTGGTGTAGCGTTCCATGAATTTTGCCAGCCCAGTGCCATCAGGCATGGCGGCCGTCACCGCACAAATCTTGCTATCAGCGGCAGCCAGTTTACACAGCGTTTCCGAAAAAACAGAGGTGTAAGACGGCGCGTTGCTAGGTGCTTTTTTCTGCACACCGGTAATCACATCGAACTTGGCAGTCGCATGACCCTTATCGTCCGCGCGCTCTGCCGGAGCATAGCCTTTGCCCTTTTTGGTAATCGCATGGATCATGATCGGCCCGTCAGCGCGGGCTTTCACCGTGCGCAATACCGACAGCAGTTGTTCCATATCGTGGCCGTCGATGGGGCCGAGGTAGGAAAAGCCCAGCTCTTCAAACAGCGTGCCGCCGACGGTCATGTGCTTGAGCATATCCTTGGCGCGTTTGGCCCCTTCGCGGAAGGGCTCGGGCAACAGTGAGACTGCACCCTTGGCAGCGGCTTTGAATTCTTGAAACGGCTCGCCCGCATAAAGGCGCGACAGATACGATGACATTGCACCTGTTGGCGGTGCAATCGACATCTCGTTGTCGTTCAAGATCACAATCAAACGCTTGCCCAAATGACCCGCATTATTCATCGCCTCGTATGCCATGCCAGCGGACAAAGCCCCGTCACCGATCACCGCAATCGCATCACCACCTTCGCCGCCGAGATCACGGGCAACTGCAAAGCCAAGTGCCGCCGAAATCGAGGTACTGGAGTGGGCCGCGCCAAACGGATCATAAGGACTTTCCGACCGCTTGGTAAAACCGCTCAGACCGCCCTCGGTGCGTAGGGTGCGGATGCGATCACGCCGCCCTGTCAGAATCTTATGCGGATAACATTGGTGGGACACATCCCAGATAATCTTGTCTTTTGGCGCATCAAAAACAGCGTGCAGAGCGACTGTTATTTCAACAACACCTAGGCCCGCGCCCAAATGACCACCTGTCTGCGACACGGCTGCGATCGTCTCGGTGCGCAATTCGTTGGCAAGCTGACGTAATTCGACGTCAGACATGCCTTTCATATCGGCGGGCGTATTCACACGATCAAGGATCGGCGTGTTCGGTTGGTCAGACATAAGCGACCCTTCTTAATGCGTGCGCGCGATCACAAAACGTGCGGCTTCTCTCAACGTCTCTGCGTCGTCACCGTAGGGGGATAGCGCATCACAGGCCTCTTGTACCAGATCAGCCGCGCGACTTTTCGCCCCATCAAGACCCAGCAAGGACACAAATGTGGCCTTTCCAGCCGCCTGATCCTTGCCCACGGCCTTTCCGACAACAGATGCATTACCTGTGATATCCAAGACATCATCAGCAATCTGAAAGGCCAAACCAAGGGCGCGGCCATAAATCGACAGCGGTTCACGTTCTTGCTCGGCCATGCGCGGCCCAACAAGGGCAGACCATGAAATCAGAGCGCCGGTCTTGCCTGCTTGCAGAGCAATGATCTGATCAAGGTCAAGTGGGGTCGCTGCAGTTTCGGCGGCAATATCCGCCGCCTGCCCGCCGACCATGCCGCGAATGCCAGACGCATTGGCGAGCGACATTAACAAATTCAACTTGGCACGTGGCGCACATTCGGATTGTACCAGCAATTCAAACGCCAAAGCTTGTAAGCCGTCACCAGCTAAAACGGCTGTGGCTTCGTCCCACTTTTTGTGGACGGTCGGCAGACCACGGCGCAGGGCGTCATTATCCATGCAAGGCATGTCATCATGAACCAAAGAATAGGCATGCAAACACTCAATCGCAGCCGCAGCACCAGCAGCAGCCACGGGATTAATCTGGTGCAAGCGCGCAGTTTCCAACACCAAGAAAGCACGCAGCGCTTTACCGCCCGACACCGCATAAAGCATGGCATCCGGCACCGGACCTTGCAGACCAGACAAGGCAAAACCAATGCGCGCTTGCGCCACTTCGGCGGCATGGGCAAGCGCGTCTTTCAACGGGCGTCGCGCCAGTGCTGCTAAACGATATGTGCCCGCATCAGCCATCAAGCGGCGCAGTCCCTGTTGGGACGCCGCCCTCACCCAAAGTAATCTTGGCGACCTTTTCTTCGGCTTCTTTCAGCTTGGCTTCGCAACGGGCTTTCAACGCAGCACCACGTTCATAAAGTGCAATGCTTTCGTCCAATGCCACATCACCGCGTTCCAACTGACCCACAACTGTTTCCAGTTCTTTGATCGCATCTTCAAAGCTCATCTTTTTCACGTCGCTCATCGGCCTCTTTCCTCTAATACTTTGACATGGGCAGCAGCAGATGCGCCCAGCGCCTCAAGGTCATACCCACCTTCAAGACTTGATACCACCCGCCCATGACAATGGCGGTCTGCTACATCACATAGCTTTTCGGTAACCCAAGCAAAATCATCCGTCGTTAAATTCATACCCGCCAACGGATCAGCCATATGAGCATCAAATCCAGCAGAGATAATGACCAGTTGCGGGGCAAATGCATCAATACGTGGCAAAACCACCCGCTCCATCACATCGCGAAATGCCGTTGATCCGGTGCCTTCAGGCAAAGGCACGTTCAAGACATTATCAACGCCAACCTCGTGGGCAGCGCCGGTGCCTGGATAAAGCGGCGACTGATGGGTGGAACAGAACAAAATACGCGGGTCATCTTCGACCAGATCTTGTGTGCCATTCCCGTGATGGACGTCGAAGTCAACAATCGCGACACGGTCAAGCCCATGATGATCCAGCGCGTGTTTGGCCCCAACAACCACATTGCCAAAAAAGCAAAACCCCATAGCAGTTTGACGTTCCGCGTGATGCCCCGGTGGGCGCACAGCAGCAAACGCGTTCGCGGCCTCACCGCCCAGCACCATATCAACAGCGCGCACAACACCGCCAGCGGCACGGTATGCCGCCTTCAAAGTTCCCACAGACATATGCGTATCTGCATCCAGCGACCGCCAACCTTCATCGGGGGCAGCCGCACGGATCGCTTCAATATGGGCTTTGGGATGGGCGCGCAGCAGATCATCCTCTGCGGCAAGCGGCGCTTTGACGCGCAGCAAATCAAACCCTTCAAGGGCACCTAGCACAGCATCAAGCCGCGCAACCTGCTCTGGATGACCCGGAGGGGTCACGTGATCAAAGCAATCTTCATGTGTAATCAAAGCTGTTGTCATACGCCCAAAGAACCCGTTTCAGGGCACGCGCACAACCTTCTTCTGTTCAAAAATACCTCTGCCAGAGGCATAAAAGGCGCGCGGAGCGCTTACTCGGGTGCCAACATATACCCAGCGCCCCGGACTGTCTGCAAATAACGGGGCTGTTTTGGGTCCACCTCGATCTTGCGGCGCAACCTTGTGATCTGCACATCAACGGCACGTTCTTGGGTTTGGCCACCAGAACGGCTTAACTCTTCGACTAAACGCATGCGCGTCACTGCTTCGCCGGGACAACCAGAGAATATGCGCATCAATTGGCTTTCGGTCGATGTCAGGCGCACCAATTCTTCCCCGCGCCACATCTCGCCGCGTTCGATGTCATACTTCACTGGTCCCATGTTCAGAACTTTTGGCAAAACGATAGCAGGCTCTGCCGCTGGAACACGGCGGAGGATCGCATTGATACGCAGCAACAGTTCTTTGGGCTCGAACGGTTTGGGCAGGTAATCATCCGCTCCTGCTTCTAGGCCGGTGATCCGATCATCTGTGCCGCCTTTGGCGGTCAGCAACATAATCGGCGTAGTGATGGTTTTGCGCAGATCGCGGCAAAGCGACATGCCGTCTTCACCTGGCATCATCACGTCCAACACGATCAAATCAAATTCCAGTCCCGACAGAATACGCCGCGCATGGGCAGAATCGCGGGCAGTCGTCACCAGAAAGCCTGATCGCATCAGGAACTTCTGTAACAGACCACGAATACGCTCATCGTCATCAACGATCAGCAAGTGCGCATCATCAGCTTTCATTCGGGTCTATCCTTCATCGCCTCATAATGGTGGCGGGTCTCTTCATCCATCATTGCCTCAAGCACTTGCCGAAATCCAGCAACTGCAGCAGGTCCAGCCGCGCGGTAAGCCGCGCGCATCCGGTCGCGTTGCGCATCCGACAACTCACGTTCCAATGCCGCACCAGCCGGTGTCAAATGCAAATGGCGTTCACGTTTGTCGCGCTGACCCACAGTGCTGGCCACCAAACCGTCTTCGATCAAAGTACGCAACACACGATTAAGCGATTGTTTTGTAACGCCAAGGATCGACAACAGATTATTCACGGTGGTGCTAGGGCTGCGGTGGATAAAATGGATCGCGCGGTGGTGGGCACGGCCATAAGATTTATCCGTAAGAATACGGTCGGGATCAGCCGTAAAGCCGCGATAAGCAAAAAACATCGCCTCAATGCCTTTGCGCAACTGCTCGTCCGTCAGGAACAGAAGGCTCTGTCCCGTCTGCGGCTGCAACCCGTCACTCATCCCTGATCCTCCCTCAACTCAAACCATAATACGTCAGCTTTGTTGACATTCCAAGAATCAACTATTACCAAATCGTAGAAACTGCGCAACATTATGTCCGAAACGGACCTATGCGGGTAACAAATGCAAATTCTGGGAGAGGCTGACATGGCTGGAGCATACGACGATAGAGACGGAAAAATCTGGATGGACGGCCAATTGGTCGACTGGCGCGACGCCAATGTGCACATCCTGACCCACGCCATGCACTACGCGTCCTCCGTGTTCGAGGGCGAGCGTTGCTACTCTGGCAAGATTTTCAAATCCCGCGAGCATTCCCAGCGCTTGATCAATTCAGGCAAACTGATTGATTTTGACGTCCCATATTCCGTTGATGAAATCGAAGCCGCCAAGCAAGCAGCGCTCGAGGCAAATGGCCTGACCGACGCTTACGTTCGTGCGGTTGCATGGCGTGGCGCAGGTCAGGACATGGGCGTCGCATCAGCCCGCAATCCTGTTCATATGGCGGTCGCCGTTTGGGAATGGGGCAACTATTATGGCGATGCAAAGATGAAGGGTGCCAAGCTCGATATCGCGAAATGGAAGCGGCCCAGCCCTGAAACGGCGCCTTCGCAAGCCAAGGCAGCCGGCCTTTACATGATCGCCACGATGTCCAAGCACGCTGCGGAAGCAAAAGGCTGTTCGGACGCAATGATGTTCGACTATCGCGGTTATGTGGCCGAGGCGACAGGTGCCAATATCTTCTTTGTTAAAGACGGCGAAGTACACACACCGATTGCAGACGCTTTCCTGAATGGCCTCACCCGCCAAACTGTCATCGGCATGCTGCGCGACAAGGGTATCACCGTGAACGAGCGGATCATCATGCCAGAAGAGCTTGAGGGATTCGAACAGTGCTGGCTGACAGGCACCGCCGCCGAAGTCACACCAGTCGGTCAAATCGGCGACTATAATTTTGAAGTAGGCGCAATCACACGCGAGATTTCAGCAGACTACGAAAAGCTTGTTCGCGCATAATACCTAAATAGATCAATTACTTCAGGGGGGGCGCTTTTGCGCCCTCTTTGCATTTCACCAACGCTTGCCAAGACAACGCGCGGCCAAATTGCGTGACCCAAAACGACAATGTTCGCCAGACCAACCCAGCCCAACCACAGGATGATTGTCTCTTATTTAGAAATCGTAACTCGCTTTCCGTTTGGATTGTCCGTAAATTTGCAACAAATTAAACTGCAACAAGGCATGTTCCAACAAAGTTATGTCCTGATTAAATGGGATAGTGGTTATGTAGTTGGTAACAAAAGCACGATTTTCGAATATTATGGTCTCTCCCGACAATCAAAACGCGCCGCCGAATACTAATCGTGCGAAAATCTCCGACAGCGAGGTCGTCTTGCGTCGCGTTTTACGCGATGCACCGCAGGATTTATGGCTGGACACGATCCGGCGCACGCGCAGTGATGCCCACAACGGTTTGATCTACTGGATGCTAAGCCAACCCGAATGTGATTTTGCAATTGCGGCCCATGCGTTCTATCGCAGCAACCCCGTCTTTCATGTCGACAATCCCCAACCGCTGACCCTGCGGCCAGGTCCTGCGCATATTTTTGCGTTGGTTCTGGTCAATTGGGACACAGGGTTTTTCCGAACGCATAATCTCAAGGTCGAGCCGGTCGATGTGCACCCACGTATTCTGACCCGACTGAACCAAAAGATGCTGGTGCATCCGCGCGGAACTTTGCCATTCCAAATCCCAAAGGAACTGCTGCAACCCAAAGGTGGCGTCCCGGCACAAGTCCCAAGCCGCCTATCCCCTGATGACGCACCGCATCTTTGGCCAATCTATGCGGATCTCGGCCTGCAAGTGCCAGACACCGCCCCCGGAATTCAGCGCCGTGTAGATAAGGCAAAAGATCTTCTCAGAAAGATCGGAATCGTCAAAGAATAATCAGTTGCCAACGTTGCCCGTTGCTTTGCGCTGTTGCGCACGTTGCAGTCCCAACTTGCGTTCCCGCCAAATGATCAAAACGCCTGCAAAGATTACGATCCCCGCGCCAATCAACATTGTACCGGTCGGCACTTCGTCAAAGATGAAATAACCAATCAAAAGCGCGAGCATCATCGACGTATAATCAAACGGCGCGACCAGTGATGCTTCGGCATAACGGTAACTGGAGGTCAGGAAAATCTGGCCAATCCCACCAAGAAATCCTGCCATCACGAGCATGAGAGCAATTTGCCACGACGGCACCACCCACCCCCACGGCAAAGTGAACAGGGCCATAATTGACGATGTGATCGTGAACCAAAACACGATCGCGGCGGTGCTTTCTGTTGCCACCAGCTTGCGCACAAAAACCTGCGCCAACGCCGCCAAAACTGCACCCATCAGCACAACAATCGCGCCCAGTGTTTCGGATGAATTCAGCGACGCGCCCACCGATAGACGCGGCGACAACACAATCAAAACACCAACCATACCCAAAGCAACCGCCGACAAACGGAACGCGCGCACATCCTCGTTTAGGAACATCGCGGCGAAAACGACGACCAACAACGGAGCGGCATAGCCAATCGCAGTGACCTCTGGCAGGGGCAACAAGCCAAGACCGGTAAAGCCTAAACCCATCGCCGACGTCCCGACCAAACCACGCCAGAAATGCCCCAGCGGATTCTTGGTTTTCCAGCCATTGCGCAGCTCGTGCCTGATCGCCAGCCACCCCAGAATGATCGGCAACGCAAAGAACGATCGGAAGAAAACCGCCTGTCCGGGCGGCACATCCGCAGAGGCCGCTTTGACCAAACTGGCCATGCCCATGAACATACACACCGACATAACCTTGAAAATAATACCCCGAAGCGGCTGCATAGTGGTCCTTTTTTGCGTCACAGCTGGACACAGTTTGAAATGGAGATCGGCTTTTTGCTTGCTTAAAGCTGACGTTAGGGTATCGAAAACGCAACCAGAATAAGAAGAGATCTATGCCAGACACAAATGAGAGCCCCGCAAATATGACTCCCCGTGATTGGGTTCAAATACTGGCAAAATACCGCGAACCTAGCAATCTACGCAGCAGTTTCGAACTCGCAATCAGTCTTGTCCCGTTTGTCGTGCTTTGGGTATTGGCCTGTTGGGTCGCTCAATACAGCTACTGGGCTGCGTTTGCGATCTCTGCGGCGAACGGGCTGTTTTTATTGCGTTTATTCTGCATCCAACATGATTGCGGCCACGGGTCTTTTTATGGCAATCGCAATGTCAGCGACTGGGTAGGTCGCGCTTTGGGCGTTGTAACCCTCACGCCTTATGATGTTTGGCGGCGCACGCATTCCATCCACCACAGCCACGCGGGCGATCTGGACCAACGCGGCATCGGCGATGTGATGACCCTCACGGTCGAAGAATACCACCAGCGCACGCCGTTTGGACGGCTACTGTATCGCGCATACCGCCATCCGCTTGTGATGTTCGGACTTGGTCCGACTTATATCTTTATGCTGCAAAACCGCCTGCCTGTCGGGCTTGAGGGGCGCAAGTACTGGATCAGTGCGATGGGCACCAATGCCGCAATCGTCGCAGCCCTCGGGATCATTGTATACTTTGGCGGCTTGCAGGCGTTGTTCCTTGTCTTCCTGCCGACAACATTGATTGCCGCCTCAATCGGGGTCTGGTTGTTCTACGTCCAGCACCAATTTGAGACGACACAGTGGGACGTCAAAGACGATTGGCAGCTGCACGATGCAGCGCTGCACGGCAGTTCACACTATGATCTGCCGCCCGTTCTGCGCTGGTTCACAGCCAACATAGGCATCCACCACGTGCACCACCTTTACAGCCGGATCCCGTTCTATCGCCTGACCGAAGTTCTTCGCGATCACAACGAACTGGTTGAGGTCAGCCGCATGACGATCGGGCAAAGCATCAAATGCGCTGGCCTGAACCTTTGGGACGAAAAATCGCGCCGCCTTGTGTCATTCGCGGCGGCACGCAAGCTGGCTGCTTAATTCGGCATCACACGCAGGATTTCGCCTGCATCCAGCAGGACAAGCACTGCGCCATTATCCAACACTTCGACATCGCGGATGCGGCCTGCATCGGTCAGCATCCGCTCTTCGCCGACGACCAACCCGTCAAGCAGTTTAAGCCGCACAAGAGCACCGGGATTCAGCGAAGCAATCAAAAGATCACCCTGCCAATCAGCAAAAGGACCATCGTAGAACATCATCCCGCCAGGGGCGATGACCGGATCCCAATAGTACACGGGTTCCTGAAAGTCCGGCCCGCTTGACACGCCTTCACCAATATCTGACCCACGATAATTGATGCCGTAGCTGACAACAGGCCAGCCATAGTTTAACCCAGCCTGCGGTCGGTTCAACTCATCCCCGCCGCGCGGCCCGTGTTCAATCGTCCAAAGACCGTATGGCCCAATCGCAGCACCTTGGATATTACGATGCCCCAAGGACCACACCAGATCATTGCCGTCGCGCCCAACAAACGGATTGTCCGCAGGCACAGATCCATCAGCATTTACGCGAATAACCTTGCCGTGGGTCGTGTTGATGTCCTGCACCAACCCGCCACCGTCACCCGCGCCACGATCACCAGTCGTGATCCAGACCGTGCCATCCGGCATTGGAATGATACGACTGCCAAAATGGCGACCATTGCGAGCAGGGTTATCCTGCACAAAGATATCTGTGACCTCGGTCAACTGCCCATCAGTCATCAAAGTACCGCGCGCAGCCGCAGTCACAAGACCACCGCGCACAGACTTGGCGTAAGTCCAGAATATCGTGCGGTCAGTGGCAAAACCAGGCGAGGCCGCCACATCTAATAAGCCACCCTGCCCTTGCGCCGCCACATCAGGCAAACCAGACAGTGCGCGGCTCACACTGCCATCCGCACTGACCAGACGCAAAGAACCAGACCGCTCTGTCACCAAAAACTGACCCAGACCAAGGGGCGCTATCCCCCAAGGGCTATCAAGGCCCTCGGCGAAAACCGTTACCGTCACGGACGTCTGGGGCAAAGCTGGTGCGCGAACCTGCTGGGCAAATGCAGGGGTAAAATCAGCGTTGGCACGTCCTTGCGCGACCTGCGCGTTGGCGGCCATTGGCAACATCATCAAGGCAAGAATTCGGATCATGGCTGTGTCTCCTTTAACCTCAAGATAGCCCAACGCGCTGCGTCGGCCACTGCTGGATCAGGATCATCAACCAAAGGTGAAACCGCCGCGATCAGCGCGGGATCACCTGAATTGCCAATGGCATAGGCGACATTGCGGACAAAACGGTCGCGGCCAATGCGCTTGATCGGCGATCCTGAAAACCGTGCGCGGAACACAGCATCATCCAAAGTTGCCAATTCAGCCAATGGCGGCGCAAGCAGATCATCACGCGCCGCAAGCCGCGCATCACGGCCCGATTTGGCGAACTTATTCCAAGGGCAGACTGCTAAACAATCATCACACCCATAGATCCGGTTACCCATCCGCGCACGCAATTCGAGGTCAACTGGACCCTTATGCTCGATCGTCAAATACGAGATACAACGCCGCGCATCTAGGCGGTAAGGCGCCGGAAACGCCCCCGTCGGACAGATATCCAAACAAGCTGTACATGACCCGCAATGGCTCACATCCGTCTCATCAGGCTCCAAATCCACAGTCGTAAAGATCGCACCCAAGAAAAACCAGTTTCCCAAATCACGCGAAAGCAGATTGGTGTGCTTCCCCTGCCAACCCAAACCAGCAGCCTGCGCTAACGGCTTTTCCATCACAGGGGCGGTATCAACAAAAACTTTGATTTGCGCATCTGGGACTTGCTCGATCAGCCAACGACCAACCTTCTTCAGACGTTTCTTAACGATATCATGGTAGTCCTTATTCTGCGCATAAACACTGATCGCTGCGCGGTCAGGCTCTTGCAAAACAGCTAATGGATCATGCTCAGGCGTGTAAGGTTCGGCCAACATAATAACTGACTTGGCTTCTGGCCAAAGGGCGGCAGGATTGGCCCGCCAATGCATGCGTTCTGCCATCCACCCCATCTGACCGTGCATGCCTTCATCAACAAAAGCAGCCAACCGGTCAGGCAATTCCGGCAACACATCCGGCCTACAAATTCCAACCTTGGCAAATCCTGCTTCGGTCGCGAAAGATACCAAACGCGCCTTCATAGTTCATCTGTTCCGAAATACCTCGGGGGAGTCCCAACGGGACGGGGGCTGGCCCCCTTAAAAATCCAGATCAGCATAATGCGCAGCCGGCTGAAAACCAGGCACCTCATCGGCTAAAATCGACCGGAACGCTGGCCGCGATTTAATCTTGGCATACCAATCTTTCAGAACCTCATGTCGGTTCCAATCCACGTCACTGGTATAATCCAAACAAGACAACTGCGCGGCCGCTGCAAAATCCGCCAGCGTCATTTCATTGCCCGCGATCCAACGGCGATGCTCCAACAAGCTGGCCAGATAATCCAGATGGTATTTGATCGCCTTGGCACCCGCTTTGACATTCGTGCTGTCAGGATAGCCGGTTCCCATAATTTTGCGGTAGACCCGCTCGCCAGTCAATTTGGCGGTGACTTCATGAAAAAACTTGTCATCAAACCACCCCACCAAACGGCGCGCCTCATAGCGCGCTTCAGCGCCTTGGGGCAACAGCGCGGGCGTTGGGTGCACTTCTTCCAGATACTCACAGATCGCGGTGCTGTCCGTCATCGTGCGGCCAGCCATCTTCAGGACCGGAACTTTGCCTGCAGGATTGCGGCGCATAAACTCTGGATCTTTTTCCCAATAGCGTTCTTCGACCAACGCGACTTCGATCTTTTTCTCGCCCAAAGACAGGCGCACTTTGCGCGAAAACGGGGACAACGGGTAATGGTACAGGGTGTTCATCGGGCGCTCATTCATGGACTACCTCTTCAATGCAGCATGCAGCCGCCCTGATCAATGGGCGTCAGCGTTCAAAACAATCTGCGCGACCATCTGCGGCAATGGTGGCCGCACCGCTGATAATTGATGCCGTCCGGCTACGCGTAAAAGAACTTGGGTTTGAAGCTGAGCGGTTCTTGGGCGCAGGCAAAATCGCGGCCAGTCGTGCTGACTGTAGCGAGGTCAGATTCGCAGCATCAACGCCGAAATAGTGACGGGCTGCTGCCTGCACACCAAACACACCTTCATCAAATTCTGCAACGTTTAGGTAAATCTCAACAATACGCCTTTTCGACCAAACGGCTTCGGTCAATGGCGTCCAAACCGCCTCAATCGCTTTGCGCGACCAACTACGCCCATGCCAAAGGAACACATTTTTGACGACTTGCTGCGAAATCGTCGAGGCCCCGCCGCGCCCGGCATCAACAGCATCGCGGATCGCGTTCACGTCCAGCCCCCAATGCAGACAGAAATTCGCATCCTCAGCCGCAACAGCAGAGCGGGCCATAACCGGGGCGATATCCTCCATCGGGACCCAATCGTGTTTGATATTAACCAACCTGTGCGCCTCGGATCGCATGTAGGGCGTCGTAGGCGGATTGATCACCGCGTAAAGCAAGGTCCACAAAAAAATGAACCCAAAGATGGCCAAAAAACCCCAAAGAAACACTCTGCGGATAAACCGGCGCAGCCGTGAAATCGGCCCCAGCTTTTCGGTTTTCTTCGCAGGTTTCTTCTTGGGTGCCGGCTTTTTCGCCGTGCGTTTATTTGCTGTGCTCGTCTGGGCCATCACAGACCATAAGCCATACCATGGGTTAACAGGTCAAGAAGATGAACCGCCCTCGCACGCGATAAGGTGCGAGGGCGTGTCATTTATTCCGCAGGAATAGCGGTTTCTTCAACCGTTAGCGGTTGCGGCAGATGGATCAGCATTTCTTTGGGGCAAATCTGCAAAAAGTTCCCTTTTTCCATGTCCCAATGTTGCAAGATATCGGCGGCCTTGCGGCTACCTGTCTCTGTCGCATGCCGCGCGATCAGACCTTTCAACTGGTCCTCCCAATGCGCCACTGTCACGGGGCATGTCACCAGCGTTTCCATGTTGATCAGATCACCCGCTTCACCTTTGGGATCATAAATATAGGACATCCCGCCGGTCATACCGGCCCCAAAGTTTGCGCCAATCGTCCCAAGGATCACCGCCACACCACCGGTCATATATTCGCAACCGTTTGTGCCGCAGCCCTCAATCACAACATGCGCGCCAGAGTTCCGCACCGCGAAACGCTCGCCCGCGCGACCAGCCGCAAACAGATAACCTGCCGTTGCGCCGTAAAGCACCGTGTTTCCGATGATGGTATTCTCGGATGCCACAAGCGGGCTGACCATTGGTGGCCGCACGACGATCGTGCCGCCAGATAGACCCTTGCCGACGTAGTCATTAGCATCGCCTGACACCTCAAGCTTCAATCCCGGAGCTGCAAAAGCACCCAAAGACTGCCCCGCAGACCCACGCAGTTTCACTGTCAGGTGATCGGGCTGCAACGCATTGCGCATCCCGAATTGCTGGACAATATGGCTAGAGGTCCGTGTGCCGATGGTACGCAACGTGTTCTGCACCGCGTAATCCAACTGCATCTTCTCGCCGTCATTCAAGAAACGTGCGGCATCCTGAACAATCTGCGCGTCCAGTGTGTCATCCACAGCATTGCGCGGACGGTTACGATCATAGGTGATCTTGTTTGCGCCATCGACGGTGATCAAAAGCGGATTTAGATCCAGATCATCCAGATGCGCCGACCCGCGTGATACTTGGGTCAGCAAATCAGCACGGCCGATCACATCATCCAAGGACCGCGCACCAATCGACGCAAGGATTTCGCGCACCTCGGTCGCATAGAACGTGATCAGGTTCACAACCTTTTCGGCATTACCCGTGAACTTTTCGCGCAGCGCGTCGTCTTGCGTACACACACCAACGGGGCAGGTGTTCGACTGACACTGACGGACCATAATACAACCCATCGCGATCAAGGCGGCGGTGCCGATACCGTATTCTTCGGCACCCATCATCGCGGCCATGACAATGTCACGACCCGTGCGCAGGCCACCATCTGTGCGCAGCGTGATCCGCTCGCGTAGATTGTTCATCGCAAGCACCTGATGGGCTTCGGTCAGGCCCATTTCCCACGGCAAACCTGCGTATTTGATTGATGTCGCAGGCGAAGCGCCAGTGCCGCCATTGTGACCCGAAATCAGGATCACATCAGCCTTGGCCTTAGCCACACCAGCCGCAATCGTGCCCACACCGGACGATGACACCAGCTTAACTGTCACCTTACAACGCGGGTTGATCTGCTTGAGGTCATAGATCAGCTGGGCCAGATCCTCGATCGAGTAGATATCGTGGTGCGGCGGCGGTGAAATCAGCGTCACGCCTTTGGTCGAGTGGCGCAGACGGGCGATCAGGTCTGTGACCTTCATACCGGGCAACTGGCCACCTTCGCCGGGCTTGGCACCTTGGGCGACTTTAATCTCAAGCTCTTCGCAGGCGTTCAGATATTCGGCAGTCACACCAAAGCGACCTGACGCAACCTGCTTGATCTTCGCTGATGGGTTGTCGCCATTGGGTTCAGGATGGAAGTGCGCCGGATCTTCGCCGCCTTCACCGCTGTCGGACTTTGCGCCAATGCGGTTCATCGCGACGTTCAGCGTTTTGTGTGCCTCTGGCGACAGGGCACCAAGCGACATACCGGGTGTCACAAAGCGTTTGCGGATCGCGGTGATGCTTTCGACTTCTTCAATCGGAATTGCAGTGCCAAGTGGCTTGATCGCCAGCAGATCGCGCAAGTGAATTGGCGGGTTCGACTGCATTGATTTCGAATACTGCTGCCACATCGCATAGCTGGCGTTGTTACATGCCGCTTGCAACATGTGCATTGTTTGCGCTTCCCATGCGTGCTTTTCACCGGAGCGACGGGATTTATAGAACCCACCGATCGGCAACACGTCAGTGCCGCCTTTCCAGCCGCGCGCGTGGACTTCTTCAAGCTTGGTTTGAATACCAGACGTGCCAATGCCGGAAATACGCGAATGCATACCAGGGAAGTATTCGGCAACCATCGCGCGGGACAGGCCTACCGCCTCAAAGTTCAGACCACCACGATAGGATGACAGAACCGAAATCCCCATCTTCGACATGATCTTGAGAAGACCCGCATCAATCGCGGCGCGGTACCGGTTCATCGCTTCAGTCAATGTGCCATCGACCAGACCACGGCGCAGGCGATCAGCAATGGAATCTTGAGCAAGATAAGCGTTCACAGTCGTCGCACCACAGCCGATCAGAACGGCAAAATAATGTGGATCAATACATTCAGCCGAACGGACGTTGATCGAACAGAAGGTCCGCAAACCCTTTTTGGTCAAACCGGAATGCACAGCAGAGGTTGCCAAGATCATCGGCATCGGCAGGCGATCCTCAGACTGATGCTGATCTGTCAATACGATGTGTCCGGCACCAGAACGCACGGCATCTTCGGCCTCGGAACGGATACGTTCCAGACCCGCGTTCATCGCACCGCGACCAACCTCGAACGTACAATCGATAAACGCGACGCTGTCACCAAACTGGCGTACCATTTCGTCAAATTCAGCGTTTCCAACAAAAGGGCTGGCCAGTTGCAGGATCTCGGTCTGCGACGAATCCTCGTCCAGCACGTTTTTAAGGTTCCCGAAACGCGTCTTGAGCGACATCACGCGGCTTTCACGCAAACTGTCAATCGGTGGGTTTGTCACCTGAGAGAAGTTCTGGCGGAAGAAATGTGACAATGGCCGGTACATCTTAGAAAGCACGGCAGAGGGTGTATCATCGCCCATTGACGCGATCATTTCCTTGCCGTCTTCGGCCATCGGGGCCAGAACTTGCTCCAGCTCTTCGATGCTGTAGCCTGCTGCTACCTGACGCTTGCGCAAATCAGCGCCTTCAAACAAAGCCTTTTCCGGAACATCGCGCATGATAGCATTCAGATCAACGACCTTTTCGACCCATTCGCTAAAGGGCTGCGCAGCGGCGAGCTTATCTTTGAGTTCTTTGTCGTGGTACAAACGGCCGTCTTGCATATCGACAGCAATCATCTGACCGGGGCCAAGTGCGCCTTTTTCAACGACGGTCGCTTCGTCAATCGGCACCATGCCAACCTCGGAACCAGCAACCAGCAGGCCGTCACCTGTCACGACATACCGCAAAGGACGCAGACCGTTGCGGTCCAAGCCACCACAAACCCAGCGACCATCTGTCATCGCAAGTGCTGCGGGGCCGTCCCACGGTTCCATCACGGCGTTGCAGTATCCGTACATATCCTGCCACGCTTGGGGCATTTCAACGGCTTGCTGTGACCATGCTTCTGGCACCATCATGGTTTTCGCCATAGGTGCGTTGCGGCCAGCGCGAACCAATACTTCGAAAACAGAGTCTAACGCGGACGAATCCGATGCGCCTGACGGGATAATCGGCTTGATGTCTTCGGCTTTGTCACCAAATGCGTTCGACGCCATGCGGATTTCATGGCTCCGCATCCAGTTCACGTTACCCTTAAGCGTGTTGATTTCCCCATTATGGGCCAACATGCGGAACGGCTGCGCCAGCGACCACTGCGGGAACGTGTTCGTAGAATAGCGCTGGTGATAAATCGCAAACGCGCTTTCGAAACGGGCATCCATCAGGTCTGGATAGAATTCGGCCACTTGTTCGGCCAGCATCATGCCCTTGTAGATGATCGAGCGGCAAGAGAGCGAACAAATATAGATGCCAGCAATACCGGCAGCAGTCGCAGCTTTTTCAATCCTGCGGCGGATAATGTAGAGTTCACGCTCGAACTGCTCTTGATCAATGTCTTTTTCACAACGGATCAGGATTTGCTCGATCTCGGGGCGGGTGGCGTTGGCTTTTTCACCCAGCACTTCGGTGTTTACCGGCACATGGCGCCACCCATAGATATAGTGACCCATGCGCAGCACTTCGGATTCAACAATCGTGCGGCAGCGTTCTTGGGCGGCGAAATCCGTGCGCGGCAAGAATACCTGACCGACCGCAATCATTTCGACTTCTTTTGGCTCGTGTCCTGTGCGACGGATTTGATCCTCGAAGAATGCGACAGGAATCTGGACGTGGATACCAGCGCCATCGCCTGTCTTACCATCCGCATCGACAGCGCCGCGGTGCCAGACGGCTTTCAGCGCATTAATACCCTTTTCAACAACACCGCGCGAAGGGGTGCCGTCAATCGCAACCACAAGGCCCACACCGCAGGACGCATGTTCGTCGTCATGTTTATACAGGCCGTTTTCAGCCATCCACTGACGCTTGGCTTCTTCTGCCGCAACCCAAGTCTGGTCATAAGTTGTCATTGTCGTTCCTTTCAAAGGGCCACCACACGGGGGCGGGCTTAAATTCTGGTGGTTGTAACGGTTACGGCTGGTAGCCGGATTCAATCACATTGCATTCAAACTTTGGGCTGTCCGAGAAGAAGCCGGGCTCGCCAGGGTAGATAAACTCGACCGGGGACATGTCGATGATGTCGTCTGGACTTGTATCATCCCAAGCCAAGCCAAAGAAAAACAAACGGTGCTTGTCACTGACAAACTGACGTCCGCTGCCAGCGTCGATCTCGTTGCCGTCGGCATCAAGAGTGCGGCCTTGGAATTCGGTATTTAGTAATGTTTCGCCATCAATAACAGTGGTTTCACCTGTCAGCATATCAAAGCCGACATTCCGCTCGATGCCGTCTTCTGTTTCGAGGGTGAAGTCCCATGTATCAAGCTGTGTTTCAAACAATTCGGTCAGCGACGCAGGGTCTTCGACAGGCGTGACAAGGGTTTCGTTGCCAGTGATCTTATAGGCTTCGACCCACTGGAATTCATGGTCGATCTTTTGGATGCTAAAGACACCTGCTTGGGTCAAAAGCGCGATCCATTGGTCACCTTCGTTGTCGGCATCACACTGCCAGACATTGATCATGACGCAGCCTTTGTGCTGCACGGTCAATGTCGCTGTACATCCTTCGGGGGCTGCAAAGCTTTGCTGGGCGGCCACCGGGGCTGCCGCCACCAAAGCGGAGAGGAGCATCCAAGATTTCATCATGTCTTTTCCTTTTAGGTCACTACAGTTGACATAGCCGTCAAAGCGGTCGGGCAAATTGCCCGACGCAAATCCGACGTTTTGCCGACAGTGTTGCGATCATTATTCGGCAGCCACATCTGCGGCTTGACCGAGATAGTCCAGCATCGCCGCAGCACAGTCACGTCCGTCCCGGATTGCCCAAACAACAAGCGACGCACCGCGCACAATATCACCAGCAGCAAACACACCATCAAGGCTGGTTGCGCCTGTGCCAAAGTCAGCTTTGATGGTGCCCCAACGCGTCACTTCCAAACCTTCGACACCCCAAAGCGTCGGCAGGTCCTCTGGCTCAAAGCCCAGCGCCTTGATCACCAGATCGGCACCTTCGACATAGTCGGCACCCACGATAACCTCGGGTGCTTGACGGCCGGTCGCATCTGGTGCGCCAAGACGCATCTTTTGGACTTTTACACCTGTGACAGGATCGCCTTCGAACCCGTCAGGGGCGGACAACCACACAAATTCAACACCTTCTTCTTCGGCATTTTGCACTTCGCGCATTGATCCAGGCATGTTTGCTTTATCGCGGCGGTAAAGGCATTTCACGCTTTCGGCACCCTGACGCGTCGCAGTGCGCACACAGTCCATCGCTGTGTCGCCACCACCGATGACAACAATGCGTTTGCCTTCTGCGTTCAGTTCACCGCTATCAAACTCTGGCACATCATCACCAAAGCTCTTGCGGTTGCTGGCGGTCAAATAATCAATCGCATCAACGATACCGTCTGCCTTTGCGTCGGGCAGATCACGGGTTTTGTAAACACCGGTCGCGATCAACACAGCATCATGTTTGCCACGGATCGCATCAAACGACAGGTCATCGCCGACGTTACAATTCAACACGAACTGCACGCCGCCGTCTTCCAACTGCGCCATACGCTTCATGACGATGTCTTTTTCCAGCTTAAAGCCCGGAATGCCGTAAGTCATCAAACCGCCACCGCGATCATAGCGGTCATAAACCGTGACCTGCACACCCTGACGGCGCAGCATATCAGCTGCAGCCAAGCCACCCGGACCGGCACCAATGATGCCAACGCTTTCGCCACGCTCTGCATGCGGGCGGATCGGTTTAACCCACCCCTGTTCAAATGCGGTGTCTGTGAGGTATTTCTCGACAGATCCGATCGTGACTGTGCCGTGACCGGATTGCTCAATGACGCAATTGCCTTCGCACAGGCGGTCCTGCGGGCAGATACGGCCACAAATCTCGGGGAACGTGTTTGTCGCTTGGCTGAGGTCATAGGCCTCTTCCAAACGGCCTTCGGCAGTCAGGCGTAGCCAATCAGGGATGTTATTGTGCAGCGGGCAATGGGTCTGGCAATATGGCACACCACATTGGCTGCAACGGCTGGCTTGCTCTGCGGCTTTGTCGCGTGCGTACTCTGCGTAAATCTCGCCAAAGTCTTCTTTGCGTAGATTTGGCGGACGCTTTTCAGGCATCTCGCGTTCAACATTGGTGAACTTCAACATCTTTTGGCCAGCCATGTGCCATCCTCCCGAAAATCAGCAGCGAAATGCCTTTTAAAACAGCTCCACAAGAATGAAAAGGCAGCAATGCTGACCTATATTGAAGAAAGTTGCGCCTTCGACCATCTATCGCCATTCATATTGACAGTTATTAGGTCCGATATGTGACCTATATCCACTCTTTCCCCAATATCCTAGATGGTTAGGTTGAAGCAAACGAATCAAAGTCCGGACACATGACCACATTCAATTTGCTGCTTATTGCCCTGATCCAAGGCGTCACCGAGTTTCTTCCGGTCTCGTCGTCTGGGCATTTGATCCTATTGCCGTCTCTGACAGGGCTGGCCGACCAAGGGCAAGTTATCGATGTCGCCGCACATCTTGGCACACTAAGCGCGGTCGTTCTCTATTTCTGGTCGGACGTCAGGCTGGCAGTTGCCGGAACGTTGCGCCTGATGCGCGGCAAAGTTGACACCAAAGGTGCGTTTCTGGCGCTGTGCCTTTTGATCGCAACGGTCCCTGTAATCATTGTGGGACTGATCCTGAAAGTAACGGGGCTATCAGACGCAATGCGCGGGATTGCTGTGATTGGCTGGGCGATGATCGTCTTTGGGATCGTCCTGTATTGGGCAGACCAAAAAGGCCCGACAACGCACACAGCAGAAGGCTGGACGCTGAAAGATGCCTTCAAAATGGGGCTGTGGCAAACGCTGGCCCTGATCCCTGGCACATCACGCTCGGGCATCACAATTACCGCCGGACGCATGCTTGGCTACACAAGAACCGATGCGGCGCGTTTGTCGATGCTGATGTCGATCCCCACAATCATCGCCTCGGCTAGCTTGTTGGGACTTGATGTGATCGGGACAGCAGATGCAGGCGCGCTGCGCGATATTGGCATCGTTATGGCAATGTCATTTGTGGCGGCTTTGTTCGCGCTGACACTGATGATGCGACTACTCAAATCCGTCAGCTACACACCCTACGTGATCTACCGGATCGCGCTTGGGGTCGTTCTACTTTGGATCGCCTACACTTAGGCTTTCAGGTTCTTCGCAGATTCTTTGATTGCGTCGTACTGACCGGACGGACGGAAACGCCACAGATAATCAGGCAATACAGCCTCCATCGCGGTCGGGTGTATGCCCAGAGCGTCAAACCCCTGTGCATCTTCCGACACGACGTTATCAATAGAAAGATTGGCGACTTGATCCTTTGTTACTGGTCCTTTGACCAGACCAAACGACAACATCCGACCAATTACAAAAGCAGAGGCCATGATGCGCGCCATCCAGAATGGCGTGTTCACGATCAAACGACGACGGCGAATAACACCCAGCATCAGTTGCATCAATTCACGGAAGCTATGCACATCAGGGCCGCCCAATTCGTACACGCCGGCAGGAGCCTTACCCACAACTGCTTGCACTGCAGCGGCAGCAACATCATCAACATAAACCGGCTGAAACTTTGTATCAGCACCGATCACTGGCAAGATCGGGCCAAGGCGGCTCATTCCAGCGAAGCGGTTAAAGAACTGGTCTTCGGAACCAAAAATGATTGAAGGGCGTAGGATCACCGCGTTTGGCATATGCTCCAACACACCCGCTTCGCCTGCAGCTTTGGTGCGTGAATAAGCGCTGTCTGCATCCGAGTTCGCACCAATGGCCGAGATGTGGATCATCCGGCTTACACCATGCGCCGCGGCAATACGCGCGATACGCGCCGCACCTTCGGCCTGAACAGCGGCAAAGGTATTCTTGCCAGTCTCGTCCAGTACACCAACGCAGTTCACAACCGCATCTGCACCGTTTGTCACGGCAGCAACGCTATCATCATCGCGGATATTGCAAAAAACCGGTTCGACCTGACCGACAGCACCATAGGGGCGCACAAACATCGCTTCGTTTACATTGCGGACCGCGACGCGCACACGCCAGCCTTCTTTCGCCATACGGCGGGCGATATAGCGTCCGACAAAACCGGAACCGCCGAAAATCGTGACAAGCTTGGACATCTGGGGGCCTCTTCAATCTACGCGCTTGGTTTAACTGTGCGGCAGGCCTTGGACAAGGCGCAATCACAGGATTCAAAGCAGAGGCTCGCATTTGTCTGCGTTAAGCGTTGACAGTACAGCAAACCGCGCGTAAATCGCCGGAACGTGACCTGCCCAGGTGGCGGAATGGTAGACGCGCCAGCTTCAGGTGCTGGTGTCTGTATGGACGTGGAGGTTCGAGTCCTCTCCTGGGCACCACTAAACTCCCTATATCACTAAGAAAAGCAAAGAGAACCTGGGGTTTTAGGTTTTGTGGGACCATTTTCGGGACCGCTTTCAGGACCACTTTCGTCAGTTTCTGCCAGTGAATTGTCAGGTCTGGCGGGCCGTTTTAGGTTGCACCTGGTGATCCTCCGGCTGAGATTACTCAGCATGGACCAGACAATGCCCCTCAAGCTC
>Ga0208660_1000229_pt1 | contig 21848 bp, 33 predicted proteins | sample DEB08_DNA_13_FD_184527 | JGI IMG/M metagenome (GOLD analysis project Ga0208660, IMG submission 184527) | Aqueous microbial communities from the Delaware River and Bay under freshwater to marine salinity gradient to study organic matter... | ecosystem: Environmental > Aquatic > Marine > Coastal ... | reverse complement strand
GGTTTGGCTTGGGGTGTTAAGAACATCAAGCCAGAACATACCGCGTTGCTGTTGGGCTAAGACGAACGGGGCGGCTTCGGTCGCCCCAATCTCTTTCAACAGGACAAATTATGTCAGCACAAGGTATAAGGCTTTCAACTTCGGCGCGTAGCGATACGTCACACCAGTTGGTCACTAGACTTGATCGACTGCCGGTTGATTCAATACAGAACGATATAGCGCGGGGATATGTTCCTGGGGCTACTCCATTTGGCTCATTTGGTGAGCGAGAATTAATCGGCGCAACGACCGATCAGATTATCTGGTCAAACGGCGCATTTACTGCACCGCACCCAACAGGCATCAGAATTTCGGTAGTCAGCACCAGCGAAAATGACTCTGCGGCAGGAACCGGCATCAGAACGCTTGAGATTCATTATTTAGACAATAATCTTGATGAACAAATTGAAACTGTAATTATGACGGGAACAACGCCCGTTTTAACAGTCGCAACAAATATCAGATTTATAAATTTAGCTCACATGATAACCTTTGGCGCTTTAGCTCATGCCGCCGGAGATATTACATTTACAAATAACGGGAATAGTTACGCGGAAATACTAACCGGAAATCCTGTTCAGGTTTCTAGTGCCAGGATGGTGCCAAGAGGCAAAGTATTTTATTTGAGCGGAGCAACTGCTGGTAGTGTTAGCGGTTCAACTACGGCGAGAGTGTTAATTAAACTGGCTGCAAATTCTTACAATGGAAATGTATTTAATAACCCATTTGCATTAGTGCCTTATGGGTCAATTGGCGTTCAAGACAATACTGTAGCTTTCAATTTCCCTGTGCCTTTTAGATTTATTTCGGGAGCCGTTGTTGCCTTGCTCGCATCATCGGATAAAAGTTGCACAGTGTCTGGATCAACTTACGGCTGGCTTGAGGACGAATAATGGCAACAATAGTGGTTGAAACGGGCGCTGGCCTCACAAACTCCAATAGCTATGTCTCAGAGGCCGAGTTAGCGACTTATGCTGCTGACAGAGGCGTTACATTGACGGGTACTGCATCAGTTCTGATTATTCAGGCAATGGACTACCTTGAGTCAAAAAACTTCAATGGCACGAAATCAAACATTGATCAGGCGCTCCAATGGCCTCGATACGGGGTTGAATTGGACGCATATCTAGTGCTGTCTGACGCTATACCTCAACTGCTAAAAGAATCAGAGATGGAGATTGCCATTGCTATTGATGGCGGGGTCAATCCACTGGCAAATCAGGGTCGAGAAACTATAAAAGAAAAAGTTGGCGATCTTGAGGTTGAGTATTCAGCTAGTTCACGACCAGATACCTATTTGACGGCAGCAGAAACAAAAGTGGCCAAACTGGTCAAGAATGTCATGGTGGTTAATCGTGTTTAATTATGCTGGCCTAAAATCTACGGCATCGAACCTGATAGCTGAGTTTGGCGATACAGCCGTATTGACAAGAGCAAGCGGCGATACGTTCAACCCTGTCACTGGCAGCTATACAGGCGGAACCACTCTGACAATCACCGGCAAGGGCGCTCGAATGATGTTCTCGAAGTCTGAGATCAATGGCGAAACAATCCAAGCAGCAGATGTTCGGCTAATGTTTCAGGCCGGTCATGGTGAGCCGCTCATTGATGACAACTGCTTGTTTGCTGGCATTGATTATCGAGTAATGGATGTTCGGATCATTTCACCCGCTGGAACGGATATTTATTATGACCTTCAGCTCAGACATTAAGGCTTTTGCGGAAAAAACAAAAACAGACATTGCTGACGTTAAAAAATACGCGGCAATCAAAATATTCACCGACATAGTAAAAGCAACGCCTGTTGGAAGTCCTGATTATTGGCAGGAAGTAAACGGCAAGCCTAGAAAAGCCCCGCCAGGTTATACGGGTGGGAGATTAAGAGGAAACTGGCAGACTTCATTGAACACGCCAATTCATACAGAGATTGCAAGAATAGACCCAGAAGGTGGCGACGTATTAAAAGAAATGGAGTCAATAGTCTATAATTCGGGAGTTGAAGAGTCGATCTTCCTGACAAATAATTTACCATACGCTGTGCCGGTAGAATACGGCCACAGCAGGAAGCAAAGGCCAATGGGAATGCTCAGAGTATCAATCGCTGGATTTGAGAACGCCATCAAAGAAGCATTGCAGAAGGTTAAACAATGAGCACTACGTTTTCTGACATCAGTTCAGCACTTGATTCGCGACTCAATACATTAACTGGGTCAACTCCGGTTGCTTGGCAGAACACCGTATACAAACCGACAAAGACCGGAATGTATTTGAGACCAACAAACCTTGCTGGGGCAACTACTCAGGCAGGGCTTGGCACAACCGGCATTGATCAATATTTAGGGTTGTATCAAATTGATATTTTTGCTCAAGCAGGAAAGGGCAGAAATGCAGCAGAAGCCAAGGCTGACGCTGTGGCAAATCATTTTAAGCGCGGAACTGATTTGTTGTACAATGACACCACTGTTCGACTAGGTGATGTTTCGCGCACCAATGGCACAATAATAGAAGATCGGTTTCTAATTTCGGTCACAATCAATTACATGGCTCATGTAGCCCCGAGGTAAATCATGACAATAGCAACAGGATCGCGGCACGACATGGCTTATGTGGTCGAATCCGTTTTCGGCACCACACCAACTACGCCAACATTTACGCCAATTCGGCACACTGGAACAACGATTGGTTTGTCTAAAGACGCAATTGAGTCTGAAGAATTACGCCAAGACCGCCAGATAGCCAATTATCGACACGGCAACAAGAGCGTATCCGGTGACGTTAACATTGAGCTTTCATACGGCACATTTGATGACTTGCTTGAGGCGACATTGGCCGGAACATGGGCGACAGACGTATTGATTGCTGGCACGACTCGCCGCAGCTACACAGTCGAACGTCATCACACTGACATCGGCAAATACCTTCGGTCAACAGGGTGCAGCTTCAATGCTTTGTCTTTGTCTGTAGCGCCTAATTCAATGGTAACTGGATCATTCAGCGTCATTGGCAAAGCGTTCTCGGTTGCTAGTACAGCAATCAGCGGCGCCACGTACTCAGCAGAAACGACCACAGCGCCATTTGATTCGTTTACTGGGTCAATCACTGAGGGCGGCTCAAGCATCGCTGTAGTGACATCAATAGACCTGTCAATCGACAACGGCATGGAAGCGTTGTACGTTGTCGGTAGTGACGAAACATTGCTGCCATCAATCGGCAAGTCTACTGTAACCGGCTCAATCACTGCCTACTTTGAAGACGCCACGCTGATCGACAAGTTTATTGCTGAAACAGCATCGAGCCTGTCTTTTGTGCTGACAGACCTTGCTGGCAACAGCTACACAGTTGACCTGCCAAATATCAAGTACAATTCAGGCAATCCAGAAGTAGGTGGCCCAGGTGCAATTACTGTTTCGCTTGATTTTGTGGCATTGTATGACGCAAGCACTGGCTCTCAGATTGAGATAACAAGGTCAGCGGCATAAAACCCGCGGGGCTTAACGGCCCCGTTTATTTAACGGGAGGAATGAATGGACATTAAAAGTTTATACACTGTTGAGAAACATGAAGACGGGGCTGAATTACGCATTGTAAGCCCCGTAGATGGCGAGTTGACTGATTTCTATATCAGGATTCAGGGTATCGACTCAAAAGCCTACAGAACGTCTGTGAGAGCGTATCAACGCAAGTTACTGGCCGAAGAAGAAGGCGGTGAGGCTGAATTGCTTGCGGCAGTTACTATTGGCTGGCGGGGGTTGAACGACGGCAAGGCTGAAGTTGAATTCACCAAAGAAAAAGCACTTCAACTGTACGAAAACTCGCCAAACATAGCAACGCAGCTTGACAGGTTTTTGGGTGATCGCAAAAATTTTACGAAGGGCTGACAGACGAACTATCAACCTATGCTAGATGGCAGTTTTGGGCATCTGGCTATGATAAGGGATCGAAGGTCAGCCGGATGGCTAGTCTCAAACAAGTCGAGAAGTCATTGGGCAGAAAGCCAAAAGAGCTTCAAGATGCCCCAGTTTTGCGTCATGAGTTGAATTATTTGTGGTCACTGTTTGTCAGCCTAAAAAACGCTGCTGAAGGTGCCATTAGTTATACTGAGATTCAGGCATATATCAGCATCTATGGTGATTTGTCTGTATTTGAAATCGACTTGATCAGGACGCTTGACGACTTGTACTCTTTAGAGGTGAACAAAATTGGCTGAAAACCTTACAACTCTTGGCATAGAAATTAGCACCGTCGGCATCAAAGCTGCGTCAAAGGCTATGGATGAGTTGAGCGGCAGCGCGAAGAAAGTAGAAATACAAGTTGAAAAGACCGAATCAACGATTTCCCAGATGGAAATGGCTGAAAAAGCCTTGGTTCCGCAAACCCAAAAAGTCAAAAAAGAGCTAGACGGCGTAACAAATTCGGCTAAAAGAGCGGATGTCGAGTTAGACAAGACAAAGGTCAGCGTTATTGATTTGAATCGTGCTGAAGCAGCTCTTGTAACTCAAACCGACAAAGTATCAAACGAACTAGATGAGTTGTCGCAATCTGCAGGTCGAGCTTCTACGGCTACCAGCAATGCAGACAAAAACCTAAAAAAGATAGGCGACTCTTCCAATGTCGTGAAAGGCAAGTTTGGCGCGATGAAAGGCGCGACTCAGAATGTCTCATATCAACTGCAAGACATCGCAGTGCAAGCCCAAATGGGAACCTCAGCGTTCATAATTCTAGGTCAACAAGGCCCTCAACTAGCTTCCATCTTTGGCCCTGGTGGCGCTGTACTTGGCGCGTTCATCGCCTTTGGGTCTATGCTTGCTGGAGTCCTGTATAACTCAATTGGAACTGCCGACACTGCTTTGTCTGATCTTGACGATACGCTTGCTGGCGTAACTTCTTCAATGAAGAAAACAAAAGACGGGACGCTTGAATTATCGAGAGAAATATATGAGCTTGCCAAGGCTTCACAAGTCGGCGCATTAGCAAAGCTCAGCAGCTTGATGTTTGACAGCAAAAGAATTATTGCGGCTACATCAAGAGAAATTGGAGTTTTATCAGTAGCGACTTTAGATAACGGGGCAACTGTTTCTCAGCTCAATAGAGAATTTAAGGCGTTAGCTGCTAGCGGAGCCACTGTTGAATCAATGACCAAAAAAACCACAGACGCTTATATTGGTGGTTCAACGGAAATGGCCAACTTGTCTCAGCAACTTGATCATTTAAGTAAAAAATACGGAATGTCGAGGACTCAAAGTTTAAGTTTTCTCCAATCCGTATCAGAATTAAAGCCAAACGATTTTGCTTCAATGATGGGGCTTAACAATGTTTTGGCAGAAGTTGCAGCAACAGGTAGAGGTGGAACCGCTGCATTTTACGAATTGCAAAATCAAATTGCTGACGCCGCTGCAACGGCAAAAGGCGCGAATGATACATTAATTGCTTTGGCGGCGACTAGGCGAATACTAAGAACGTCTGGTGCGCCTGGCTTAGACCCGTTGGTTGAAGGCGCAGAAGAAGAGCAAAAAAGGGAAGCCGCAAAGACTGCGGCCGCAGCACTAGCAGCCAAAAGAGATGAAGATAGAAACGCAGCAAGGTTGGTCGCACAAAAAGCTGCCGCTCAAAGCCGACTTGATTCAATCATGCTAGCAGGAACCACAGAATATGAGGCTATCAAGCTCATTGAAGATGCAAAACAGGCCAAGCTGGCAGAAGACCGCGCAAATGAGCTTATTTCTGCCACAGAATTTGAAGCGGCTAAAACTGAGATAGAGAAAACGGCAACTGCTGACAGACTCGCATATAGATTAGCAGCAGAACAAATGGCATATCAAACAGCCGGAGCGTTTGCGGGGAAAATAACCGCACTGATGGCTGGCGCGTTTGGAGAGCAATCAGCAGCGGCAAAAGCGGCTTACGTGGTTCAACAAGGGCTTGCCATTGCACAAACAATTGTTGCTACTGAAATGGCTGCTATTACTGCTGGCGCTCAGGCGTCAGTGTTGACAGGTGTGCCTGGGTTCTTGGCTTCGGCAGGCATGGTCAAGGCAATGGGGTATGCCTCTGTAGCAATTATTGCAGGCCAAACAATTGGAAGTATTGCTGGCGGTCGAGCATTAGGCGGTCAGGTAAGAGGCGGCGAATCATATTTGGTTGGTGAGCGCGGCCCAGAGTTGTTAACAATGGGAACGTCTGGCCGAATTGCCACTAATGAGAACCTGAAAAACGCTGTTGGAGGTGGTGGAGGCGTAACTGTGATCAACAATATCGACGCAACAGGATCAGGGCCAGACGTTGAAACCAAAATCAAAGCTGCAATGGATCAGACAAGCGCCAAAACAATTGCTACAATCCAAGACTTAATGAGGCGGAGGCGTTTCGCATGACCATATTTTCATTCCCGTCTATAATTCCGGCATCAAGCAGCTTTGAGCTTGTGACGAATACAAAAACATTTCGTTCACCATTGACTAACTCAGTTCAGACCGCAAGCAGAAAAGGGTCGCTCTGGAAAGTCGGAATGTCATTCAATAATTTGCACGGCAGTCAAAGGGCTGAGATGCAGGCATTTTTGACCAAGTTAAACGGTCAAGAGCATCGCTTTGCGTTGTATGATCATTCGTACGCTCGCCGAGGCGTTGGGACGGGCACGTTAAACGTTAATGGAGCCAATCAAGGTGGGAGCAGTCTTGTTTGCATTACTACAGGTTTTTCGATCACGGGTTATCTTAAGGCTGGCGACTATATCTCGTTTAACAATGAACTTCACATGGTCACGGATGATGCCAATTCAGACGGGGCAGGAGCTATCACCCTCAACATAGCGCCTCCAATCCGAAAACCAACTATTAATAATCAGTCAATTGATTACACGGGAACGGTTAACGGGGTTTTTATGTTGTCGTCAAAATCAGGTTGGACGAATGAGACAGCAGGGCTTTCATCATTTAGCCTTGATGCTGTTGAGGATGTTTTAGCATGAGCCGCGCATTTGGTGCCGCCAGTGCCGCCGCGTTTATTCAACCGAATGTTTCAATTATCACGTTTGTTATGTTGGACTTTGCATCTGGAATCGTTCGAGTTCACAACGGTCTTGGAACGTATACATGGGGCGGAGAAGATTGGGTTGGCGTTGGTGATCTTGGTAGCGTATCGCAACTTGAAGAAGGCGCAGACGTTTCGCCGTACGGCATAACATTAACTTTATCTGCGCTGGATGAGGAAATATCAGGGATTGCGCTAAATGAAGATTATTTCATGCGCCCAGTGTCTATTTATATTGGGGCTTTATCCGCTGATGATGAGTTATTAAACAATCCGTTGCAGATGTGGGGCGGCCACATGGATGTTATGAGTGTATCCGCTGGCGCTGAAAATGATGTTATTACAGTAAAATGCGAATCAGAATTATCAGCTTTTGACAGATCGTCAAACTTAAAATATACAACACAAGCTCAACAAGATTTGCATCCTGGCGATTTGTTTTTTAATTTCTTGCCAAAGATTGAAGGCGCAAAAATTAGATGGCGCGATAACAAATCAGATTCAATTGCCGGTCAAGCGGGGCAATTAGTTTTTGGAACTGGAGCAAACTTCGATGTCGGTAACGCTTGACCGTAAAAAACAAGTCATTAGAGCATTGAACGCATGGAAGCGAAGGCAATTCACTTATGGTGACGCAGATTGTTGTCAATTTGTGTCTTATGTTGTCAAACATTTAAGCGGGAAAGATTACGCCAAAGACTTCGAGTATTATTCAAAAAATGAAGCATTAAATCTGATAGATGGTTTTGGCGGCTTGAAAGAGTTGATAACTGATATACTTGGTGAGCCATCAGAAAACTTACAGGACGGCGATCCAGTTATAAGCAATTTCCCTGTTACCGGGGAAACTATGGGCATTAAGCTGGATAATTCTGTGATTTGTTTGACCGAAAAAGGGATGATTAAGTTGCCAAATAAACATCAAATTTGTGGGTGGTCAATATGCCTCCAGTAGTTCCTTTTTTAGCAGCTATAGGGACTGCATTAACAGTTGGAGCGGCAACAGGGGCGCTTGCAGCAGTTATAGGCGGTGCATTTTTGTTTGGCATAGGCGCTTTGTCTTATATGGCAAGCACGATGAAAGTCGATTATGCCAAGCCAGATAATGATAAAAGCCGCCAATCTACTGTCAAAAGCACTGTCGAACCACAAAAAATAATTTATGGCGAGGCGTTGGTTTCAGGGCCGATTACATTTGTTGGTGTTAGCGGAAGCAATAACGAGGTAATGCACCATGTAATTGCTTTGGCGGGTCACGAAGTTGAGGCGATTACTGACATTTGGTTGGATGATCAAATAACCTTAAACAATCAATTCAATGAAGTTGGAGAAGTTATTGGCGGCACTTTCCAAGGAATAATGACCGTCACAAAATTTAGAGGAACTGAAGTTCAGGGCGCTGATACTAATCTTTTATTATTATATCCAGAATATACCGCAGCTCATAAAGGAATAGGCATTGCCTATATTCATACTCAGTTCGTCTTAAATGACGAAAGCCAGGAAATCTGGGACAAATATTCGCCAAACAATATCAAGGCGCTTGTTCGGGGCCGAAAGATTTATGACCCAAGATTGGACGTAACCCCGGGCGCCAACCCGACAAATTCAGCCTATATAGCTTACTCAGACAATCCTGCATTGGCTGTTGCTGATTATTTGATAAATACTCGTTTCGGGATGAAAATTAACCCAGATAAAATTGACTGGGCTACAGTTATTGTTTCTGCAAATGCTTGCGACGTTTTGGTTGATATTCCTAACAGTCTACAAGAAAAAAGATTTACGGCAAACGGCGCTTTGTTTGCTACAGACAGTCACAAAGCTAGCATTGACAAACTTTTAAGCGCGATGAACGGCAAGTTAATATATTCATCCGGTTTTTATTACATCAAAGCTGGCATCTATGAGGCTCCAACAGAATCATTAAATGAAATAGATTTAACTGATGCTATATCTGTAAAAACATCGGTTGAGCGATCAAAGCGATTTAACACAGTTGGCGGGGTATTCCTCGATCCAGCCCAGCTACATAAAACAAGCGAATTCCCAAAAGTCACAATCACATCGGCTTTGCTGCGTGATAACAATGAAGTTTTAGAGCGTGAAATTGAATTGCCATTTACAAATTCATTGTATATGGCGCAACGATTAGCTAACAAGCTAGTCCAATTAAGCGATCAGCAAAAGCTAGTCAACTTCCCTGCGAATTTGGCTGGTTTACGTGTAGCTGTAGGTGATCGAGTGTCAGTCTCAATTGATGAGCTTGGTTGGGATGGCAAAGTATTTCAGTGTCTAGGTTGGTCATTTAATGACGGTGGAGATTCTGGCGTATCCTTGACGCTGCAAGAAGATGACGCTGGTTCATACGCTGACATGCTGCCTGCTGATTATTCTACGGTTTCAGCAGACGGCGTTATCACTGACGGATTCCCTGGCGTTCCTGACCCGCAGGGTCTTACAGCAACCGCTGGACTTAGAAGCATTGACTTGAACTGGCGCAACCCAATCAACACAACCAAGTTCAAAGAGATAGCAATCTATGCTTCGCCCGATTCATCTTGGGCAAACAAGGTTGAAATTGGCAGGACAATGGGGACGCAGTTTTTCCATGACGCATCAACTGCTCTTGATTCGCTTGCCGTTGGTGACACTAGATACTATTGGGTCAGGGCGCTTCAATACGGCACAGGAACAGACTCCTCCGCTGTTTCTGATCGAAACCCAGACAACGATACGTCAAATATTTTTGCGACTGTCGGGGCTAACATAGCAGATTCGGTTGAGTGGATAGACGTTGCAAACTTCAATAATTTGCGACCAGATGACAACGCTACCGTCGGGGCTACGGCTGGGACTAACTTGACCGACTCAGTAGGCGCGGTGCTTGGCGATGACGACGTTTTAAACAGCGTTGTAATTGAAGATATCACCGAAATTCAACTTGCTGGAACCGGCGAAATTCTTGAGTTGATCGGCGGGGCTAGAGCTGACTTGCAGCAGCTTGGCGACGTTGCTGCTTATGCGTTCAACAACGGTCAATATTTGCTGGGCATAACAAACGACCTTGACGCAAGTTTTGGCAATTTACAGCAAACCGTTGTTGATATTACCGCCGGTACTACTGATGTTTTTGTCAGCGATGAGCCGCCGGTTGCTGGCGTTGGAGGCGTACCCGATCCGATTGATATTTATTCGCGCTGGTATGATTCAAACGACAACAACAAGCCATATTACTGGAACGGGACAACTTGGGTTGATTTGAGCGATCCACGAATTGCGTCCAATCAAAGTGAGATCACTGCTGTCTCGGCCAACCTTGATGGCACAATCACAACGGTAAACGGGCATACAACTCAAATTTCGGCGACTACAAGCGCGGTAAGCGTTTTAGATGCAACGGTAGTCCTGATTGACGAAGACTTGGTTGCGCTCACAGGATCGTACGATGCTTTTGTTTTGGCTTATGATGCGGAAGACGCTGACGGCAGGATCTCGGTCAATGCTGGCGCAATTGATACTTTAGAACTTAAAGTCGAAGACATAGACGGGCTGATTGCTGTTTCTGCGACCGATATCACTGAACTTAAGGTCAGCAGGCAGAATTATACAAAGCTAGAAGGCACGGACGGCGAACCGTTAACGCTTGTCAATGACGGCCCAGAGATCGAATTGCAAGACACCAGCGCGGTAGGTGGGGCAACCGGAACAGCCGTCTCCATTCTGGACACTAGAATAGTCGAGACAGAGCGCGGTATCTCAGTCACCAGCCAAGACATTGTTTCTCTGACTTCTGCTCTGAATGATACCAATTTAAATCTGGCAGGCGAGGCAAATGCTATATCGAATTTGTCCACTATTGTCGAGATACAAGGCGATGTCATAACCGCCACGTCTAGCGACATAGTATTGCTGACAGCTCGCGTTGGAAATAATGAAGGCGAGATTAACCAGTTAAACACTGTCACGGCTGGCTCAACTAGCCTATTAGTTAAATCGTTCTTGGAATTAACTGGAACGGTAGGCGATGCCCAAGGTGATATCACTCAACTTAATACTGTGGACTTAAGCTCAACAAGTGCATTAGTACTGGCACATTTAAAGGTTAGCTCGACGGTCGGGGAAAACACCGCAGTAATATCACAGCAATTAGAAAGCATAAACGGCATCGAAGCTAATTATAGCGTCAAGGTTGACATCAACGATCGGATCACTGGGTTCGGATTCAACAGCACAGCAGCAAATGCCGAGCCAGATAGCCTGTTTTATATAATTGCAGACAGGTTTGCAGTGGTAAATCCTGAGTCAACAGAAGACGCGCCGATTGTTCCGTTTGCTATAACTTACGACGTGGAAACCAGCACATCGAAAGTAATAATGACCGGTAACGTCATTATTGATGGCGATTTGATTACAACCGGAACCGTAAACGCTGACCGAATTGATGTTGCAGGTATTATTACTGCTGGCAGCATTGTAATCGGAAGCGATATTGAAAACTTTATTATTGGCTCTGATGTGAATGCAAACGTCACGAGCATCAGCGGTGGCGTAATAACCACCGGAACTGTTAAGGCCGCAAATATAAACATCGACGGCATAACTTTGAGCAGAAGCGGCGATTCTTTGGTGATTAACGCAGAAGGCGTTGGCACAGCTCAATTAGCTGGCAATGCAGTAACCATTGACAAAATAGCTGACAGCATCCAATCGAGTGACTATGTAACCGGAGTTAGCGGTTGGAAAATTACTAAAGCAGGTGCGTCTGAGTTTTCTAATGTCACAGTCCGAGGAAGCGTAGACGCTGGAAGCATCAACATCGACGGAGTGACTTTAGACACTGATCCTATTACTGGCAATCTGATTGTAAAAGGCGGCGGTATTGGAACTGGGCAATTAGCAACCGGAGCAGTAACTGCTGATCAGCTTGCACCAGTCGCCGTTACCGCTGACAAAGTTGACCCAAATGCTATTATATTCAGTCAAGGCGATGTGGTTGTAATCTATAACTGGGACGGGACTAATCACAGCCCATCTGCTGATTACATTGATGTACCCGTAATATTTACAAACGTTATCGGCGAATCAATCGCTGGCGTTACGACACTCAGAATTACTTGGGTTAGCTCTACAGAATTAACTGGGGCTGAATTTGGCACAAATGATGATACTGTGGTAACCGTAGATGCTGGCGGAGGCACAAGTGACGGTTATGTCAGAATGAAGGTTGTGCACACTGCGTCGGGCATTTCGACTTACGTTACAGGCACTATTTTGGCGAGCGGCGGGAGCGGCGGCAAATGAAGATTGAATGTATTATGGAAGGCAACCGACTTGGCTGGACGGCAACGCCAATCGGATTCAGAGATTTGTTCGATTTCCATGAGACAATGGAAGATTGGCCCGAGGATCATGAAGGCAAGTTTACGCTGTCCAGATCAACTCTGGTGGTAAACAAGCACGTCGTTCATAGCAGGTCAATAGAAACCCCATTGACAAATGAAAGCGCCTTCAACGGCGTCTGGGCGGTTCGTGACGCATCAGGCCAGTGGATAGGATACTGGCGCGACAAGATCAAGGGTAAATTGGTTCATACTGGGCAGACTGCTATTCATCCAGATCAGCGCGGAAAAGGGTATTTCAGAACATTCATGCACATGCAGGCATATTTAGCATTTTACGTTTACAATTGTGACAACTGGTCGTTTGAAGTCATGGACGAACAACCCGCACTAATGACCAAGATAGACCGACACTGGGACGGTGGAGCAGATCAAAAAGGCGCTGAACGACAAGGGTCAACTGGCGCTAATGTAGTAAAATTCAGCCAATCGAGAGAAGATCAACTGACGCGGTTTGGCACAGCGAGACACTCTCAAGACATTGCTGACGGGCTGGTGATGACGCCAGAAAACGCATGATACTCGAACGTGTTTCAATTTACAGAATAGACCAATCTTACATAATACGGCCCGAACGGTCAGGAGAACGAAATGGCTCAGATAGATACTCTAACGAACGTCGGCGCAGTAGTAAGCACTGACCTTGCGCTGATCCTGCGCGGCGGTGCAAACGTGCTCGGAACCTTTGGCAGTCTGGTAGGCCAGAACGCGACAAGTGTCACCATCACAGGCGGGACGGTCAATGGCACGGTGATCGGCGGTGTAACGCCAGCGGCTGGTAGTTTTACTACGCTGGGAACTACAGGAGCCGCCACCTTTAGTGCAGGCATCACAGCCACTACTGGTGCGTTTAGTGGTGGGGTAAACATTACTGACTCATCCTATGGTATATACTCTACAGCCGTAGCAGCAACCATAGGGTATATTGGAAATTCAGCAAACGATTTAACTATTTTCAGTTCGACAGCGGGGCATAACGGACTACGCTTTCATGATAACGGCATTCTGCCAATTGATAATACTGGCGCTCTTGTTGACGCGGATGCTGACCTTGGTATAGGTACATATCGTTTCAAAGATTTATATTTGTCGGGAACTGTCAATGCAGGAGCGGCGACGTTTAGTGGTGTTGTTAAAGTCAATACTGCGCTCGCGTTGGGAGATATAAATCTCACGCAAACAGCAGATGCAAAAGGTATCGTGATAGTTGATTCAACGGAAAGTGGTGCTTTAAAACTTCAACATAATGCAGCCAGCAGTTATATAGCAAACAACGATACGCGCAACATGGTTTTTGCAACTAACTCTTTAGATAGAGTGACTATTGACGGCAGCACAGGAGCGGCGACGTTTAGTGGTAATGTGACTATTGGATCACAAACTTTTATTTCAACTACTGGCGGTGTTTATGTTGACGGGGGTTATACAACAAGAGTGACCGCAAGTGGGTCTGGTGCCGCAGGACACGATATGTTGTTTTATACGGGCACTGGCGCTGGCTCAGAACGCCTCCGAATCGACGCCAGCGGCAATTTGTTGGTGGGTAAAGCGGCTTCTAGCTTTACTACAGCAGGCGTTGAACTGGCGCAAGGTGGCACAGCAGGTAAGGTTCAGATACAACGCTCTTCTAGCCCCTTAGCTCTTGTTAATTTAACGGACGATGGAAGCATCCTTAATTTTTATAAAGGAACCACAAGCGTAGGTAGTATTGGTACTTTAGGAGGCAATTTATTTATAGGCTCCCCAAACGGAACAGCGGCACATTTAAGGTTGGGTGAAGGAGGAATTTTTCCAAGTGATAGCGGCGGGTACAATAGAAATGCTGCTATTGATCTTGGTGGCATATCTTCAAAGTTCAAAGACCTATACCTATCAGGCGGTGTTAATGCAGGAGCGGCGACGTTTAGTGCGGGTGTAGTTATAAATGAAAGCGGCGTAGACTCTGACTTCCGCGTTGAGTCTGACAATGACTCTAGTGCGCTCTTTGTGGATGGGGCAGACGGAACAACAACGGTAAGAAAATTAAACTTAGGAGTAGGCGGTGGCTTGAGGGGTGAAGGGGCAATAAGTGTAGGCACTTCTGCAACCGATATAACTTCTGAAAATGATTTTGGCTCACTTTGTATCGTATCAGGTAATAGTAACGGAAATATATTTACCGATTTAGTCTTTTTTGCTACGACTGTGGGAGCAATAGTAATAGCAGGTGGTACTGTATCTGGTGGCCCTGCGGGTAGAACATATTCAGTAGTGTCTTCTAAACTAAAACTAGCAATGGCAAGTGGCACTTCATTAGTAAAAGCCACAGCCTTTATGGGTACGCTGTAAACTAACTTAACAACTTAACAAAAGTAGAAAGAAACATGGCAATTAACAACACTTGGTCAGTGACCAACATGCAACACACAGATGCCGACGGTGGTGTCTTTTTAGTCTACTGGTCGATGGTAGCGGCAAGCGATGGGTCACCATCCTACACTGCTTCTGAAGGCGGCAAGCTGCGTTGTGAGTATGACGCTTTAAGCCCGACCTATATTCCCTACGCTGACTTGACCGAAGCTGACGTTTTGGAATGGGTCTACACTAGCTTGATCGAAGGCGACGAAACCGCTGCCGAAGCTAAAGCGCGTGTAGAAGCTGACCGTGATGGAAAAGTACAGAAGCAAATTGATGCTGCTACAACTACTGCGACGGGAGTGCCTTGGTAATGGAGTACGTTTTGAATGCTTATATAATATTGACTTCTGTAGTCACTATTGCATCAATTATCGCTAACTACACTGACACCCCACGCGACGACGTATGGGTGGCAAAGGCTTACAAGCTGATGGAGAGCTTTGCATTCCTAAACAATAAGGCGAAACAACCATGAATTGGAATATTGCACAACTCGAACGAACTGTCGCTGACGGCGGCGTAACCATAGCGCACTGGAGAGTTTCAAAGGCCGACGGCGATTACTCTGCCAGCTCATACGGCACTTGCTCGTTCACGCCTGATGAAGCTGCTGAAGACTTTGTGGCCTTTGAAGATTTGACTGAAGAAGTAGTACTGGGCTGGGTTCAGGCGACGATGGACGTTGAAGCTCTTGAAGAGAGTTTTGATGTCAATATCGAGTTGCAGAAAAATCCGGTGAATGCTAGTGGTTTGCCTTGGTAGGTTTTGTGATAAGATACAATTTCAACCAGAGGAGATGGAAATGATTACAATTGATGATGTATTGTACGAAGAAGCGGATCTGAATGATGTGGCAAAGGCTCAAGTCGAGCGCATTAATCAACTGCGCCAGCAGCAAGCACAATTGGCCCAGCAGGATAACGAGCTGAAGGTATTGATCTCGGCCTACGCTAATGCGATCAGTCAGTCTGTGAAAGAAGAATGCGAAGAAAAAAAGAAGAAGAAAAGGAAAAGGCTGAATAATGCTTGAGCAATTGATTGGGCCAATAACCGGGTTGCTGGGGAAATTTGTCGAGGACAAAGACCAGAAAAACGCTTTGGCGCATGAAATTGCAACATTAGCGCAGAAAGAAGCGCACAAAAATGCAGCCTTGCAGTTGGAAGTCAACAAGGCCGAGGCCGCTCACAAAAGCCTTTTCGTCGCCGGGTGGCGTCCGTTCATCGGGTGGTGCTGCGGGCTGGGTCTGTTATACTCCGTGCTTTTGGCGCCATTGCTAGATATTTGGTTTGAAATGCCGGTGATTGATTCAAGCATCTTGATGCCAACCATGACCGGGATGCTCGGACTTGGAGCCTTGAGAAGTTACGAGAAAGTAAAAGGAGTCAGTCGCGAAAAATGATTACCGAGCAGGCAAAGGCAGCACTTGATGTGGCATCAGTCACCGCCACGGTTTCCGCGTTAATGGGCTGGCTTCCGGCTGTTGCTGCGGGTCTTTCTATCGTTTGGACTCTCATCAGAATATGGGAAACCGAGACGGTGAGGAAGCTTTTCAAGCGGGATGAATAATGGAAACAGTAGACGCAATTGTTTCTCTCTGGCCTGTCGCTGCTGGCATATTCTTGCTCGTTTTGACTATTGGCCGAATTTTGAACCGGCTTGAGGTTTTAGAATCGAAAATGATTGAGGCGTGGAAGGCTATCAACGAGCTGATTCGCAAATGAAAAAGCTCCGAGAAATGATCAAGCGACATGAAGGCGTTGAAACTCACGCTTACAAGTGCAGCCAGAACAAGACTACCATTGGCGTTGGGCGCAACATCGATCCAAACGGTGGTATAGGGCTATCAGAGGCCGAAATCGACTACTTGCTGAATAATGATATAAACCGTTGTATCGGCGAGCTGAGTGGCTTTGTGTGGTTTCCTGATTTAAGTGAAGCAAGACAGAACGCCATGATCGACATGGTGTTTAATCTCGGCATCACTCGATTCAAAGGCTTCAAAAACGCCATCACGGCAATGTCGAAATCAGACTTCGAGACTGCCGCCGATGAGTTCTACGATTCACGCTGGGCGAAGCAGGTCGGAAACCGAGCTATCGAGATCTGCGAGATGATCCGAAAGGGTTAGGTTGGATCTTTGCACAAAGTCGCCTCGACAAATATCGCAACTTCGTTGGTTCCTGCTGAAGACTTCGCCTCGAACTGAAAATCTGTTTTTTCTGCAATCTTGAACGGAACCTGTCTATCGTAGGAAACTTGCGACGTCGCAAACGTTGCCTCTGCGACTCGGAGCGTTCGACCGTTCGTGGTAATTACGTTTCTGATGGTGATAAATTTGTTCGCGTTCGTGGTCGCGGAGTTGGCGTCAATTCTGAAAATATACATCGAGTGGCCGGCGGGTACGGTGTAAATACAGGACTGCATTACGCCCAGTGTCGCTTCGATGAAGGCGTACTTCACGCCGCCGTTCGTTATTGTTATATTTCCGACATTGCTACCGGCAAAAATCACGGCTGAGTTGATTCGGAAAAATGGCGTAGTAGTTGTAATTGCCGAGGTTCCGGTAAGCGTGACGATTTCAGATATCGGCTCGTAATCGCTATCAAGACCGGAGATTAAAACAGGCATAACATCAGACGCGGATGTCGATACCACCGACATTATCACCGCAGCGGACGGGAAAGCGTACGTCGCACCATCGTTCCAGACGGTCTCGAAAGCAGTTTCTACAGCTCTATTAAAGCCGAAAATATTCAGGGCTGATTCGTGGGGGAAGATGCCACGGGCCACGTCATAGAGGTGATTGTGGCTTTTGTACGGGTCAAGATATGGCATTATTTGTCCTCGTTAGTTGATTCTTTCGCTTAAAGTGTTAACCTTATATCTCGAAAAGGGAGAAACACAATGAAACAGTCAGAAATAATTAATGAACTATCCGCTGCGCTCGCAAAGGCTCAGTTGGAAATTAAGAACCCAGCGAAGAACGCTACCAATCCTTTCTTAAAGAACCGCTACGCTGATCTCGGATCTTGCCTAAATTCTATTCGCGCAGTCGCTGCGGTAAATGGCTTGGCTTTCGTTCAGTCTGTCGAAATGTTCGCTGATAGCATATCAATTTCGTCACAAATTAGCCATTCGTCGGGACAATGGATCAGACAAACGGCGGTCGCTGTAATACAAGCCGGCGGAAAGAACTTGATGCAAGATGTCGGCTCGATGTCAACTTACCTCAAGAGATACCAAGCGCAGAGCATGTGGGCCATCTCAGGAGATGACGACACCGACGCGCAGGAAATAACCACCGGGGGTATTGATGAGCGCAAGGCCGCGCACATCGACGCCTTGATAGTATCGACCAACTCGAACAAAACCGCATTCCTTCAGTTGTACAAAGTTAAGGATATAAAAGAGCTTTCGGAAGATTCTTATTCCAAAGCTCTTAAGCAGCTTCAGCAGAAGAAAGCGAAGCAGGTCAAGTGAAGATACACAACGTCGAACAAGGCTCAGAGGCGTGGTTTAAACTCAGGCTGGGCATTCCATCGGCTTCGCGTTTTAAAGACCTCCTGACGCCTACTGGGAAGCCTTCGGCGAGTTCCGACAAGTATCTGAATGAGTTGCTGGCAGAACGGTTAAGCGGCAAGCGATTCGAGACATTCAAAAGCCATTGGATGCAGCGTGGAAATGATTTGGAACCAGAAGCGGCTGGCGTTTTTTGGCTTCAAGAAGATTTACATTGTCGAGAAATCGGCTTTGTAACCAATGACAGCATGACTGTTGGGTGTTCTCCCGATCGGATTGTTGGCGATGGTATGGCAACCGGGTTGGAGATCAAATGTCCCTCACCGGGTGTTCATACTGCTTACCTTCGAGAGTATGCTAAAAGCGGTGCAATGCCGTCAGAATATTATGCACAGGTTCAAGGGACTATGTGGCTGATGGATTTTTCTGATTACTATTTCATGAGCTATCATCCCGACCTTCCGAACCTGATCATGAAGGTTGAACGAGACGAAAAGTATATTGCTGGACTTTCAGCGGCAATTGAAAAACTTCTGGAAGAATTGAACACTAACTTTGAATTGATAGGGGAAAAATATGCAATATGACAATCGCGGGCAAGTAAGTCTTTGGAAGAACGACGGCGGCGAACGTGCGCCGGTTCTATCTGGTAAGATCGTGGCTCACCGAGATATCAAAGAAGGCGAGACAATCGACATTTCCTTGTGGAAGCAAGAATCGAGCGGTAATCAGCCAGTTTTAAAAGGCAAAGTTTCTGACGTTTTTAGCGGGAAAAGTGCCGAAGCAAAGGACTTAAGCGATGACCTGCCGTTTTAATTTCGGAAAATCGCTGAGATTGGCTCAGATAAAAGCGGGGGTGAGTTCTACGGAACTCGCTTCTCGCCTTGATATTACCAAACAGCAGGTATCCCAGTGGCGTTATAGACAGGACGCAAAACTGTCTCTTGTTGAAAAGGTATCTGAACAATTAAACATTTCGCCGATTCACTTTTTGGAGCTATCTGATGGTGGAAGGATTGCATGGCGCGAGTTTTGCTCGAAATCAAGATGATTTTCGAAGACTTGATTGATGATCTGAAGAAATGAACGGCGAATTCTGGCTGGTACGCCAACGGGCTGAAATCGATGCGGTCTTGAAGTATTTCCGTAAACATCTTGAGGACTGGGATTACGAAAAGCCAATCGCTTGGAAGCTGGCACCGTTCGCAGATCGAAGGTCGGTCAGTCAAAACTCACTATTTCACCTATGGTGCGCCGAGATGTCACTACACTTCTCGAAGAAAGTCCCGGTTAGCGCCGAAGACATGAAAGCAATTTTGAAAAATAACTTTCTTGGCGTTGAAGATGTTGTCATTGGAAGCACGGTGATCCCGGCGCAACTGAGATCAACAACGAAACTTTTAAAGGGTGAAATGCACGATTTCATGGAGCAAGTTTTTCACTGGGGGCTGGATCACGGTGTTACACTAACGAATCCAAAAGAATCGGAGTTCTATCGTGCCAGAAACCCCACGGGCTAAATCACTAAGGCTCTTCCAGCTTCTGAGAAGGCTTGAGGAAGCCGACGACGATGGATTCTGCGAGTGTGTAACCTGCGGGGAATACAGGCATTACACGACCGTTCATGGCGGTCATTTCCTGCCGAAAGGCAAATCATCCTTCTGGGCGCACTCTCCCGACAACGTTTTTCCTCAATGCCCCGCGTGTAATCTATACGGGATGAAGCACGGATCAGCAGCGCAGGTCTATACCATTTTCATGATTAGAAAATTCGGTGAAGAAAAGGTCGGTCACATGCTGGCGACTCAAGGCAACATCATCAAGATATACGCCAAGGATTACCGTGAGATGATCGCGGATTACAACGCAAGAATCAAAGTCGAGAAAAAGCGCATTGGTGTGCTTTGAGTGCGAGTCGAAGGCGCATCACGCTCACCACGTCGTTCCGCGAGTTCTTGGCGGCACTAAAACAATATCGCTTTGCTCCGTATGTCATGCCAAGATTCACGGTGATCACCTTCTGAGAACCTCTGAGCTGACAAAGGCGGGCATGAAGAAAGCGCGAGACGCCGGGTTTTATGTTTCCGGTAGAGCGCCATTTGGTTCTGAGGTAATCGACGGCAGGCTACAGAAAAACAAGCGTGAACAAAAGATCATTAAAGAAATGGTTAAAATGAAAGACGCAGGGATTTATTTTGCAACCATCTCCAAAGTGATAGAAGTGAAACACGGGATTAAATTATCAATTTCATCCATCAGACGGACAATCATAAGGGCGAGAAATGAAAATATCACTGAATGACGCAACACCAAGCGAGTGGGACGCCGTGAACCGGCCAGCACATTACAACGCTTCAGGTGTCGAGTGTATCGATTACATCCAGCAGCAGCTTGGAGATGATTACAAAGGGTATCTCCTTGGGAACTGTATCAAGTACATCCACAGGCACAAATACAAACATTCTCCAAAGCAAGATTTGTTAAAAGCTAAATGGTATCTGGAACGCTTGATAGCCGCGACGGACTAGAGTAAAGTAAGGATATCGGCGGGGATGCGAACCCCTGAAGGCCGGTAGAAAGGGGAGATGGGGAAATACCGGGCCAAACCGACCCGTTAATTGTCTCACCTCCCAACTTCAAATGCAACTAACGTGAATGGTTGTCGCAAAGGACAGTTGGGTTCTCGCCGTGCCCACATTTCCCCAAAGCAGCGCGTCCGAGTCCAGCTTCTCGGGTAAGATCACGACCCATACGCAAAGGCCCAAGTGGGTTGTCTGAGTAGCGTTCAGGCAGGAAAGCGAAAGCACATGAGTACCACATCTTCGGGTGTAGCCACGCAAGACCTAACCAGATTTACGATCTGCATGGTTGTGGCTTGCAAAGGGAAAAAGCTGGACTGCGCCCGAAATAAATCAAGGAGCCAAAATGGCAAGGCAACGTTTTGAAACGACAGAGATGCTAGAGCTAGAACACGCCGCACGACAGACCATCATTGAGAAGACAGGGAGACGAATAGACAAGCTATCTGACATGCTCTGGGGTGTCGATTGGGTAATCTACACAGATGACAAGGTGAGCCACTTCGCCGAGTTTAAACGCCGTTACAACGACAAAGACGCCTATCCCGACATCAGACTCTGCGCGATGAAATATTCAAAGCTGCGGAAGTACGCCGAAGACTTCCAATTAAGATGCAGCTATTTTATCGTGGAATTCGACGATGCTTATGTTGCGATAGAAATCGGCCCACAAGACAACATTCCAAAAAACCTCGTTCCATTTGGACGATCCTCGAACCACCGCGATGAATTTGAAGTACAACCTTGCATCGTGATCCCGCGAAACCACTTCCGATTGATAAAAATCAAAGATATCTGAATATAGTTAACAAAAGTGTTTACTATCCCAATTATATCCGTATACTGATACTCAACAACAACGGAAAGGGGTTACATTATGAA
>Ga0208660_1000225_pt1 | contig 22038 bp, 19 predicted proteins | sample DEB08_DNA_13_FD_184527 | JGI IMG/M metagenome (GOLD analysis project Ga0208660, IMG submission 184527) | Aqueous microbial communities from the Delaware River and Bay under freshwater to marine salinity gradient to study organic matter... | ecosystem: Environmental > Aquatic > Marine > Coastal ... | reverse complement strand
CCGCATCCCTTGACCCAGACAATCCCGACCTTATCTCTCGTATCAAGGGGATCGCAGCGGCACGTGCTGCTGGCCAAGCAACGGTCCCATCAACGCTAACCCTAGAAAAGCGCACAAACCCGTTTTTGCGTGCTGATCTTCCAGAATTCAAATCTGTCATGGGCATGGCCGACGCATCTGCTGTGGATGTGTTTACGAAAGTGCGTGCCCTGAAAGACAGGTTTTAGCCGTGATCACGATCGGTCAGGGCTAAAAAAGTGAAGAAAACTTGGACATCACGTGTTTTGTGATGCTGAAATGAAAAAAAGTCCTTGAAGGTTGGGGAATAAAACCAAACCTTAAGACTAACAGGCCACGGTTGGTACGTGTATGACACGGCCCGACCCCCGATATGAAGGAGCACTGACGTGCCATCATTTTCGACCACATTAGAGCAGTCCATTCATGGCGCACTTGCGCTGGCCAATGAACGCAAACACGAACTTGCCACGCTAGAGCATTTGCTTTTGGCATTGATCGACGAACCTGACGCTGCGCGCGTCATGCGCGCGTGTTCGGTGAATTTGGATGATCTGCGCAAGGATCTAGAGGATTTCATCGGCGATGATCTTTCAACATTGATCACAGATGTCGAAGGCTCTGAAGCTGTGCCAACGGCCGCTTTCCAGCGCGTGATCCAGCGCGCCGCAATCCATGTGCAGTCGTCTGGTCGCAACGAAGTGACCGGCGCAAATGTGCTGGTTGCGATCTTTGCAGAGCGTGAAAGCAATGCTGCCTATTTCTTGCAAGAGCAGGACATGACCCGCTACGACGCGGTGAACTTTATCGCCCACGGTGTCGCCAAGGACCCCGCATTTGGGGAAGCGCGTCCTGTCACGGGTTCGCCCGAGGAAAGCGAGACAATTGCACCCGGTGAGGGCGATGCAAAAGAAAGCGCGCTTGCGAAATACTGTGTTGATTTGAACGCGAAGGCCACGAAGGGTGATGTTGATCCCCTGATTGGCCGCGCCCACGAGGTCGAGCGTTGCATCCAGGTGCTTTGCCGCCGCCGCAAGAACAACCCGCTATTGGTGGGTGATCCGGGCGTGGGTAAAACTGCGATTGCCGAAGGTTTGGCCTTTAAGATCGTCAACGGTGAAACACCCGAAGTGCTGTCCAAAGCGACGATCTACTCGCTGGATATGGGCGCGTTGCTGGCCGGCACACGCTACCGCGGTGATTTCGAGGAACGCCTGAAGGCCGTGATGACCGAAATGGAAGATCACCCTGATGCGGTGCTGTTCATTGACGAAATCCACACAATCATTGGCGCTGGTGCGACTTCTGGTGGGGCAATGGATGCGTCCAACTTGCTGAAACCTGCGTTGCAGGGTGGCAAGTTGCGCTGCATGGGATCAACCACTTACAAGGAATTCCGCCAGCACTTTGAAAAGGATCGCGCGCTTGCGCGTCGTTTCCAAAAGATCGACGTGACAGAGCCTTCGGTCCCTGATGCAATCAAGATTTTGCAGGGCCTCAAGCCCTATTTCGAAGAGCATCACAGCATCAAATACACGGCTGATGCGATCAAAATGGCTGTGGAACTATCCGCACGCTATATCAATGATCGCAAGCTGCCCGACAAAGCGATCGACGTGATTGACGAAGCAGGTGCTGCCCAGCATTTGGTCGCAGAATCGAAGCGCCGCAAGACAATCGGCGCAAGAGAGATCGAGAATGTCGTCGCCAAGATTGCCCGCATTCCCGCCAAGAACGTGTCCAAGGACGATGCAGAGGTGCTGCGCGATCTTGAAAAATCGCTAAAGCGGGTGGTCTTTGGCCAGGATGCCGCAATCGAAGCGTTGTCATCGGCGATCAAACTGGCCCGCGCTGGACTGCGCGAACCTGAAAAGCCGATTGGTAACTATCTGTTCGCAGGTCCAACTGGCGTGGGTAAAACCGAAGTAGCCAAGCAATTGGCGGACACTTTGGGTGTTGAATTGATGCGTTTTGACATGTCCGAATACATGGAAAAGCACGCGGTTTCGCGCCTTATTGGTGCACCTCCGGGCTATGTCGGCTTTGATCAAGGTGGCATGCTGACCGACGGTGTCGATCAGAACCCGCATTGCGTCTTGTTGCTGGACGAAATGGAAAAGGCGCACCCTGACGTCTATAATATTCTGTTGCAGGTCATGGATCACGGCAAACTGACGGATCATAACGGACGGACAACTGATTTCCGCAACGTGATCATCATCATGACGTCGAACGCAGGCGCATCAGAGATGTCGAAAAACGCGCTCGGCTTTGGCCGTGAAACGCGTGAAGGCGAAGACACTGCGGCGATTGAACGGACGTTTACGCCTGAATTCCGCAACCGTCTGGATGCGATCATCAGCTTTGGCGCATTGCCCAAGCCGGTCATCATGCAGGTTGTCGAAAAGTTCGTGCTTCAGCTCGAGGCGCAGTTGATCGATCGCAATGTCCACATCGAGCTGACAAAAGGTGCGGCTGAATGGCTTGCTGATAAAGGCTACGATATCAAAATGGGTGCGCGCCCGCTTGGTCGCGTCATTCAGGAACATATCAAAAAGCCGCTCGCCGAAGAGCTATTGTTCGGCAAGTTGGTCAAAGGTGGGATCGTGAAAGTTGGCGTCAAAAAAGGCGCGCTTGATCTGACGTATGAAGCACCTGCGCAGGGTCGGATATCTGGCGGAGGCGATAAGCCACCGCTTTTGACGGCAGACTAGACTAGGCGCAGATACAGAAAATTAGGCCCGCAATTGTTTCAATTGCGGGCCTTTTTCATGCGCTGTAGAGAAAGCTATCTTTCAGTCAGCTTCAATTCAATCCGACGGTTCTGCGCGCGTGCTTCCGGCGAATCGAGCGGGTTCAAAGGTTGAAATTCGCCAAACCCGTTGGCTGCCAAACGGCTTGGATCAATTGCCAGATCTTCGGACATGAACCGGACGACGGATAATGCGCGCGCTTGGCTTAATTCCCAGTTATCGGCAAAACGGCTATTGCTGCCCACGGGTATGTTGTCGGTGTGCCCGTCAACGCGGATGACCCAATCAATCCCTGCGGGAATATCGTCGGCGATGCTGCGCAGGATATCCGCGATATTGGCGATTTCAGCTTCGCCTGCCGGGGCAAGGGTCGCACTGCCAGGTTCGAAAAGGACTTCGGACGCAAAGATAAAGCGGTCGCCTTCGATGCGAATGCGGTCTTGGCCTTCCAGGATTTCGCGTAATTCGCCAAAGAAGTTTGATTTAAACCGGGCAAGATCGGCGGCTTCGGCGGTCAACCTTTCGGCCTCTTCTTCAAGGCGTGCTTTTTCGGCTTCTAGCCTGATGCGTTCTGCTTCTTCCAACGCGCGCCGCTGCCGTTCTTCGGATACCACGCGGGCAAGGGCGGTGTTCAGCTGCGAACCAAGCGTTTCGATCTGCACCTGCGCTTCGATATCTGCTTCTTCGGCAAGATTTAGCAACGACTGCAGGTTGCCGACCTGCGTGCGCAATTCCGTAATCTGTTCGTTTAATAGCGCCACCTGACGTTGGCTTTCGGCAGAAAGCGCTTCTTCTTGGGCCAGTTGATCGTTGGCTAACGCAAGCAATTCGGCCTGAAGCTGCGCTTCGGTGGCTTGCAGATTTTCACTATCTTCTAGCAGTGCCAGCCGCGCGCGGACCTGTGCCAGCTCGAACGCCAATGTTTCGTTTTCGCCCGCAAGTGATCCGCGCAAGCTGTCCAGTTCCGCTTGGGCAGCGCGCGCCGCAGCCAGCAGCGTCAGTGTTTGCTCAGCCTCAAGGCGCTGCCGTTCCAGATTCAGGGTCATTGCAGTAAGTTCGGTATCAGCATTTGCCAAACGTTCGCGCAAAGCCTCTGCAGCGGCGAGATCGGTCAACGCTTCTGCCTCTAACGTGGTGATGGCTTCGGTCTTTTCAATCCCTTCTGCCTCCAAATCCGCGACCAAGGCCTCTAGCGCTTCGCGTCTTGCGGCCGCCAGCCGTGCCGCCTCGACCCCTTCGTCGACTTCAGAGCGGGCTTGTGCCAAGGCAAGGTTGAGCGCGTCCTGTTGGGACAATAGCTGCGCTTGTTCGGCTTCCAGTCTGGCAATGTTGTCCAAGGCGCGGCTGCGTTCACTTAACAATCCCGCAACTTGCGCCTCGAACTGGGTGATGTCGTTTTGGGCTTGGGCGAGCACCTGATCTTGGGCTTCGCGTTCGGCAATCAACGCGGCGATGCGGCTCGATTGCAGGGCGGCTTCTGCGTTTGCTGCGTCAAGGTCAGACGAAAGTGACGCACTGCGATCTTGTTCTAGCCCAAGGGTCGCGGCGAGTGCTGCAACTTCGCCACTGAGCACATCAAGTTCGTTTTCCTGTCCGGTGATTTGCTGCCGCAAGACGAATTGGATAACCATAAAGATGGTCAGCACAAACATTAAAACCAGCAAAAGCCCCGTCATCGCATCGACGAATCCCGGCCAGATCGCGTTTTGAAAGCGGTTAGATGATCTGCGGCTTAGCGCCATGGATCAGCCTCTGCCTTTGATTGCGTTGGTTAGATTGACGATGTCACCACGCAGGTCACTGATGCTTTCTTGCCTACCGGCTGACATTTCCTCGAGTATTCGCAGCAGTTGGACATCGATTGACCGCAAACGCATCCGGCTTTCGGCGTCGATGCCTTCCATACCGTTATCATCCAACTTTTGGATTAATGCTTCTTGGCCGGCGGCCACTCTGTCCAAGAGCGCCGTGTTTGCATTGGCGTTACTATTCTGTGCCATCAACTCTAGCGCAGCGGCGAGGCTGGCAAAGCGCTGGTCATTCTCAGTTCTGTCTCCCGCGTTCTGGCCCATCATCATGTTCATCGTATCGATAACTTCGGCCAGCTGGTCGACGAATGCCCCCATCGCACCCATATCGGTGCTGGACCCTTCTTCACCATCGACGCCGATGCGCGTGATCGTCGATAGCCATTCTTCAAGTTCACGGTAGAAACGGTTTTGTCCGTGCCCAGCGAAAAGTTCTAGCAGGCCGACGATTAGTGATCCTGCAAGCCCTAAGAGAGAGCTGGAAAACGCCGTACCCATGCCGCCCAACTGCGCCTCTAGACCGGACTGCAGTCGGCCAAATATGTCGGCACCAGATTCGCCTTCGCCCGGATTCAGGGATCGAATTGTTTCAACGAGCGCCGGAACAGTTGTTGCCAATCCGTAGAATGTTCCTAAAAGTCCAAGGAAAATCAATACATTGCCGATGTACCGCGTGATTTCACGGTCTTCGTCGATACGCTGTGCGACGGAATCGAGGATCGACCGACCAGACGAAGATGACACTTGCGTGCGCGCTCCGCGGGATCGCAGCAATGTCGCAAGGGGCGCCAAAAGTGAAGGTGCCGCACTGTAGGAGTGCCCGCCCGCGTCACGCGCAAAGCGTTCGATCCAGCGCACGGAATTCATCAACAAAAAGACTTGGTTGAAGCATGACAACACGCCAAGAACGAAAACGCCGAGGATGAATCCGTTTAGATATGGGTTCGATTTGTAGATCGCCGTGATTTGTTCCAGTCCCAGATAAAAACCGGCACCGATCAACCCAAGTACGATCAACATGAATAGCAGTTGCCGAATGGGCTGTGAAAATTGTGGCTGTACCTTAGGCGCCCTTTTGTCCGACACGGATGGCAGTCCTTATATTGTGTTGCTGCATTGTCTGCATAACACCATATGGATGAATTCCCACAAACCCAATGAAAATCGGAAGAGGGTTATGTTGCTTGTAGGGCACGCACACGCTGGGCCAGCCAATCCATATCATCGTCACGAATAGACAGTTCGTTCAAATGGTCAGCAGTGTTGAAAAGATATTCCGTATTTGGACCACGCCCACCTACGGCCTGCGCGATGATCTGCGCCTGCTTTTCAAGATCGAATTGGCAATATTGCACATGGTCGCGGCTGATGATGTAGGCCAGCGCTTGAATGGTTCCGCCGTCTTCGGTGATCAGCGGAACAGTGTCTTCATAATAGGCCGAAGAGACCAGTTCGCGTTCGCGCAACATCGCAAGGACATCTGCTTCTTCCTCCTCTGCGACCTGAAACGCTACGCCAGTGCATTGCCCGCCGGCGCGGGTATCCAGCGCAAGCACCAGACCTGGGTCTTCTTCGGAACCGCGGTGGTGGATCGATAACATGCAAAAACTGCGGTGATAGTCGTGCAGGCATGCTTTGACTTTTGCTTTGGGCGTAAACCCTGGGTTCCACAAAAGTGAACCATATCCAAAAACCCAAAGTGCCATACCGATTTCCTTTATCCTGACGTCCATAAACACCGGATTGATCAGAACGAAAAGGGGTTAGCTCACTTGGATCAAATCGCCAAAGATGGCTGCAGCGTGGTCTTGCAGGTAAATCCGCAGCCACGGTGTGTAGTGATCGGGGTGCCGCGCCACATCGGCACTGAGGTCATAGAAATCAACCCAGCGTGTGTTCATCACTTCGTCAGGGTTTAGTTTGATCTTGAGGTCGTTTGGCGCGTCGGCGACAAAAACCTGCACGACTTCATGTTCGATCAACCCGCCGCCAACGTCAGAGCGATATTCGATCTGGTCGCGGTGCGCAGGATAAAGGCCGGTGATCCCAAGTTCTTCGTCCAGGCGGCGAACGGCGCAATCGGTTGCGTCTTCGTCCCATTCGGGGTGCGTGCAACAGGTGTTCGCCCAAAGGCCGGGCGTGTGGTATTTTCCCATCGCGCGTTGTTGGATCAACACGCGCCCACGGTTCATGACGAATATGCTGACGGCCTTGTGCTTCAGACCGCGCACATGCGCGTCCAGCTTTTCGATAGGTTGCAGCACACCGTTGTCCCAGGCCGGGATCATGATCGTCATGTGCGCAGCGGCGACACCAGTCGCGTCAAATGCGCCAGGTTCTTGATGCCAATTTTGAGGTGTGCCATTGGACGGGCCTTTACCAGTTTCTTGTTCATATACGCTTCAAACGTAAGCTTTTGCACGTCAACATCGTGACACAGCGATACAAAGCGTTCGCGGCGTTCGTCACTCCGATAATAGGCGTTTTGCATGGCGCCCAAAACACGGAACACCTGTTTGTGTTCGCGCATGAACAGTTTGCGGGCCAGTTGCAAATCTTTTACGCGACCTGACGCCAAAGTAGCCGCTGCTGCAGTGGCCGCCACGCGCCCGCCAACCATCGCATAATAGATGCCTTCGCCCGATGACGGGGCAACAACGCCAGCCGCATCCCCCGCGAGGACCACGTCTTTGCCATTGTCCCAGCAATCAAGTGGTTTGAGCGGGATTGGCGCGCCCTCTTTGCGGATCGTTTTGCAGTCCGTCAGACCAGATACCGCACGCAGATCAGCGGTAGCCTTTTTGACGTCGACTGATTTGATCATGGATCCCATGCCGACGCTGGCCTGCTGCCCGTGCGGGAAAACCCAGCCATAAAAGTCAGGAGAGATTTTGCCATCGTAGATGACGTCGCAGCGTGCGGGATCATAAGTCAGGTTGCGCTCTGGGGCTTCGATAATCTCGTGATAGGCGATCACATACGGGATTTTTTCACCATCTTTGATTTCTGTGCGGGCTACGTTAGAACGCGCCCCGTCTGCGCCGATGACCAGCTTGGTTTTCAGCTTCATGGCGTTGCCGCTTACCTTGTCACGGTAGATAACATGGGTGCCGTCTGCGTCGCGTTCGATTTTTGTGAACGTACCGATGTAGCGGTGCGCGCCTGCCTCTTTTGCGCGGTTGCGCAGGAATTCGTCGAAATGCTCGCGATCAACCATGCCGACAAAGCCATTTTCAATCGGGATGTCCACTTGGCGTCCTGTCGGCGAAATCATGCGCGCAGTGTTCACCTTGGCGACGATCTGTTCTTCGGGGATAAAGAAATCTTCGATCAGGCGCGGTGGCACGGCGCCGCCGCAGGGTTTGATCCGCCCATCACGATCAATGAATGCTACCTTGTGGCCAGAGCGAGCGAGGTCTTCTGCGGCGGTGGCACCGGATGGGCCTGCGCCTACGATAACGACATCATATTGCATTGATCATTCTCCTGGAACGAGTGTTGCGGACGGCATTTTGCGGTCCATAATTTTGGCGGCCATAGCTGCGGCGGCAATGAAAAGGGCGGCTTCGGCGATAAAGACGATGCCAAAGGCTTGGGTGTCGCTCATGCTGAAGCGTAATAAATCGACCATCCCTGCGCCGACCAGCCCGCCAAACCCAGCGGCGATTGCTTGTGCCGCGCCCCAAAGACCCATGCGCGTGCCTTCGCGGCGTGCTGCACCTTGGGCGGCGAGCGCCATCATGGAGCCGATAGCTGCAACTGCGAACATGCCGTTGAAGAACCCCAAAAGGACGACGGCAGGTACAAGAGGTGCGCTTGGCCCGATGGGGCCAAGGAATGTGATCAGGATCAGCGCGAGTGCTGATCCAACGCAACCCGTCATGACCCAATTGCGCAATGCCCCGATTTTTAGACCAGTAGCGAGGATGCCAACGGATAGCATACCAAGGAAGACGCCACCGTTCTGAGCGCCCGATAGTGATGTCGATTGTCCGGGGGTGAACCCGAAGACCAGACCTGCATAGGGCTCTAGGATCAGTTCTTGCATGAAATATGCGGTCATCGATAGAAAGACGAAGATGGTAAAGTTGCGTGCTTTGCGCTCGCTCCAGACTTCTTTCAGGCCTTCGCGGAACGGCGTTGGGTCGGGTTCGCGAATTGCGATCAAGTTCCGTTCGATCCGCCAAACGGCGATGCAGGTGACCAATGTCGAAATGCTAACGACAATGCCAACGATCTTGATCAGCAAAGCTGGCGAATAGGGATCAATGAATTGACCAACGGTGCCTGCGGTTGCCGCAATTCCAAAGATCATCATCAGCCATGTGATTGTTGCTGCAGCCGCGCGGCGGTGCGGGGCAGTGGTTGTTGCCAGCAATGCCAGCAATGATGTGCCGGATGCGCCAACACCAAGGCCGATCAGCGTGTAGGCCACGATTGACACGGCCAGTCCCATTGCAAAGGATTCCGGGAAGATTGGCAAAGCGCAGGCGGCCATGAATGCCCCGAAAGCCAGCGCCAGCATGCCGCCGATAATCCAGCGCGTGCGGTGCCCGCCTGTGTCAGAATAAAAGCCCCAATGGGGTCGTGTCAGTTGGATTCCATAGTGCAGTCCGACCAACAAGCCGGGTAGGATTGCGGGCAACGAAAGTTCGACCACCATAAGGCGGTTTAGCGTCGATGTTGTCAGCACAACGATCGCGCCCAGCGCCATTTGCACAAAGCCAAGTCGGAATATCTGGAACCAAGTGAGCGTCAAATCAGCCTCCTATCGTGCGCAAAGCGACAGCGGCGATCATCATGCCGCTGATGTAAAACAAAATACCCATCCCTTGGTACCAAGGGGTTTTGCCTTCGGGGTTGCGTAGCAAAACCCGCATTGCCCCCAATTGAACGGCGAGCATCGCTATAACGCCTAGCGCGTGGAACGGCTTGTCCCAGTATGTCAGCAAAGCAATCACCAAGACCTGTGGAACGGCCATAATCCAGCACGCAACCCGCGCAGCCCGATCCGGCCCCAATGTGACCGGCAGGGACCGCAGACCCATTGCACGGTCACCTTCAATCGCCTTGAAATCGTTCAAAGTCATAATCCCGTGCGCGCCCAATCCATATAAAACGGCAATGACAATTACCTCGCTACTGGGTGCCCCTGCGGCCAAAACTGCGGCGCCGGTGATCCAGGGCAGCGTCTCGTAGGCGAGCCCGCAAAGGCCCGGCCCCCACCAACCAGATTTCTTGGCGCGGATCGGTTCAGCAGAGTAGGCCCAAGCTGCTGCAATCGCCAAAAGCGTCGCACCAAACCCCCATGGGCCAAGTTGGTAACCAAGAATAGCCCCGACAACAGTCATAACGAGCGCGATGTATAACCCCCAGCGCCCCGGTATCTGGCCTGATGGAATCGGCCGGTCGGGCTCGTTGATGGCGTCTACATGACGGTCGCACCAATCGTTCGCCGCTTGCGACATACCGCAGACAACCGGACCTGCCAGAATAACCCCAAGAGCCACCAAAAACCAATGATCAGAAGGGCTTGCGCCGGATGAAACAACGCCGCAAAGGTAGGCCCACATGGGTGGAAACCACGTAACAGGTTTGACCAAACGCAGCATCGCGCGTGGTTGCGGCCAGCGGTGATCAGTTGATGTGATCTGTATGTTAGAAGCGGCGCTCATATTGTCAGTCTAAATTGACAACTTTATTTGAACAAGTGTAAATTAAAGTTGACACTGTGCTATCTTGTCACTCCTGCGAGATGTTCATTTTACGTAGATTTTTAGCATTAAGGTCGCTTTTACCCCTGCTGACATATTCCCTACCTCGGGTAGAAAAAGGGGTGTCGAAATGCCTGCGAAACCGAACGCGCCTATCATCATCAAACGTAAAAAGGTGATCGTGGCAGGCGGCCACCATGGCGGCGCTTGGAAAGTGGCGTACGCCGATTTTGTGACTGCGATGATGGCATTTTTCATGTTGATGTGGCTGCTGAATGCGACGACCGAACAACAGCGCAAGGGCCTGGCTGACTACTTTTCACCGACCATTCCGATCAACCGAATATCCGGGGGCGGTTCTGGCGCGTTTGGCGGCGACAATATTTTTACCGAACAAACGCTTGCCCAAAGCGGGACGGGCACCAGTCAGCCGACTGTTGGCATGAATCCTGTCCAATCAGAAAGTGACGCAGATGCGGATGCGGCGGCGGCCGCACAAGTCGCCGCTTTGCGCGATATCGAGGCAGTTTTGATGGGGCAAGGTGGCGAAAGCATGGTGTCTGATCAGGCCCTACGTCATATTATCACGCGCCTCACCGACGAGGGGTTGGTGATTGAACTTTATGATCTGCCCGACGTCACGCTTTTTGTCGGCGAAACCACCACGCCTAATCCGGTTACGGCAGAACTGGCAAATGTCCTCGCACGTCTCTTTCTGGCGGTGCGCAATCCGGTCGCGATCGAAGCGCACTTGAGGGCGAAATCCGTGCTGCACATCAACTATCCGGTCTGGGAAATCTCAACCGGGCGGGCTGAGCAGATGCGCCGGATGATCGAAGCAGGGGGACTTGATCCGCGGCGTATCACCCGCATGACAGGTGGTGGCGATCGTGAACCGGCCGTGCGTGATGGCACTGCGCCGCGCAACAACCGGCTTGAGATCGTTTTGCTGCGTTCTGACATCTGAATTTTCATTCATATTCTATGTATTAGGGGCACGTTAAGATTGCGGCCTTATGAATACATGAACGACAGCTTCATGATCGATGCAGAAAGGCTCTATTAATGACGATTTCCTCTTCCCTGAACGCGAGTGTTGCAGGCCTTGCGGCCAACGCATCGCGCCTTGCGACGATTTCCGACAACATCTCGAACTCCTCTACCTATGGCTACAAGCGCGCAGTGACAGATTTTCAGGCGATGGTGATCGAAAGCGGCCAAGGGACATATTCTGCAGGCGGTGTTCGCACAACAACGACGCGCTTGATTGATGAACGAGGGGCATTGGTTTCCACGTCAAATCCGACTGACCTTGCGGTCCGAGGGCGCGGAATGTTGCCAGTAACGTCAGAGGCATCGGTTGCGATCGGCAATGGTGAAAACCCTTTGTTTTTGACAACGACAGGGTCGTTCCGGCCTGATGCGCAAGGGTATCTGCGCACCCCTGGCGGACTTGTTTTGATGGGCGTGCCAGCCGCACCTGATGGGACGATCCCAAATTATCCACGCGATTCGATAGATGGGCTTGTGCCGGTTCAAATTAACGCGAACCAGTTCGCGGGCGAGGCAACGACTCGTGTTGATCTGACCGTGAACTTGCCTGCGACATCGACCAGAGAAGATTCCGCAGGAGAAATAGAAACACTCTCGGTCGAATATTTCGATAATTTGGGGGCGTCCTCGAACTTGAATTTTACGTTCATACCAAACGTGCCAGTGACGGGCGCGTCGAATGAATGGACAATGCGCATCCGGGATAGTGAATCTGACATAGATGCGAACGGGATCCCAGATATTGTCGGCGAGTATACGCTGACATTTGATGCAACACGTGGCGGGGGTGGGACCCTTGCAAACGTTGATCTTGCTGATCCATTGGCCCCGATCGGTGGTGGATATGATCCGTTGACCGGTGCGCTTACGATTGCCGTTGATGGTGGCCCGATGGAGATCAATATCGGAGAGCTTGGCAGCTCAATTGGGCTGACACAGCTATCTGATGCTTTTGCGCCCGTTTCGATTTCAAAGAATGGAACGCCAGTTGGCAGTCTGACTTCAATCGAAGTCGATCAGAACGGTTTTGTTCGGGCATCATTTGATATTGGGATCAACCGCGTCTTGTATCAAATTCCTTTAGTAGATGTTCCCAACGTCAACGGGCTAGAAACACTTGATCAACAAAGTTACCGGGTTACGCCGGATAGCGGGTCCTTTTTCCTGTGGGATGCGGGTGATGGGCCAACCGGCGACATTGTAGGATTTGCGCGCGAAGAATCTGCGACCGATGTGGCCGGTGAATTGACCGAGTTGATCCAAACCCAGCGCGCATATTCATCGAATGCAAAAGTGATTCAGACGGTTGAGTTATCTTTGGCAGAACTGACTTCTTTGCCGGTAGAAATCATAGATTGTGTCTTGGACAAGTCGTTGTTGATCGACTTAAGCGTTTGCAGCGCGACCATCGCGCTGTTGTTGGTCAGAATGCTGGACATAAAAATGTTCCTTTGGATGCGGCGCTTTGCGCCAATTGTATTCAGGAATCCGCAGAAAATGCGGCTTGAAGCGTCATTCTGACGAAGTTGATCAAGGGCAATTACCGGCGATCGTGCTGTTCTAGCGATGCGCTCTTTAAACCCACTCAACCTGAACAAGTGATTAATCACTTAGCGCCGGATAAGGAAAATTTGATTGAAATTACGCTTTCTTTTCAACGGTTTTCTGCGCCTTTGATGTCAAAGTCATCTTGCCGAAAGGATCATAGGTCGTCAGCACGTCACGTACATCTTCAAGCGCTTCGACCCGCTTGCGTGCCGTTTCAACGCCGCGCAGCGCGGCGGCAATCAAGCTCTGGTTTTCGCTCAACCGTGATTTGAGTGTTTGCAGTACCTTTTTGGACGGCGGTGTTCGGGCTAAATGTTGCAAGCAACGTTCTTTAGTCACTGCAATTTCAGCCAACGCATCATAGCGCGCGCCAAGCAATGCGTGCCGTTCATCCGCTAGAATCGCGAATAACTGTGTCAGTGTATTATCCGCCATTGAGGCGTACTTTCATCGCTTCAAATAGTGCTTCTGCCAGTCCGATGCCCCCGGATTTGGCCATTTCTTTAGCCTGTGCTTCTCGCAGGAATGAAGAGAATTGTTCTTCGCCCTTTCCGCCGCCAAACGAATCACGCGGGGTGACAAGTCCCGCGGATTTCAACATTTCTGATAGAAATGTGGCTTCCAGTTTTTGCGCCGCATCGCGAAGTTTTGTGTCGGCTTGTATATAGTCAGGCAGGGGCGATGCCTGACGGGGTGGCGGTAAGATAGGGATCGTTGTCATCGGATTCTCCGTCGTGCATTTTTTGCGAAATTGACGGAGAGCCGTAAACATTCAGTAAGTTTTTTGCGGCAATACTCGGAAAACAGAGATTCTTTCGGAGAGCCGATGAACCCACTATCGATCATAGAACCGGCAGCAAATGCTGCCGCATCACCTTCGCGCCTTATCAAAGAGGGTAAGGCGCAGGAAGTTTCTGTGCTTTTTGCGGCGCTTGTTGAACTTGTAGGTCCCAAACCTGAGACGATGGTCTTGCCTGCAGACAGCACTGTCGTGCCTGTGCCGTCCAGTTTGGATGATCTTGATATCGATCCCCAGAGCCCAGCCGTGCAGACTGAAGCCGCGGACACCATGGCTACCTTGTCTATACCAATGCCGCAGAAAGAGGTTCCAAAGTCAACAAATGGTGTGCTTGATGCGCCGCGCCACGCACTGTCGCCGCACCCTCAACGCGCGAGCAGTCCAGAGAAATCCATAGATGGCAATCCGGCACCGGCGCCTCCCGCACCTCTCGCCAAGGGTGCGGATCCCGCGCCCTTAATATCGGTGGGCTTGTCTTCGGCCCAATCAATGGTCGAAGGGCGCATTTTGAAATTGCCAAAGATCGTCATGGGACAAGCAGGTGAAAAGCCGGAGGTTCGAACAGAGATTCCAGCAAAAGCAAAGCAATCGAGTCAGGCTGGCGGGCCATTTCAGCCGGCTGCGACGTCTGTAAACCAATCAATTCCAAAGCCCGCAGCGACGCTTGCGCAAATGCCTGAACCGGTCACCCCACGTGCACGGAACATGCAAGAGCGAGTAACATCAGGGGTATCTCATTTGCATCCAACCAATGCGGCAGCTTTGGTACCAGCGTCGTTTACTGTCGCCGCACAGCCAATCGTGGCGAAGACGCAAGGCATCACGGCCGGGGTTGTCGAAATTAGCGAGCCCACCGTCAAAGGGTTGGAGCAGGACGGACTACCTGGCCTTGCTGGCCCAGATCGCACAGCTACTACAGTTTCGGCGGCCAACAGTGTGATGGCGGCAGCGCCTGAAACCGCGCGACATGCGGCACATCAGATTGCGACTGCAATTGTTCAGGCGAATGGCAAAGCAACCGAAATCCTGCTTAATCCAGATGAGTTGGGGCGGGTGCGCATGTCGATGTCGGCAGTGGATGGCAACTTGACGCTAGTGGTTTTGGCAGATCGTCCCGAGACACAAGAACTGTTGCGCCGTCATATCGACGTCTTGGCGCAAGAGTTTAAGGCTCTGGGATATGATAGTGTGTCGTTCACTTTCAATGCGGATGGGCAGTCCGGCACAGATGGCGCCAATGACGAATCCGACGGCGATCCGACGGCAACAATGGAAAAAGTTACGGAAACCGAAGAAGCAACCAAGCCAGTTCTCAGCAGTGGTCTTGATCTACGATTATAGGGAAAAATTATGGAAATCACACAATCGCCGGCGACTGCACCATCCGCCCTACCTACGGCGGGCGCTGACGCATCGCTTAACTCTGATTTTGAAGTGTTCTTGCAGATGTTGACGGCGCAGATGAAGTATCAAGATCCTCTCAATCCGGTTGATTCAACCGATTATGCCACGCAGTTGGCGACGTTTTCTGGGGTTGAACAGGCTGTACTTACAAACGATCTGTTGAAATCGCTCACGACACAAATGACAGTTGGGGGCTTGTCAGATATGGCATCTTGGGTGGGTCGCGAGGCACGAACATCTGCACCAACCTATTTTGACGGGAAGCCGATTGAGCTATTCCCGCAGGCAATCGGGGCCGCGGACACCAAAGAAATCATTGTCCGCGATGAAAGTGGCGCAGAAGTGCAGCGTATCCCATACGCGTCTGGATCGGAAAGCATTCAATGGGCCGGGGTTCAGGCAAACGGTACACCAATGCAAGCGGGGCTCTATAGCTTTCAGATCGTCGGAAAGGCAAACGGTGACGTGACGGGGCAGGCGGGGGTTGATGTCTACAGCAAGGTGAATGAGGCCTCGGATCGAGGCAGAACAGACCATGCTGATCATGCAAGGTGGTGCCGCCGTCCCAAGCAACCAAGTGACCGCGCTACGTGATGCGTTGGGCTAGAGCAGTGTGCTGATCCAAACGGCGCCACCCACCAAAACACCGCCGAAGGCCATCCACGACAGGCGTGCAATTCGGCGCTGCGGCTTGGGCGGCGGCGGCGGGTTGTTCTGGCGGATCAAGGCGTCTTGGGCCAAGCGGGGCAATTGTGGACCAAAGCGGGACAAAATGCGCACAGTTTGCGCGAGGTCACGCAGTAGCGCCTTTGGGCCAATGCTTTCCTTGATGTAGTCTTCGACGACGGGTTTAGCGACCTGCCAGATGTTCATATGTGGATCAAGTGACCGCGCGACGCCTTCGACGACGACCATCGTGCGTTGTAGCAAAATCAGTTCCGTCCGCGTCTCCATACCAAAACGCTCGGTTACCTCAAACAGATAAGTCAGCAGCCGCGCCATTGAAATGCGGCTGGCATCCATTCCGAAAATAGGCTCGCCGACAGCGCGCAACGCGCGTGCAAATTCATCAACATCCTGGTTCGCGGGAACGTACCCTGCCTCGAAATGGACCTCGGCAACGCGCTGATAATCCTTTCGGATGAAGCCAAACAAGATCTCGGCGTAAACACGGCGCGTGTATTCGTCCATACGCCCCATGATCCCAAAATCATAGGCGATGATGTCACCATTTGCAGCGACCTTTAGGTTGCCTTGGTGCATGTCTCCGTGAAAATACCCGTCACGAAGCGCGTGGTTCAGGAATAGTTGCAAAACCCGTGTCGCGAGTGCCCGCCTGTCATGGCCCGCTGCATCAAGCGCATCGTTCGAGCCGATGTTTGTGCCTTCTGCCCAATCCAGCGTCATGACCCGACGACCGGACAAATGCCACCGCACCTTTGGCACCTGAAATCCCGCATCATTTTCGGTATTTGCCGCAAATTCAGACGCGGCAGAGCTTTCAAGCCGCAGGTCCAATTCGCCCATCACCACGCCTTCAAAGTGGGTGATAACATCCATCGGGCGCAAACGGCGCGACGACGGGGATAGTAATTCGATCGCACGGGCTGCAAAATAGAACGCATCGATGTCTTTGCGGAATGCTTTTTCGATACCAGGGCGCAGGATCTTAACCGCAACTGCTTCGCCGGTGTCTGCTAAATGCGCCTTGTGAACTTGCGCAAGCGAAGCAGCCGCGACGGGTTCTGAAAAAGATGCAAACAGCTGATCAAAAGAAGAACCCAGTTCGCTTTGGATCGCCTTCTTTGCTTCTTGCATCGAAAATGGCGGCAACTTGTCTTGTAGCACACGCAGTTGAACCGCCAATTCGTCGCCTACGACATCGGGCCGCGTCGAAAGTACTTGGCCGAATTTGATATACGCAGGTCCTAGTGCAGTAAGCGCACGCACCGCCGGCGGGGTTGCCACATCGCCTTTGTAGCCAAGCCATTGGAACGGCCAAACCAGCGTGCGGAACGTGATCCGCAACAATGGACCTGCATCAAATGCATCCAGAACGACCTTCATCGCGCCGGTTCGTTCCAATGTCGCGCCCGTGATGATCAGGCGAATAATGTTGTGAGGTCCGCGCAATTTAAAGCTTCCATCCAGAATGCAGGGCAGCAACGCCCAATGTTAGATTGCGGTACTTTGCATTTCCAAATCCAGCGTCGCGCACCATCCCCAGAAAGGTTTCTTGGTCGGGGAATTTACGAATAGATTCAACAAGATACTGATAGCTGTCCCGATCCCCCGCAATCATCTGCCCCATGCGCGGGATCACATTGAACGAATATGCATCGTAGGCCGCCTGCATTGCAGGGTTGGGCAATTGGCTGAATTCTAAGACCATGAGACGCCCGCCGGGTTTTAAGACGCGGTACGCCTCTGCCAGCGCATCTTGGGGGCGGGTGACGTTTCGAATGCCAAAGCTGATGGTGTAGACGTCAAATGTGTTCGCCTCGAACGGTAGCGCCATCGCGTCACCGACAACCCAGTCAAGGCTGCTGGACATTTGTTCCGCCTCGGCGCGTTTGCGCCCTTCGATCAACATCTGCTCTGTCAGATCAAGTACCGTGGCGTGCCCATAGCCCGCGCGCTTCAAGAAACGGAAAGAGATATCACCCGTGCCGCCCGCCACATCCAACAGCCGCTGACCTGGCCGTGGCGCAAGCCAATCCATCATCGCGTCTTTCCAAATCCGGTGAACACCGCCCGACATGACATCGTTCATAATATCGTATTTGCTAGCCACCGAGGAAAAGACCCCTTGGACGCGCCCCGCTTTTTCGTCTTCGCGAACGGTCTCGAACCCGAAATGGGTGGTGTTTTCTGGGGTATCAGTCATGTGGGGTTGCCTATCGGTTTGTTACTAGACTTTATAGGCCGCCAGACGCGAATGACAATTGGACCATTGCGCCATGAAAGAAACCAATCATGCCTGAACTGCCCGAAGTTGAAACCGTCAAAGCAGGCATTGCCCCCGTGATGCAGGGGCGCGTCATTGCGAACGCGCAAGTAAACCGCCCTGATCTGCGTTGGCCGTTTCCCGAAAACATGGCTGCGCGCCTCGCAGGGCAGCGCGTTCTTGGCCTGCGCCGCCGTTCCAAATACATCCTCGTGGATTTGGAAAGTGGCGAAACCCTTTTGATCCATTTGGGAATGTCGGGACGCATGCTGATTTCGGGACATATGGTAGGCGATTTTCATCATGCGCATCCAGCACCCGCAAAGCATGATCATGTTGTGTTTGAAATGGACAATGGCGTGCGCATTACCTTCAACGATGCACGCCGCTTTGGTGCGATGGACCTTATGGACACTGCCGCGCAAGACGACCACTGGCTGATCCGCGATCTAGGGCCAGAGCCGCTGGGAAATGCTTTCAATGAAAGCTACCTGATCGAAAGGCTAGGCGGTCGCAATATGCCGATCAAATCTGCTTTGCTGGATCAAAGAATCGTATCAGGACTTGGTAATATCTACGTTTGTGAAGTTCTGTTTCGTGCAGGCATCAATCCCAAACGTAAAGCCGGTCAAATCAGTGCCAAACGTGTGGCAACATTGGTCCCGCTTATCCGCACTGTTCTGACCGAAGCGATTGCTGCAGGTGGGTCTTCTTTGCGCGATTACCGCCAATCAGACGGCGAACTGGGGTATTTTCAACATGTTTTTCAAGTCTACGACCGCGAAGGTCAGAACTGCGTAACCCATGGATGTGACAGCGTAATCAACCGAATCGTCCAATCTGGACGCTCAAGTTTCTTTTGTCCGCAATGCCAAAGATAACTTGATCTGTCTGCCCGCTTTGCTAAGCCTTGGGGCCTGACCAGCGGCAAAAGGGACAGCAGCATGGCCTATGACAAGATCATCGTCGATATCAACGACTACGTTGCGACTATCACGCTAAATCGGCCTGACGCGATGAATGCGCTGAACGGCGAATTGCTGCGCGAATTATGCACCGCGCTGGAAGAGGCCGATGCAAGTGACAAGGTGCGCTGCATTATCATTACCGGCTCTGAAAAAGCATTTGCAGCTGGTGCCGACATTTCCGAAATGGCCGATAAATCATTTGTCGAGATGTACACCCAGCGGTTTTTTGAAAACGAAACCGATCGTTTCAATCGCACGCGCAAGCCAATCATTGCGGCGGTCGCAGGCTATGCGCTGGGCGGAGGTTGCGAGCTTGCGATGATGTGTGACTTCATTATTGCCGCTGAAAATGCGAAATTTGGCCAGCCAGAGATTAACCTTGGCGTCATGGCCGGATTGGGGGGCACCCAGCGTTTGACGCGCTATGTCGGTAAGTCAAAATCGATGGATATGCATTTGACGGGCCGCTTTATGGATGCCGCCGAGGCAGAGCGCAGTGGCCTCGTGAGCCGCGTTGTGCCTGCCAAGAAGCTGTTATCCGAAGCGAAAGCCGCCGCAGAGAAAATCTCCGAGAAATCGCAGATTGCAACGATGGCCGCAAAAGACGCAGTTGGCCGCGCCTACGAGACGACATTGGCCGAGGGTCTGAACTACGAGCGGCGGTTGTTCCAGTCATTGTTCGCGACCGAAGATCAAAGCGAAGGCATGGCTGCCTTCACCGAAAAACGCGAACCGCAGTTCCGTGATCGGTAGGGCTTTTCTTTTCCAGAAAACTACCCTAATAGCCCTTCCATACATGCGCGTGCGGCCCGCTCTGGCCAGAATCACCGGTTCGAAAACCCGGGGCTTGGGCTGATTGCGCTATTGAAATTCAATTTGACCCTATCAAGGGCCCAGTAAGGAACGAACACATGGCAAACTCCCCACAGGCGAAAAAACGCGCCCGTCAAAACGAAGCCCGCTTTGCAATCAACAAAATGCGTCGCTCGCGGATTCGTACATTCTTGCGCGCCGTCGAAGAGGCGATTGCGTCCGGCGATCAAGCTGCAGCAACTGCCGCATTGAAAGCAGCACAGCCAGAAATCATGCGCGGCGTCACAAAAGGCGTCATGCACAAGAACACTGCGTCGCGCAAAGTGTCCCGTCTGGCGTCCCGCGTCAAAGCCGTGAGCTAAACACCTGATTCTGCCGCGAGGCACACAAACTAAATAGATCAAGCGCGTCCTTTCAGGGCGCGTTTTTTTTATGTGGGTGTTGTGAAGCTGCGCAGAAATTGTGACATTTCAAAGGGCCAAGAGATTCTTTTCCGGCAATCATTGAGTCAAGCGCGATGTTATGTTGAACGAAGCCCAAACCCCTTGCTAACTTGTCCATGCGATTCACATCGTTCCGGGGGGACATGAGGGGATTTGCATAGGATCAAAGGCAGGCCTGCGTGTGTTATCGCAGCTGTCAGAGACAACATCTTATGCTGAACTTTATGCAATTGTGGTCGGGCATTTTGCAGTTTGTACTGCGTGCTTTGACCCAGTCGTGTCTGCGCTAACACTGGGGGCTGCTCCTTGGTAATAGCTGCTGCTTATGGCCCTAAACTGCTGCCGCTAGGCGCTGCTTTATCTCAATTAGAGATTGGGCCGTGCCGCAGCCACTGGTTATGGGTAAAAGGAAAACCGCTCAGGAGAGGCAACCTGCGCGACAGTACCTTTTTGTCTCGGGCAATGTGTCGTCGATGCGAAACGCGTCGAAAAAATGGGACGGCATGTTATGGGGACAACACGAGTATGACGAACGATATCTGGGCAAAGGTGTTGGGTGCGCTGAAGGACACCGTTGGAGCAAGCAATTACTCTAGCTGGATCGCGCCACTTGAATTTACGCAACTATCCGGTGGTGTCGCGATCTTTGATGTGCCGACGAATTTCATCGGCAATTACGTGTCCCAGAACTTTGGTGATCAAATCATTTATCAGATGAATAAAGTCGGCGAAGAAGTGCAGCGTTTGCAGTTCCGTGTTCCATCACAAGCGCGCCCAGCGTTGTCTCCAAAGACCGCAGCTCATGGGATTGCCCGCGACAAGACATCTGGCTCTCCGCTTGATGCGCGTTTCACTTTTGACACCTTCATCGTCGGTAAGCCAAACGAGTTGGCACACGCTGCCGCCCGCCGTGTCGCCGAAGGTGGTCCGGTGACTTTTAACCCGCTGTTTCTTTATGGTGGTGTTGGTCTTGGTAAGACGCATTTGATGCACGCGATCGCGCACGAGCTGAAGCAACGCTCGCCTGAATTGAATGTTCTGTATTTGTCGGCAGAGCAATTCATGTACCGCTTCATCACCGCCCTGCGCGAACGCAAAATGATGGACTTCAAGCAGCTATTCCGGTCGGTCGATGTCCTGATGGTTGACGATGTGCAGTTCATCGGTGGCAAAGACAGCACTCAAGAAGAATTCTTTCACACGTTCAATGCGCTTGTTGATTCAGGCAAACAGATCATCATTTCCGCCGACCGCGCGCCGGGTGAGATCAAAGATCTGGAAGAGCGGATAAAATCCCGTCTGCAGTGTGGCCTTGTCGTCGACCTGCATCCAACCGACTACGAATTGCGTTTGGGTATCCTGCAGTCAAAAGTAGACGTTTATTCTGCCCAGTACCCCGAGCTTGAAATCGCTGATGGCGTGCTGGAATTTTTGGCGCACCGCATTTCAACCAATGTCCGTGTATTGGAAGGGGCGCTGACCCGTCTTTTCGCATTCGCTTCGCTGGTTGGCCGCGAAATCACGCTTGATCTGACACAAGACTGCTTGTCAGACGTCCTCAAAGCATCTGATCGCAAGGTCACGGTCGAAGAAATCCAGCGTAAGGTATCAGAGCATTACAACATCCGCCTGTCCGATATGATTGGCCCAAAGCGGGTACGCAACTATGCCCGCCCCCGTCAAATCGCGATGTATCTGGCGAAAAAGATGACCAGCCGGTCATTACCGGAAATCGGCCGCCGGTTTGGTGGTCGCGATCACACGACGGTC
>Ga0208660_1000221_pt1 | contig 22127 bp, 22 predicted proteins | sample DEB08_DNA_13_FD_184527 | JGI IMG/M metagenome (GOLD analysis project Ga0208660, IMG submission 184527) | Aqueous microbial communities from the Delaware River and Bay under freshwater to marine salinity gradient to study organic matter... | ecosystem: Environmental > Aquatic > Marine > Coastal ... | reverse complement strand
CCCTAACTAGAGTTGATACGATTCAACTTGAAATTCTGGAACTATTAGGTTTACCCGTGGATTTATATAATCAAATTATAGCACAGCTTAATTCTATTTTCTTATCAAATTTTAAACGAACCTAGCGTTCTATCGCTTTATTTCTAATCTTGTCAGATTTCAATACATCTGTTTTTTTCTTTGGGGTTCTAGTTTCAACTATATCATTCTTATATTTTTTTTTCTGTTCAGCTAGAATGAATTTATTTCCCTTAATTTTTAAAAAAAGAGGCTTATAGTTTCTTAGGTTAGATGATATAGACCTCTTTGAAACATTCTTCCTGTCAAATACGAGGTTGATATGTTCGGTAATTTCTTTTACTGATAATGGTCTATTGAGACGCCTCATAGACTTTAGAATCAAATCTTTTTGACTATCTGTATTAGGAGACCATTCTATTAGCGACCATATACCCATTTTTCCAATGGGCATAATCTTATCATCTTTTTTAAGGTTAGATTTTAATTGATTAGCGTCAATTGGTTTTTCACTATTTATTAATCGAGTGTTTATTATATTAAGTAATTCATTATAGCTTAATTCTTTGTTTTTTTCAACTAATACTCTATAAGCATAATCATTAATTGATGATAAAGCAGCAAATGAGATTTGAAATTTAGAATCACTAAGTGCCTCAACCTCTATTATATTATTGCAGGCAACTTTTATAAAGTCATCTTCAACTTCAAAATTATCTAAAACAGCAATTGCAATATCATCAAATGAAACGGGAATGACTTCGGCTTGCAAATATTTTACGATTAAATTAGCAACATCAAAAAACAAGTCTTTATCAATGGCATTATTGAAATAAAAACTGTTATTTTTAAGTACAAAACGACGATTTGATTCAAATTCATTAAACCCCCATACCTTCAGTAGGCAATCAAGATAATTTTTTGAATAATCATCTAAAGATTTAATACCATACTCATTTAATAGCATTTCCAAATTTTCTCTGTTAATAACAGAGAATCCTGAAAGCTCTTTTTGGAAGGATTTAATAATAGAAATTGCCTCAACATTCGTTGTACAATTCCATTTTTTAATGAATTTTCCATTTAAGATTTCTTTAACTTCCTCTTGAAAATTAACTAGAATCTGCCTTACTCTTTCAGTTTCAAATTTATACCTAGAAGCCATTTTTACTCTTGGGTATTTTTTACTATTAAGCCCAAAAACTTTTCTAGTTATATTACAATATTTTTGATTTAATTCTTTAGACTTTGTGGTTTTGAAGGAAAAATTCGCTTTTAAAGCGAAGAAATCTTCTATTATATGAGTAAATAGCAAAAGGAAATTTTGATTTGATAAGTCAATTTCTAAAGTAAATGGTAAAATTTTGGGTTGGCTCTTTTCATATTCATTTATGAATCTTTCTGGGTCTGAGTTAATATCATTTTTTAGGTCTTCAAAAAGTGAAATCATTTTTGCACCAACAGACGGTAACTTGGAAAACTCACTCGAAGTTAACTTCTCTACATCTCCTAGAGTCAATATATCATTTTGAATAAACTTGTTTAATAATTTCGTTGGAATAATTATATTTACTGATTCTATTTTTATATTTAAATATTCTATTTCCATTTTATGTAATTTGTTTTATAGTAATTACCTACCAAATCCTAGAGGCAACTTTCCTTTCTTCCTTCCCTAAAGCATTAGCATAAATAGCCGTAACTTCTAAGGAACTATGCCCCATCCATTTACTAACCAAATTCAACGGTATTCCTTTTTCTAAACAATGAATAGCGAAACTATGGCGTAGACCTTTAGGGCAAGCGTGTACGCCTTCAATATTTGCTTTCCATGATTTTTTACGATAGACTATGGTTACAAGCAATATCAAGTATTCTTTTTAAGAAAAAAATATCGGTTTAGAATAGGGTAGGTTTTTTAAATTATCTGGTATGTTTTCTAAAAGAAATAATACATTTCTTATAAAGTAATGTATCAGAGTCATTCAAATAAACAGAAAAAACAATATGGAAAAGGTGGGATGCCGGAAAATAGCGATACACTATTAGTACAATTTTGTATCACTAATTGATGATACCTTTTTTCTTCTTAAATAAACAATCTCTCTATAAATTATGAAAGATATAAAAATTGATATTAAGGTAAATGAAATTGCGTTAAATTGACTATTTGAAAAAAACACCAAACGAATATAATGAAAAATCAATAAAATAGAGTAAATAATAAATATTATTGAAGTTATGCTTTTAAAATCAGATAAAAAATATTTAGATATTTTCTCTTTTTTAGCCTGCTTAATATTGTAGTAGATAAATAATATTAATGCTATAGTCCCTAATATATAAAATAAAATTGCCTCGTTATAATTAGAGTTGTGGTTTTCATTAAACCATTTAAATTGGTTGTAGGTCTTCTTAATTTCTGTTGCTGCGATGAATCCGCAAATTACGTATCGGATTATTGAAGTCAATCTATTTGCTTTTGATTCATCAATTTTATTCCCTTCCAAATTGTCATCTAATATATTATCCATTGTTCAAATTTCATTTGTCATCCAAAATTATTTCAATGCTGTATCATTCTGATATTCAACTTTACATTTTCTATGAAGCATGGAACTTCAATTGTCAACAATGCCCCGCATCCAATCCCTCCAACATCGCATTAAATTCCTTGGGACTAGATTCAAACATAGCTGCTCGTTTGGGCCAAACCTGCTTAATAATCGTCGAATTATTCATCGGATTCCCTTCGCCCGAAATCTCGCCAATCACCCAAGTAGGGACATTCAATTCCCGTATCTGGTAATACATGACACGAGCCGTATCTTCCAAGTCGCCTTCATTCTCCCATTCGTTAGCGAAGATTAAAAAAGCGGTTGGCTGGTTACAGGTAGAACAGGTCATTGTTTTATTAGCGACGGTGTGCCTGGTCGCTGGTCCCGCTCTTCTGGGTTTTTCGCTTCTTGCTTTTTTTCCGAGGGTCGATTCTGCAAATTCAATAACTTGTTGGCTCAATGGCAGAAAAATCGCTTTTCGCTTTTTGTGCATGCCGTCATCGGGACCGCCTGACAATTCGCTGGTGAATTTGGTTTCCCCATTCGGTTGACCTTGTACGACGATACGTCCTAAGTCTCCTAGTTTGTTGTGTCGGAAAGTGTACATCCAATGTTTTCCTGCGGGTTCTTTGCGCATGGTAACTTCTGGTGGTAATTGAAAAGACATGAGTGTTTTATAAGAAGTTAATAAAATGATGAATTTGGTGGTTGCTCATCTTTTGACAGAAGACAATTACTCAGGTGTAGTTTTTGTTTAAGGGGAAATTACGTCTGAGTAATTTATGTTGAAAAGAATTAATTTTCCTGCTACTCCTTTAATTCCGCTATGAATACCGGAATTGAAACAACATTTTAATGTATGGTAATTACCATACATTAAAATCCTTTCTTAAATCGCTCGGCTATTCTTTTCAATTCTTTTAGACTTTTTTGATTCCCTATCTTACTATCCATCCATTTGTGAGCATCCATCAAATAATCTTCTCGTTCTTCTATACTCATATCCCATTTAATAAACATAGCATTGAGAAATAATAAATTAGCTAATGCTGTTAATTCCTGTATGGTCGCATAATCTCTTTGGTTGCTGCCTACTTTTGATGTTGGGTTTTGTACTTCCCAATTTTTAGCGGTATGACCAAAAACAATTTTGTTCAGCATATCCATTTCGGCAGCAAAGGGTTGTCCTCCTTCATATAAGGCATGCTTTAAATCTTTGTCGTGGATATTATCTAAAATGGTACTCATTAATAAATGATGGTTCGTCATTACCACCAAGCGTTCTATTCTAAAGGGATCCGCCAATCGTTCATGTTCTTCTTTTTTTAGTCGTTTGAATTCTTCATAAACCCACACTTTAAATTGAGGATCTAGCCAAGTAGCGAATTCAAAGGCAATTTCCTGATGTGCCCAAATACCACCGTATCGCCCTCGCTCTACTCTTATCCCACTAGCATTTGTATAATTAATCCACTTGGATGGAGAAATGGAGCTTTGTCCGCTAAAAAAATCATCCTGAATGGCTCGAAAACCAGCAAAGTCCATTCTAGGGGCATCGACAAAATCAACGTTATTTTTTTCTTCCCATGCTTTTAAATACCGAATAGTGTTTTTGGTATTCATCCAAGTGGTAATCGTAATTGCTGACCGCTCTTCTCTGATATTAGCCATGTGTCCTATATTGATGAATTCATCATTAGAAATACCAATAGTGATGCCATCAACAGTTATTTCGAGTTTATTCATTGCTTGACGTTATAATTACTAAGCGCATTCATTTTCGCTTTTGTTCTATTCAATAGTAGAGTGGTAAAGTTCGGGAAAATAGCCGAGCCATCCAAAACCTTATTTTCAAACAAAAAATTATTTTTTTAGAAATCCATGGGTACATCTTTTAAACCCAAAACACTCCTTACTGTAACGCATAACGAAATGCACAATAGTAACAAAAATAATCTAAAAAAATAATCATTATGAAAAATTCAATCCTCTTCACATTCATCGCTTTATTCACTTTCGCTTTTTCTTTTACTGCTATCGCTGACAACGGCGGATATTGCAATAATAACTACGCTTATAAAACCGTCAAACATGGGGATACTTACAAGGTAGGACAAGATGTGTATGTAAAAGTAGCTGCCCAAAAATACCAAGACATTGCCTATATGGATTTATATATCAATGGCCATAAAGTAAGACGAGAAATGAATGCACCTTACGAATGGGCAAGACCACATAGCAATGGTGACCATTACCTTAGAAACATGAAAGCAGGAACTTATAGATTAAAGTGTGTGGTGAAAACGAAGTGCGGTGGTCAATACCAAAAAGAATTAACTTTCTACGTCAAGAATCAACATAACAATTACTGCAATACCAACTATTACTACGAATACGCTAAGCATAATACTAGCTGCCAAGCAGGCAAAGATTTATATGTGAAAGTGAAGGCTGAAAAGCACCAAGATGTGGAATACATGGAATTATACTTGAATGGCCATAAAGTAAGACGAGAAATGAATGCACCGTATGAGTGGGGAAGAAAGAATACAAATGGTGATAACTACTTAAGAAACATGAGACGAGGGACTTACCAATTGAAATGTAAAATTAAGACTCGATGTGGGGAGATTATTTGGAAGCAAAGTACGGTTTATGTCAATTAATACTGAAATATAATCCCAAAAAATAAACGGTAAGGTGATTTTAGTCGCCTTACCGCTTTTGGCTTTTTCCCTACTTCGTTTTGCCAAGTGGATGGGGTAGGGAAGAAGATTTATAGGATTATTTTTTTAACAGCTGCTTTTTTAAAAGTGGCTGTTTTTTTGTTCCACCCGTTCTCCTAAAGTCGGCAAGCGTCAAAAAACTATCCAATAAAATTAGTTGTCTTTAAGTTTTATTGTTTTTCTTCTTACTTATAGCATCTATAATAGTTAAAAAGCATTCTCTATAATTACTGCTTATAGGAATCTCCTTCCCATCTATGACTACGCAATGTTTTTTGACCGTTTCTATATGTTTTATTGCAACAATATAGGAGCGATGTATTCTTACAAAGAACTGCTGAGGTAGTAATTCTTTTACTTCTGATAGTTTATAACGTGCTAGAATGGAACGCTTGGTAGAATGGAACGTCACATAATTACCATCACTTTCTATGTATTTTATATTTTGAATAGGCAATTGATGAAATTCCGAACCGCTTTTGATAAAAACGGTTTGTTCAGATACATCAGGAGAAGTTTCAGCATTTGTTGTTATCCCTACTTTATTTTGATTCAATACTTGTTTAGCGTTCATTACTGCTTGAAGTAAGCGATCAAATTCAATAGGTTTTAAAAGATAGTCCACCGCTTTAAGTTCGTAACTTTCCAAAGCATATTCCGAATAGGCTGTTGTAAAAATAATAAGTGGCGGTTTTTGTAAAAACTTGGGAAAGCTAATTCCAGATAACTTAGGCATATTGATATCTAAGAAAAGAAGGTCAACTGTATGCTTTTGAAGATACTCAAGTGCGTCTAAAGGATCTCTAAATGTTGTTTTTAATTCCATAAAAGGAATATTATTTAGATGAAATTTAAGGACATCAATAGCAGCTGGTTCATCATCAATTATTATATAGTTCATAAAATAGTTAATCAATATGCAGTTTAAGTAATGATATAAAATATCCTTTTTCCACCTTTGTTTCTAATTTATGTGCTTTGGGATACAGAATAGACAGTCTTTTTTTTAAATTATCAAGACCAAAGCCAGAAGCACCATCTTTCAAACCAAAAACGGCTTGATGCATTGTATTGGTAACTTTGTAAGATAATTTATTTTGAGTTACCTCCAAAGATATATCTATTATGGATTTAACCTTTGTGTCTATTCCATGTTTAATGGCGTTTTCAACAAATGGAATAAGTATCATAGGACTTATTTTTACGTTTTCAATGTCTCCTTTAATAGCGAAATTAATAAATACATCATCGTCTTCAGCGATGCGTAACTGATATACCTGAATAAATTTCTTAAGATGATGAATTTCTTTTTCCAATGCCACGCTATTTTCATTAGTTTCATACACCATATAGCGCATCAATTCCGCTAATTTTGCAATGCCATCTGCCAATTCGGGCACATTGTTTTTTAATGCCTTGGCATAAAAACTATTGAGCACATTAAACAAAAAGTGCGGATTTATTTGAGCCTTCAGAAAAGCCATTTCTGTAGTTAGTTTCTCTTCATATAAAATCCGCTTCAGTTTTTCACTTTGAAACCAAGCTTTAATTAAGGCATAGGATAAACCAAGTAAGAGTATGAAAAAACTACTCGTTGCATTATAGCCCAGATAACTCAAATAAGACTCACTTTCACTAGAGAAAAAACCAACCAACCAATAATAATCAATAAAGCTTTCAAACAAATTAATGAGTACAAAAACACTTATTAAGGTAACGATTAAAAGCGATATCTTTTTTAGACGTAAAAATCTAGGAACAATAAAAAATGCAGTAGCATAAAATATAATCTGATTCATAAGCATTCCAAACAATATTGCAAGCCAAAAGGGCCCAGTATCTTTCCTGAAATCAGATATAGTATTCACATAATTCAAAATCAAAAAATAGGCAACTCCCCAAATCAAAATATGTATTGTTACTTCTAGATATTTTTTCATTTCACCTATTTTAAGTATCAAAAATAGTGTATTAATTGGTTTAAGCGCAAAGGAAGGGATAAAGGAAGTCTTTAAAGTGACCAAATTCAATATTCCTGTGAAGTTTGTATTATTTCACATGGTCCTGCGTGTATGTCACAGGAAATAACCTAACAATCACATTCCTTTTATTTTATAATCTTAACGCATTACTATTGCTTTATTTTAATCTTAAACCATAAATAAATGAAAAAAGTAATTGTAATCGTAATGGTATTAGTCTCAGGGTTTAATTCATTTGGACAGACTGATTCTACTAAAGAATTAGAAAAAAGTATTAACGAATTATTTGAAAGTTATGCCCATTATAACCGATTTATAGGTAGTGTTTTAATAAGCCAAAATAATGACATAATTTATAAAAAAAGTTTTGGCTATGCTGATATGGAGCATCAAAAAAAGAATACTGAAAATTCCATATTCAATATCGCTTCTGTTACCAAACCATTGACAGCTGTTGGGATTATGAAATTGGTTGAAGATGGCAAGCTTACATTAGAAACGCCTATTAATACTTATTTCCCAAGCTTTATACCTGATTTTTCAAAAAGTATCACCATTCGTCATTTGTTAAATCATAGTTCTGGTATGCAGGCTAATATTGGAAGAATAGACGATGAAGGCAATGGTTTAATGCCGGGAGAAAACCCGATAACACTAAATGATCTATTAGAAGAATTTAAAGATTCTAAACTAAAATTTAAACCTGGAACAGGCTATGAATATAATAATTTTGGATACTCGCTTCTTGCGTATATCATTGAAAAAGAGAGTGGACAGTCCTATGCAGACTATATGGAACAAACTGTTTTTAAACCAGCTAATATGAAAAATACGGTTGTCGACAACTATAAATCCTTGAGCAAGAAATCTTTTTCCTATACAGGCTTAGGTATGGAGGAATTTAAAAAATTCAGGTCCCCTATTCATTCTTCTTGGGTAATAGGAGCTGGTAATATTAATTCTACTACAGAGGATTTATTAGTCTTTATGGAAGCATTAGAAAGTGGTATATTGTTAGCACCAGCAGCTGTAGATAAACTTTACAGTTATACACAATCAATAGGCTTTAATGATTCAGAATATGGATTAGGTTGGAGAATTGAGCATAAAGGGGGAGAAAAGTGGATAAACCATACTGGTTTACTTCCTGGCACCACTTCTATAATAGGTTCATTGCCAGAAAAAAATGTTAAAATTATCATCCTTTCCAATGCTACTTCTACCGATCTAATTACAGAAGATACTTTTCAAGGAAAAAGTCAGTTTGTTGATGGAGCAATAATTGATAATATTATTGCTGTATTGCAAGGTAAAAAACCAAAATTGCTCCCATTGGCAGTTAAGATAAATAGTAAGAATAGGGAGGATTACAGCAGAACGTATGTGCTGGATACCGATCATTCTTTGATTCTAACTAAACAAGGTGATGATTATTCATTGGAAACAATAGGTACAGAATCTTGGTCCGTTTTTACCTATCAATTTTCAAGAAATGCTAAAGAAGACAATAAATCTAGTGAAATTGCTTTGTATTTTGCTAATGCAATGAGCACCCAAAACTTCGAAGGACTTTCTGATTATGCGAATGATGATATGAAAGGTTTTTTAGGCACAGAAGAAGGGATTAATCAGTTAAAAGGAATGTGGGCATATTTTATAGAACAGGCTGGAGCATTCAAATCTTACAATATTTATAAAATTGAAGGAGAAGATAATAAGACGGTAAATATTAGATTTCATTTTGAAAAAGAAGATATAGGATTTATCTTGGGAATTAACTCAAAGAATCAAATTCAAGGTATGTTTATGGATGATGCTGTTAAAACAAGCCCTATTCAAAAAGTAAAATTAATACCTACAAATGAAAATGAGTTTTTTATCAATGGTCACCAAAATGATGGCATGCAGGATTTAAAAATAAAAGTATCTGAAAAAGGATTAATTTTAATAGACGATAACACAAATTTTAAAGCAGCAATGTTATCTTCTTTTTGAACGAGAAAATAACTAAGGAACGCGTTCGTAATTTTAAAATAGGCATCAAGGCTAAATCTGCCTTGAAAAGATTTTTTTATAGAACTCAAATTGGGGGACGTGCTTCGGTGCGTCTTTTTTTTGTAGCGTTCGCCAGCCACTTCGATAAAGGAGTCTTGGATGGCTCGGAAGATGCCGTTGTAGATGTTAGTTTTTAGTTCCATGGTTCTAGATTAAAGGTGATAGATTTTGAGCAACAGTCTTCTAATTTCCTCTTTTTCCCCCTCTTTTCTGCTGCATCTTTGTATCAATAAATTAAAAAAAATAATAAAAAATTCCAATAGTGGGTCACCTTTTCAAAAAACAGCAATTAAAGGGAAATTAAAATTTGACAATTTATTCAAGCAAATTTTAAATCTAGCAAATCAGTCTTCAAAAAATTATAATAGACCTTTTGCTTTCTAAAACCTTTATTTTTTAAACAAAGGACGTGTCTTCAAAAAAAATAGACTCCCTTTTAAAAACATGTGTTATGAAAAATTTAAGAAATGTTGTTGCTTTATTTTTAATCAGCTTATTCACTTTTACTAGTTGTACTAAAGACCAAAGTGGAATCAATGAACCTCTTACCAAAGAAGCTACGATTACTGATATGGAATCTCTAAAGGCTTATATGGAAGAAAATCCACCTGAATTACAAGAATTGGAAGCGAGTAGTCGAGAAGGATATTTACCAGGTGTTGCCCCTCAAGCAGTCAAAAAAATGAAAGTTGATTTATACGGAAATGGACAATTAACAGAAGTAGATGTTGAAATAAAAAAAGGAAAAGTGGTTATTGGTGGAGATATAGTTTTAGGAACAGAAAAGGAAGTTGCTAATAGAACAAAGGCAGTTTCCAGGGGATTATCCGTCAAATATCAAAATAATCTTTGGGAAAACGGAATCATACCCATTTCAGTAGATGATGGTATTTGGAATAATTCAACTATGATTCAAAATTTGTCCAATGCGGTTAGTGAATTGAATAACAAAACCAATCTTACTATCCGTTTAAGAAATAATGAAGCGGATTATGTGCGCATCAGTACTTCTACAGATGGAAATTATTTATCGGGAGGAGCCGGCTATAGAGGCGGTGTACAAAGAATTTATTTAGAATCTTCTGCCCCTTTGGGGACCTATATCCACGAAATTTTGCATGCTGCTGGCTTATATCACGAACAAGGTAGATGCGATAGAGACAACTATATTCATGTTTTATGGAATAATATAACATCTAGTAAAAGTTCACAATTCGACAAAGATTGTGCAGAAAGATTAGATGTATATGGGTATGATTTTGGTTCAGTAATGCACTATCATCCAAAAGCTTTTTCTAAAAATGGAGGATACACCATTCTTCCAGTAACTCATAAAGTTTGGATTTTTGATGACGTGATAAGATTCTATGATGAATTGGGGAAAATGGGACAGAGAAGTGGATTGAGTAGCGGGGATATTAGTGTGATAAATGGAATTTATAATTAAGGAAAATATGCCCAAAAGGAAGCATCGTTTATAAAGAACAATTGAAGAAATATATCAAAAGCTTATTCTCATGATGTCGATTATTATTTTTAAATCTAAAATTAAAAGCGGTACCTTGGTATCGCTTTTGATTTTTTATTTGGTAGCGATAAAACAATAACTTGAACAGCTAGGACAAACTCTAAATTCTTGTTGCTACGACTGAAGTTTCCACGACTGCTAATGCTGATAGAAACTTACCCGCAGCGGGCATCAATATGATTTTCGAAAATGTACAAACACAAGCCTCCGCTGCTAAATTTAAGCAAAGCGCTCAAGGTCGTAATAAAGGCTACAAAGAAATAGGTTGTGGTTTTGACTACGACGGTTGTACCAAAGGACAAGGCAACTCATTAGACTATCGAATTTATCCCGATAATGTAGATGCCCTTGGGGCGCGTTTCGATGGAGAAGATGAATATTTCTTCTTCGAGGTGGAAGCTACGCCTGAGGCTATTACGACTTATGAAGTGGCTTTGACTGATATGACGGTAGATTTAGATTTGTTTGTATTTGCTTTGAATAGCCAATACCAAATCATCGACACCAAAGGCATGAGCATCAATGGTGGGGCAAAAGATGAAAAATTAACTTTGACCGACTTAAATCCTGGTTTGTATATCGTAGCGGTAGACGCTTACATCAGCAGTATCTCAGGACATTATAACTTGACGATGAATTGTAGCGCAGTATCTGTCAATCCACCAAGCATTAATTTAATCGATGTCAATAAAGTAGTCTTTGGTGCGAATGGTGAAAAATTAGGAACTTATCAGCAAATGACGGCTACTACTTGGAAAGAAATTAGTGCGAACCCGAATGGCAACAGCTTTGATTATGAAGAAATAGGCAGAGATGAATGGAGTGTTTATTTAAGAGATGATGCATTAGGGCCAGCTCCGCTAATGGTACCTGTTACTATACCTTGGTCCAGTTAGTTTATATGATTTATTGTTTTTCTACGAACCAAAATTCATGTCCCATCCAACCTTTCTCAAAACATTTTCTATTTGATGTTTCAAAAAATGCTTTTCGCCAATATCCAAAATCAGTATCCAAATAGCTTCTGATGATTAAACCTGCAACCATTAGCCATTTTTTCAATGGTGTGATTTTCCAAAAACCACTATCCCAGCCTTTCATTGTCCATATATATTGTTCTCTACCATCTACGACATTTATAACTTTATAATCGCCTTCTTTTGCACAGGAAAAAAAATGTTTGAAATCTCGTGGTAACCAAGCGTCTGGATAACGGTAAGTTAATAATCCAAGATGATAATACATTTGGCTTTCATCATCTGTACCTTTTTCTTTAACCTGTAATTTAGACGTATCTAATTTCCTGCCATTGAAAGTCATCATTTGACCACCAATCCTGCCACCAGGTTTTAGTAAGGGATAACAATAATCAAAGAAATTTCTATAAATATTATCCTGTTCTCCTGCGTCATAATCAGCGGGAGATACCATATGTTCCGGAGACCCCATTGCAATTATGGCATCAAAAGGACCACTATCAGGAGTAAATTCTTGCCAGATGCCATGATGTACATCATGTCCTAGTCCCTTTAAATAGTCATATTTTTTCTCTGCCGGGCTAACAGAAACTACGTGGACACCTCTTTCTCGGCAATAATGACTAAATGGTCCCCAGCCCGGACCAATCTCATAAGCCTTCATTCCTGCATGTTCTTTCAATCCTAAATTTTTGAAATACTCTTCATACTTTTTTTCCTGGGCAATCAATACGTTTTGGATGCTAGGTTCGCCAAAGTCGCCTGGCCAAGAATTCGTAACAGAAGGAAATTCTCCGATAATCAATTGAAAAACCTTTTCCATTGGATTATAAGCATCACTAGTTGCTTTTATAAACCTTTTGGTAAGTGCTCCTTCATTTTGTATAAGAGTATCTGCTTTTTGAATAAGCGTTTCTTTTTTCATTTGAATGCTATTTTTTGAGTTTGTGTTGTTTGCAATGATGATAAAAATTTGATTTTCTATACAAAGGTTATCTTAATAAATTTAATACATAGTGACTTTTATCAACCCTAATTGTGACTTTTATCAACCCCTGTATCAAGGATTTAGGCAAAAAGGCGTGGGCAAAAACACCCTTTTGGCGAGGTAGAATCGACTATTGCCAGCCCACCCGTTTCACGGTTCTCTTCACAAAACAGTTGGCTAGGACTCTTTTTGCTCGATCACGCCGAAAAGATAAAACATAGAAATAATCGGCATATTTTTCCTTTTTGTCGGGATATTGATAGAGGGCTAATTTGAGAAACAAGACAGTTAGAAAAGTCATGGTATTAGATTGATAAAAATCATTACCTATGAATGGTTATTTTTTGAATCTTATACTGCCTGTATTCAATGTTATATCCTAGTAGTATGATTCAATTCGACGAATCCTTTCAAATAGTATTGGTGATATATGACCGCTAATACATTTTCCAATTCAACAATAAATAATTATGAAAATCACTTTTAAACTATTATTGTTTTTAATCTTCTCCACATACGTTACACCTAACTTTGCAAAACCCATTGGTACTAATTCAGCATCCGCTAAAAAGGAAATAATATCACATCCAATTCCTGTTTCATCAAAAAAGATTTCCAAGAAAAAGGAAGGATTTATTCAACGATTAGTGGGGCACTCACTTATTAAAAAATGGAAAAAAAAGTTGAAGAAAAGCACTTCCCACTCCTCTAAGAATGATGAAGCAACAATAGATTCGATGGCTACCGTGAGCTTATTGTCAGCCTTATTTGGTCTACTAATTTTTACCCTTTCTGGGGGTGCGATACTTGGATTCTTATTCAGTTTAGCTGGGATAATAACAGGTATAATAACAGGTATAATTGCGCTAAAAAGAATAAAAAGAAACCCCACAGAAGAAAAAGGGAAAGGTTTAGCAATTGCAGGAATAGTTGTAGGAGCCCTTTTTATTGTAGGCTTGGTAGCGATTACAGTAGCTATTATTGGGTAAAGATATATCTTCCCTACCTCGGATTTAAATCCAAACGGTTTTCTTCTTTAGACAAATCCAAAAAATTCATGGTGTCTCGACACACCCAATTGAGTAGTTTGCCATCAAGGTCAGGAGATTTATGAAAATGATGTAGCCCTTTATTATATTGTTCATCCGTGGTAGTTGCTGCTTGTATTTTGGGAAAGTTGTCCCTTAATCCAGCTAAATTTTCTTGTCCCAAATCAGCTTTATAGGTACTAACCGATTTATCAGGATTCAAGGCTAAGAAGAAATAACTACCACTTTCTATCATCGTGGTTAAAACGGTTTGTACTAAAGGGTTATTTGGATTCAGCAACACATAGTAAGTACCAAAACCATAGAACTCAAACCCAAATTGAATCAACGTATAGTCTGACGTACCAATTAACCCATGCCCAAAATTAAAGCCTTTTGCTAGTACGGATTCTGGGATAGTTTGCGCTGGACGCACGACTAAGAATCCAATTTTTACACCCGTTTCTTCTATGTATCCAAGTGCCGCACAAGGAGCAGCAGAGGAAAGCAAGGTACGCATGAAAAGTTTATTGACGGTTAGGATGGGTAAACCAGAAGGATTGGTTGGTCTTTCTTCAGCGACTTTGGCTTCAGAAAAAGGAATTGTTTCTAGCAATCATGCGAATGGCTTTTATAAGGTCTGTACCTGGTCTATGGCTCGGTAGTTCCGTTTTACCAGTTTTGAGCAATTCCTCTATGAGGTACGGCAACTAATCGTGCAATATCCGCCAAATCTTAACATTTGCAGGGGTGGACAAAAACCTCTCTGAAATTTTCTAAAAATTATTGCTGATAATCAACGAGTTATGAGTATTGAAAAAAGGTGGACGAAAACAAGTGTTTAATCCCACTAATGATTGGCTATAATAATTGGAATTGAATGGGGTTTATTCTAATATGATAGAAATTAAACTAAAAACCCCATCATGAAATTTACAACCAATTTATTTTTTGCTTGCTTTTTTTTTATGTCGTTTACTCTACTTTTTGGAAGATGTTCGGGAGATGAAGAAATTGAACCCGAACCTGTTCCTAGTCCTCCAACAACAGAAGTGGAGGTAGAGTCAAATTCAGTTGAAGGTATAATACGAAATAGAGCCAATGGAGAAGCTATCCAAGGGGTTAAGGTTATACTGTACAAATCGTGCTTTCTTGAGGATTGTTATTCAACCTGTTCCCAGAAGTTATCTGATTTTGAGGGAAAATTTGAGTTTAAGCCTGCTATCTGCTCAAATCTAAGACTTGACAAAAACTTTACGGAAAACTTTCAAAGTCAATTTTGGGAGGATGATACTATTTCACGAAACTCTCAACATAAGTGGGAATCCTGGAATAAGTCTTTTAAGCCAAAAGTAAGTATTGAATTATATCCACGAACTTATGCCAATCTTCACCTTACAAATGTAGAACCTGCATCTGATACTGACACAATCTACTTTCGGAATACTAGTTTTAGTTATACTAATAATACCCCTTTTATTTCTTTATTTACTTCTGACGGTTTCGGAGGATATTCAACAAAGGGAATACACAATGACTTTCAAGTTGAAGTAGAAATAAGAACTGAAAATATCTTTACGACTGAATACAGAGTTGTTACGGATACAGGAACTGAAGAGTACTCTATGACGGTAGAATGCGAACCTGGAGGCTTAACGGATATCTTTATTGAATATTAAAAAGGTCATAAGGCTTGGCTATTATCAAGTCAAAGAAGAAATGGTTGATGAAGAACTAGCACCCGAATGATAAATGTTAAGATTTGGCGGATATTGCACGATTAGTTGCCAGACCTCTCTATACAATCGTAAACCCACAGCTTGAAAGCAGGGGAGAGCCAAGAAGCAAACTCTAGCGCCAATTTTTCATCCATCCAAGTTCCTTGCAGCTCGGGGCTACCACCTTGTACGATGCGAAGCACCTCTCTTTTCCCGTTACTGGAATCCCAGTAACGGGATTCTAGGAGTAGAATAAAGTCTTTGGTGGTTTGATTTTGCAGGTAATTATTAACTCGTTTTCCGAACGGTTTTGCCATTTGGGTGGCGTTAATCATTTTATTGCCATCGGCAAATTCAAAGGAGATAGGTTTGCCTTCGTAATCGAATTTTTTGATGCTCATTTTCTCGTTTTAAGGTTGAGGTGTAAAGTTAAGAAAAGGAGTTGGGAACTTGGGCATTTCGATTATTGGTTGTTAATTACCGCTACTTCAACGCCCGATTCTGAATCTCCCGAACCCGCTACACCGCCACCGATTCCGAGAAATGAATCCGCAAATCATCCACAAATTTCTCCATCCGTAGTTGCTCATTCCAATCCCACTTTAGCAACAAAGAATCGACAATTTAGAATTTATTCGATTGAGCAAAAGCGGAGCGAATTTGTGCGACTGCATCAGGAGTTGGCGTCCAGAAAGTATACTTTTTGTCGGAGGTTAAACCATTTTTGCCAGCAAGCCATTTCTTTACCTGAAGGGCTAATTGTCGTTTGAGTGGAGCGGCAACCCAGATTGCATGAATATGATTTTTTCCCTTCCATCCGTCTTCCCCTTTTTTTCGGTACCACCCAGCGAACCCTCGCAGAGCTAATTCATCCAATAAAGTGCGTATTTGATCCTCCGTAAGACATCGAATACTTATATCTATGGCAGCGGAATAATTGATACCGTTTGAGGTATAATCTATCCCGTGATAGTTTGAACTTGCGCTACTTGGATTAAAGCCATTCGTTAATCTTTCGGTTAAAGAAAGTGCGGTCAGCGTATCGAGCATCGCAGGGATGATCCCTTGAACCGTGTAGTTGCCCAATTCGCAAGCATGGTCCAATGACCATGGAAATGCTTGATGGGTAATAATGGTATCTGTTTTAAGTATACTATCTCGTACTAGAATAGTAGTATCTATATTATTGGTAGTTGGACGAATGTATGTTGTCGTGTATCTCTTTTCTAGGCTATAGCTAAAGGAAAGGATCAGCAAAGCAAGCAGTATAAGGAGTAGACTATTTTTCATAACAAATGGGGTTGCTTATAAGTTTTTATCTATTTCTAGTACTGTGCCCGTATCGGCACGGTTAGAATTTGGAAAATGCATCTCTTCCGATTCATAGAAGTATTTTTTATTGGTTTAAAGTCTTGCAAGCGTAGGACTATAAAAGTAGAATATTTATCACTTCAAAGCCCGATCCTGAATCTCTCGAACCCGCTGCACCGCCACCGATTCCGAAAAGTGAATCCGTAAATCATTGGCAAATTTATGCAGAATCTCAATCCGCTGCGGCTTGTCACATTGCCACTTAAGGAGCAAAGAATCGACAATCTGCAAATCAGAGACGAGGAGCAATTGTTCGATAGTCCCATTGTCCCGCATATTGCCTTTTAGACTCGGGTACTTCTTGCGCCATTGTTGGGCGGTCATGCCGAAGACCAGCTCGTTGATTAAATCCGCTTCATCGGCTAGGTAGAAACCAGCTTTCTTGGCACCTGAAGGGAGGTTCTCCATGACGGCTTCTTTGAGCATGGGGTAATGCGCCTTGGCGAGTTCTCGGCGAATGTTCCATTCGATGTTGAGGGTTTTGGCTTCTTGTGCTTTGAGGCGTTGGAACTCTTTGATAAAGTAAATTTGGAAAGTAGGATTCAGCCAGTAGCAGAAATTGAGGGCAATATCTTGATGGGCGAAGGTGCCGCCGTAACGACCACTTGATGAAGTGATACCTATAGCTTCGGTCATCTCTATCCATTTTTTGGGAGACATAGAAAACCGATTATTGGTACTGGTGTCTAATACCGCTTGCAAATGCAAGCGGTTAGAATACGGGTTATGTATTTCTTCCCATTCGTACAAATACCTTACGGTATTGGTGTTTTTCATCCAGTTCTGGATGATAAGGCGAGGCTCATCACCTGAGCTTTTAGCTATGTCGGTTAAAGAGACATAATTATTCTGGTCTATTCGTACATCAATGCCGTCTACCTTTATTTTTTGCTTTGCCATTTTCTCGTTTTTAGTATTGAACAGTAAAGGTCGGGAAAATAGGGGAGAGCTGCAACTGACATTTCCTTGAAATCTAGGTAGTTTTTGCTAGTTACTCAGATGCCATTTTCTTGAAAGTATAAGCTACATCTGAGTAATTTTATTTTTTTGAAACGAAGGCTATAATTTTTGATAGATAATTTTTTTTTGTATATTTTATTATACTAAACCGCTACAAGAAATTGTTTTTATTTGGTTGGGGGGCTACTTTTACTTAAAGTAGCGCCACTTTTGACGCTTCTAAACTCGACTAAAGATTTTGTTTTCATTTGATTTTTTAAGTAAGGCACCACGTTTCGTGGTGTCTTTTTTTTTTGTGGCTACTTCTCCGACTGTTGTTCCTTGCAACTGAAGGGAGCTTTCAAAGTATCAAAAGCCGCTGCTTCTTGGGACTCGTAAATACATTTTCCCAGCTATAGGGAAACTCTTCTTCTTTTTTCTTCGTAACATTCTTTAAACATACCTCTAAGATAAACTACCTATTGAGAAAACTTACCTATACTATCCCCTTTTTACAAAATTGAACATTCAACTACTTTAAAGATTGACCTATGACCGAAATGCAAAAATTATATCGAGTTTTCCAGTTGATTAGAATTCTAAATACCCCGCCAGGTAAAACAGTTAAGCAACTAATAAGCATGCTCAATGGTTCGAAAAGTGATATTTATCGGCTTTTGAAGTTATTGGAAGAAGTAGGTTATCCTGTCGAAACAGATTTGCAGCACCGTAAATTTTTACAATTGCCCTTCTCTAAACAAGACAAGAGTACGCTAGAACCTGAAGAATTATTCTATTTACAAGAAGTACTCCAACAGCATACAGGAGGCTCTTCTTTAGCAACAAGCATCCTACATAAGTTTGACCAAAACTTAAACCTTATTCCATTAGCAGACTCCTTACCCCAATTACATATCACCAGAATGCAAAAACTAGCTAAAGCAGGGATTGATATGGGAAAGTGCTTAAAACTATATCGCTATCGTTCTCTCACCGGTGATGATGTTAGAGACCGATGGGTGGAACCATTAGAAATTACGCAAGACAGAAAATACTTGATTGCGTGGGATAAAGAGGTGGATGACCAACGACAATTTAAAATTATCCGCATTCAAGATATTGATATTCTGGAAGAGAAGGTTATGCTGGATAGAATTGCCAGTCCGATGGATATTTTTGGCTTGACTGGGGAAGAATGGCTTTCAGTTAGAATGGAATTGACTTCCTTGGCGCACCACCTTTTAGTAGAAGAATTCCCTTATTGTACCCAATATGTTAGAAAAAATAATGACCGAATTCTTTTTGACGGTATGGTTAGAAACTGGAAAGGAATTGGGCGCTTTGTTTTAGGTTTACCTGGGGAGGTTAAGATAATTTCACCTGATAAGTTTAAAATTTACTTAAAAGAAAGAACTAATACATTTAATGATTCCCTGTAGTTGGGAAGGGTATATTTACTTAAAACCGTAAAATTATAATTTAGACAAGCCTTATTGTTAATCTTAGAGCTTTTGCTTGCATAGAGGATAATTTAGACTCCTTTCCGTTCCCTGTCCTTGGGAAACGCACTTCTTACCTTTGTTTTATCATTTAGAAACAAGCTTAAATGATTTCAAAATCAGCAGCGGAAACAGCACGGCTATGCTTAAACCGCTACTGATTATTTCTATTAACAAGGCTATCCTTCTTCACTAAAAGCGGACGCCTATAATTCAAATTTACTATGTTTTTATCAAATGCTGCAACGACTGTTGCAAAAGTCACTTCTATGTCTAATGGTGAACTAAATCCTCTCTTTCTAATTCCACCTGTCCAAATTATCATAGGAGATTTTACGGATTTGTAAGCTTTTTCAACTTAGGACTTATCCTTACTTTTAGAAGGATAAGTCCGCTATCATTTTTTGAATTTTGGGTTGCAACCAATTTCTTAAGGTAACAGATACGGAATGCTTTAAATTTTGCTGAATCGTCAAAAGCTTTTTAAGTCGCTCTTTATTTGTACCATTTACTTGTATTACCTTTTTTAAATGGGTTGTGAACTGAAGGTAATTCTGTTTTTTATTGGGTGCTAATTCGCTGTGACCTATGATATATCGCTCAAAGCTTTCCGTTCGGCTTTTTAACAAGTCTTGCATTTTAAGTAAGGTATCGTTAGCAGGATTCCATAGCTCAAAAAGGGCTCTTAATAACAAGGTTTTAATTTTGGTATTGGTGCCAACAGGCAAATTGTCGGTTTGCGCAAAGGGCGTTAACAATTCAATTACTCCATTATAATCTCTTTGACGAAAGTGGTAATAGGCGATAACTTGAGCATAGGTGGCGTCTTTTATTTGAGGAGCAAGAAAAGGTTTATATTTTTTGACAAATGCAAAAGTCCAATCGTCTTCTTTATTAAAGAAGCCGACCGTGGCTGCATTGGCATATTCTATATCTCTGATTCGATTGTTTTCTACAAGGAGGCTATGCTTATCAGCAAATCTAAAAAGTTCGAACCCTTCGTTGGCATAGAAAATTTGGTCTTCTCCTAGATGCTTATTATAGTAATTATTCAATAATAGCAGAATAACTTGGGCATCCCTTTTGGGTAGACATTGTACGAATTCAAAGAAGCTTTTCTTTAGTTTTAAATAGTCGGCTTTTTTTGATGATTGAACCATCTGAAGTGCCAATAGGAAGATAGTCAAGGTCGCATCGTCTTTGAATTCAGGACTTGCCTTGATTAATGCAAGCATCTTGTCCACTTGTGGCAGTTCAAAACTACTTGCTCTAATATTTTGAAGGGTGTTATACTCTAAGATAATTTTTAGTTTCTCGATGAAATAGAATTTATCGAGGTATTTATTGGCGTTTTGGAAAATCGACTCATCGGAACCAAATTTTTCGGTATTAATATCTGACCAAAGTGCATCATTTAATTGAAACAAACTTAGGTATTTATCAGAAGCAACCGATATTTCTTTTTTTGGATTAAGTGCTGTTATTAGCTTTTTACTTTGATTGGCATAATCTGGATGGTTTCTGTTTTTTAGAGCTTGTAGCAATAATTGTTTTTTCAATAACTCATTTTGCGTCAACTCATATTGTACTAAGAAATCTTCTAAGGTTTCTTTGAGGTGATGGGCTAATTTATTTAACCGAACCTCTGCTCTTTTTGGACTATCAAATAAATGCTTACAAATAGTTGCTCTTTTTAATCGGGTAGAGGTATAGCTTGGCGCAAATCGCTTTAGGTAAGCCAATAATTCGACGACTTCCAGATTACTATTGGCATATTTCGCCTTTAGATATTTCTCAAACTTTTGCAATTCTTTGTCTTCCGCTCTTAAGGTTTTTAGTAATTGGATTAATCGACTTGTGCGCATTTTAGTGACTTTTGGTTAGTTGGATTGTTTTTTAAAGTTTTTTCAAAAGTAGAAGTGTAAAGTTATGTAGAATTTTGGAATTTTTATTTTTAACTGGTAATCAATTGTTTATAATGATTTTAAAACACCTAAATAGTAGTTTTTAAAGAACTTAGTACATTTTTATTTTCGGAAATATAGATAAAAAACTAATATACTTGTTGCATCATCTAATTGAGCGAAATAAATCAATCAAAGAATAAATAGTTACCAATGAAAAAAAACGAGAAAATAACCTCAATTACATTTAATCGGACTTCGAATGTATTCATCAATGCGGGGATAGTTGGTCTGTATAGATTTATCAATAAATATCAAATTGCTCATCCTAATAAATTTCCTTCTTTAAATATTTCACCACTTTCAAAGGACGAATTGACTATTAGTTGTGATACCTTATTAGAATTTTTAGAGGAGGTTTATTATTTTATGGGGAAAGAAATTTATGATACACCTTCTCAAAAGCAAATAGATGAAAACTATAATGTTTATTATATAGAAGAATCAGATGAATTTAAGCGGTTTCCTAAAATGAACACCTACGGCTTAACTCATTTGTTAACCAATAATGCACAAGGAGTTACTAGAAATAAGGAGAACTCTCCAAAAATTGCTCAACTTCAAAAGGATAATCCCGTAATAGCAGGAAAAATAAAGTCCTATTTTGAATCTAAGGGTATTAAAATGTTGAGTAAGGTTTATCTAGATGAGCCATATACAAAAATTACTAGGCTTGAAATAAATGAAAAATATTTACAAGAAGGAAATAACCAATGCCCGCTGTTAGGAGAACCCTTTAAAAAATTAGTAGAGGCAAAAAATGTATCTCCTTTTAT
>Ga0208660_1000220_pt1 | contig 22178 bp, 22 predicted proteins | sample DEB08_DNA_13_FD_184527 | JGI IMG/M metagenome (GOLD analysis project Ga0208660, IMG submission 184527) | Aqueous microbial communities from the Delaware River and Bay under freshwater to marine salinity gradient to study organic matter... | ecosystem: Environmental > Aquatic > Marine > Coastal ... | reverse complement strand
CAAAAGCCAATTAACAATAAGCGCTATGGTTCCCAAGCTCATCAAAAACTTAGAAAAAGGCATTCCAACAACTATTAAACTCAAGAAAAAAACATGAGTCCAATAACCAGTTACAAACGAAATGAGCTTTTTCCCTTTCTTTAACATACTGTTTACTATACCTTTTTAAGGTTTAAGAATTTTGTTGTATTGGTCTTTATCACCTAATATCTCGACAGCTTTTTTAATAAACTCATCATTGGCAAGGCTATAAGAAACCTGGCCCTTTTGATAATAATATCTGCCAACTATTTCTGCTTCGATTAATGATTTTATTTCAGCTTTAAACTTCGCTAAGTCTCTCTCTTTATTTGGAGAAAGATTGTTTATCAAAGTTTCAAATTCCTCTTTCGAAGATTCATAATACTGTTCTTCTTTTGCTAATTCTTGAAGTCTTTCTAGTACTTTTTGGCTTCCAGTTGTGTATTCAAACTCTTTGGATAAAGCAAATTTCACAAACTCATTATACTCAACATCCGAGATAGAAAAATCTTTTGCTTCAGTAATTTTATCATGAGAATAAAAGTAATCCGTAGCGTAATCAAAAATTATATTTTTACTAATTAGTGAATAACTGATTGATGTATATGATTTTTTATCCAATTCAATATCTGGAGTAATTCCTCTACCATCAGTAACAGGTCGGCCATTTGCTGTTGTAAAACTCTTTACCAAAGTATCAGAAATCGTAGCGCCTTTACCTGTTGTGTTCCTGTCAGAATAATCTAACCTTTGGATACACCTTCCGCTTGGTGTGTAATACTTAGCAATTGTAAGTTTTACAATCGAATTGTATTCCATGTTTCGTGTTTGTTGTACCAATCCTTTTCCAAAAGATTGGTTACCAATAACAACAGCTCTATCTAAATCTTGTAAAGTACCCGATACAATTTCAGAAGCTGATGCCGAACCACCATCAATTAAAACTACAATTGGTATGTCTAAATCAAGAGGTTTTTCACGAGCAAAATAGATGAAACTATGCTGTTTCAATCTCCCTTTAGTTTCAACTACTTTAGAACCTTGCTTCACAAACATATTTACAATACTCACAGCTTCATTAAGTAATCCACCTGGGTTTCCTCTTAAGTCAAGAATCAAACTTGTGATTTTCTTTTCGCTTTTTAATTTTTTAAAAGAAGTAGTTAATTCTTGAGTAGAAGTATTCATGAATTGAGTTAGTTTTAAATAACCAACTCCATCACTAAATACATCTTCATGTGGTACCGAAGGTATTTTTATTATCTCTCTGGTTACATTAAAAGTAAGAGGTTTGTCTTCCTTAAGTCTTTCTACTTTAATAGATAAATCAGTTCCTTTGGCTCCTTTTAATAAGTCACTTACTTCGCCTGAGGTTTTTCCTTTAATAGATTGTCCGTCTATTTCTAATATTAAATCTCCTGCCTTAAGTCCTGCTTTTTGAGCGGGAAAATTTTCGTAAGGATTTGTAATTTGAACAAACTCACCACTTTTTCTTATCAAAGAACCAATCCCTCCATATTGACCACTTTGTTGCATTCGGTAATCCTCAATATTAGATTCTGGGATGTAATTAGTGTAAGGGTCTAGTGATTTTAACATGGCATCAATACCAGTTTTCATTAACTCACCAGGATTAGTTTCATCTACAAAATATAAGTTTATGTTTTTATAGACTTCACTAAAAATGGTTAGGTTTTTAGATATTTCAAAATAGTCATCCGTAGTTTCTTCTTGAGAAAAATAAGGTGCTGAAATTGAAAGTAAAATAAGGGATAAATAAATTTTTTTCATTCTTTTTTTATTGTGGTTATGGAACAGGATCATGTCCGTGTCCTCCCCAAGGATTACAGGATAAAATTCTTTTTGCACCAAGCCATGTACCTTTTAAAGGGCCATGTTTTTTGATAGCATCTACCGTATAAACCGAGCAACTTGGAGTATATCTGCAAGATGTTGGTAAAATAGGTGAAATAACGTATTGATAAATTCTCACGAAAAATATCAAAATGGAACTCAAAATTTTAATCACTTTTATCTGTTAAACGTTTTAAAAGTACAATTATTTTCTCTTCTATCACTGTATAGGTAATAGGTTTATTTCCTAGGTAAATAAAACTAAAAATTAGAGTTCTATTTTGAGCTTTAAGAGAATCATAAAATTCATTTTTGTTTAAACGATAAGCTTCTCTCATTCTTCTTTTAAGAAGATTACGGTTTACGGCAAGGCGAATTTTTCTTTTGCTCACACTTATTAAAACTTGAGCAGGATACGTTTGATTATGATTAGGGGATTCCTGGGCGATAAGTGTTAAAGGAAATTCAGTGAATTTGATTTTCTTTTTTTTATCGAATAATTGGTCAATAAGAATTTTGTTGCAAAGCTTTTCTTCCTTGCAAAATGAGTTTTTCATGGAATTATAAATGGGTTTATTTCCCGTCAATATACATTTCAATTGCCTTCTTCATTGAAGGAATTTTAGGCATTGGAGCCTGTACATTAATTGTCAGCCCTTTTTTAATAACAGCTTCTGCAGTAGATTTACCCCAAACTGCAATACTAGTTTTGTTTTGTTTAAAATCTGGGAAGTTATGATATAAGGACTCAATCCCTGATGGGCTAAAGAATACTAGCATATCATAATTTACATCAGCTAAATCAGATAAATCCGAGATTACCGTTTTGTACATGATTGCTTCAGAAAAATTGATGTCGTTATTTTTTAGAATAACAGAAATACTTCCATTGTGCTGAGCAGAAAGTGGTAATAAAAACTTTTCGCTTTTGTTTTTAATTATCAGTGGCAACAAATCATTAAATTGAGCTTTACCAAAACTGATTTTTCGTTTTCTGTAAACGATATATTTCTGAAGGTACTTTGCAATGGTTTCGTTGGTACAAAAGAATTTCATTGAATCTGGAACATCAAATCTCATTTCTTCAGCCAATCTAAAATAATGATTAATAGCACTTTTACTAGTAATAATAACAGCTGTATGATCTTTTAACTCAACTCTAGTTTGTCTAAATTCTTGACCATCTATTCCTTCTACATGAATAAAGTGTCTAAAATCAACCTTGATTTTTCTCTCATCCGCTAAATCATAGTAAGGAGATTTTTTTCCTTCTTCCGGCTTTGGTTGAGAAATCAAAATACTTTTAACAGTCGTTTTTGTTTTCGTTGAACTCATATTATTTAGTTAAGACCAGTTTTATTAAAAATAAAGCCGGCAATAATTCTAGGGTGCAAAGGTACAAAATATTATGAAATACCGAAATATATGGAGTTAAATAAATTGCACTCCTCACCAATGAGAATAAAGAACAAGCTCCAATAATCACTATCATAATGAGGTTGTAATCATATGGGATAAAAGTAAGCGCAATAAATATTGGCAAATAAATTAGCGTAAAGAACTCATAATGAGTGATCCTGTGTCTAAAAAAAGATTTATTTTCTTGTGTTGTAATTGAAGAGAAAAAATAGAACCCAAGTAATTGAACAAGATATATTCCTGTAACAAACAATAGGATTAATAGAAAACTAGAAAAATCATATTCGGAGCTTGTAACTGTCCATATGCCAGTTGTTTGAAGTAATATATAGGAAATTTGCATTAGTATTGAAGAAATGCTCTGGTTCATTAACCCAGAAGCAAGGTCAAATTTATTTTCTTCAATCCTCATGTTATTTGCTATTTGACTTAATCTTGTTGGTTGTGATAATTTCAAATAAATAAATACTAAACCCACAAAAATAAAAACATAAAAACTGACCGTAGGTAAAGAGGGTCTTGCTAATTGAGTTATGGAGTCTAGTATATAAATTGACATCTAGAAGGGAGAAATTTAGGATTGAATTACTTAGTTGTAAAGAAACAAATTCTAGTTCAATTAAAAAACAAGTGATATGTATAAAAAAAGACAAAAATATTGATATTTGATTAATATTTTACGTTTTTTTGTAGAACTAACTAAAACCTAAATTAATGTCAGCATCTAAGTACCAAGCTCAGATTGATGAGTTCATGAATTACGTTAATGGAATAACTCCACAAGAGCCAGAATTTTTACAGGCTGTATTGGAAGTTGCAGAGACTGTAATACCTTATATCGAAGAGAACCCTAAGTACAAGAAGGCTAAAATTCTTGAAAGAATGGTAAACCCAGAAAGGGTAATCATGTTCAGAATTCCTTGGTTGGATGATAGTGGAGAGGTTCAAATAAACAGAGGATTCAGAATTCAAATGAATAGTGCAATTGGACCTTACAAAGGTGGTTTGCGTTTTCACCCATCTGTAAACTTAAGTATTTTGAAATTCTTGGCATTTGAGCAAGTATTCAAAAACAGTTTAACAACACTTCCAATGGGAGGTGGAAAAGGTGGAGCTGATTTTAACCCAAAAGGAAAATCAGATAACGAAGTAATGAAGTTTTGCCAGAGTTTTATGACAGAACTGAGCAAGCATATTGGAGCAGATACAGATGTACCTGCAGGTGATATTGGAGTAGGAGGAAGAGAAATCGGATTCATGTACGGACAATACAAGAGATTAAGAAATGAATTTACTGGTGTGTTAACTGGTAAAGGAAGAGAATGGGGAGGAAGTTTAATTCGTCCTGAAGCTACAGGATATGGTTGTGTATATTTTGCACAGGAAATGCTGAAAGCTAATAACAATTCTTTTGATGGTAAAACTGTTGCAATTTCTGGTTCAGGAAACGTAGCACAGTATGCTTGTGAAAAAGCAACTGAGCTTGGAGCAAAAGTGGTTACAATGTCAGATTCTTCAGGATATATTTATGACGCTAACGGAATTGATACTGAGAAATTAGCATTCGTTATGGAACTTAAAAACGAAAGAAGAGGAAGAATTAAAGAATATGCAGATAAATTTGGTGCTGAATTCCACGAAGGGAAAAGACCTTGGGGAACTAAAGTAGATATTGCATTGCCTTGTGCAACTCAAAACGAGTTGGATGGAGATGAAGCGAAAACATTAGTATCTAATGGAGTAATGTGTGTTGCTGAAGGAGCAAACATGCCAACTACACCAGAAGGTGTTTCTGCATTTATGGATGCTAAAATATTGTTCGCGCCAGGAAAAGCATCTAATGCTGGAGGTGTTGCAACATCTGGATTAGAGATGTCTCAAAACTCATTAAGAATGGGATGGACAAGAGAAGAGGTAGATGCTAAGTTACTTCAAATCATGCAAGATATTCATGCATCATGCGTAGAGTATGGAACTGAAAACGGACATACTGATTACGTAAAAGGAGCAAATGTTGCTGGTTTTGTCAAAGTAGCTGACGCTATGATGGCACAAGGTATTGTGTAAGGTTAAATATTAATTTTATTAATCCCTCAAAGTTTTACTTTGAGGGATTTTTTTTGTGGTTGTTTTTCTAAATTCTTAAATACAAAAAATCCGATTCAACAAAGTCAAATCGGGTTCTGTAACAATTAAGTTTACGTGTTTTTAATACTCATCCTCGTTAAAGAAGAAATCATCTTTTGTAGGATAATCAGGCCAAATGTCTTCAATTGACTCGTAAATTTCTCCTTCTTCTTCGATACTCTGTAAGTTTTCTACTACTTCCAATGGAGCAGCTCTACGCATAGAGTAATCAATTAATTCTTCTTTTGTTGCAGGCCAAGGCGCATCTTCTAAATATGATGCTAGTTCTAACGTCCAATACATAATTTTCGGTTTTATTTATTTCTATTATTACGCAAAATTAATTTTTTTGTAGTCAATTGCAACTAATAATAGATTTAATTTGATTTTAAATGATAATTTTGTAAAAAAATAACATATGAATATCCTTATACTCGGCTCAGGAGGAAGAGAACATGCAATTTCTTGGAAATTAGCACAAAGTCCAAAATTGACTAAATTATTTATTGCTCCAGGTAATGCTGGAACAGAGGAATTGGGAGAAAATGTTGATTTATCAGTTTCTAATTTTGATGGAATAGCTAAGTTTTCTTTGGAGAATAAAGTAGAAATGATAGTTGTGGGTCCTGAAGTTCCACTTGTTCAGGGAATTCATGATTTTTTTGAAGAAAAAGAAGAATTAAAACACATTCACATTATTGGCCCTAAAAAATTAGGTGCTCAACTGGAAGGAAGTAAAAAATTCTCGAAGGAATTTATGCAAAGGCATAATATTCCAACAGCAAGGTATAAAGCATTTACAGCTCAAACATTGGAAGATGGATTTGCATTTTTAGAAACATTAAATCCTCCATTTGTATTAAAAGCAGATGGATTAGCAGCAGGAAAAGGAGTAGTAATTCCTGATAATTTAGCTGATGCTAAAAAAGAATTGACAGATATGTTGGCTAACTCTAAATTCGGAGCAGCAAGTCAAGAAGTAGTTATTGAAGAATTTTTGAATGGAATTGAGCTTTCAGTTTTTGTATTGACCGATGGAGAAAACTATAAAGTATTACCAACTGCAAAGGACTATAAAAGAATTGGAGAAGGAGATAAAGGATTGAACACAGGAGGAATGGGAGCAATTTCACCAGTGCCATTTGCAACCAAAGAGTTTTTGGACAAAGTAGAGGAGCAAATTGTAAAGCCATCTGTAAACGGGCTTAAAAAAGACAATATCGATTACGTAGGATTTTTATTTATTGGACTGATGAATGTATGTGGAGATCCATTTGTAATTGAGTACAATGTAAGAATGGGAGATCCAGAAACGGAAGTGGTGATTCCTAGAATAGAATCGGATTTGGTAGAAGTATTTACAGCTGTAGGTAATAAAACACTTAACGAAATAGAATTTAAAGTAACCGACCAAACAGTATGTACAGTTATGGCTGTATCTGGTGGTTATCCAGAGAGTTATGAGAAACTAAAAGTAATTGAAGGAATTGAAGGAATTGACGAAAGTGTAGTTTTTCATGCTGGAACAAAAGTCCTTGATGGAAAAATCGTTACAAACGGAGGAAGAGTTTTAGCTATTAGTTCGTTTGGGGCAAATAAAAAAGAAGCACTCGATAAATCGTATGCTTCTTTAAATAAAATTGGATTCGAGAAAATGTATTATAGAACCGATATTGGATTCGATTTACAGTAAGGCTAACTTATTTAAGTTGGTTTTCGTCTGCTTCGGCTTGTGCATTATATTTCTTTTGGCACATTAACCAGTATAATAAACCACCAGCAATAGCTAATGAGATTATCATCCAGGGTGTATCACCAAGTGGTTTAATAAGACCAAATGTTAATTGAAATACTGATTCTAAAAAAGAAGCTAACCAACCCATAATTTTTTGTTTTATTCGTTATACGTCACAAATATAAATAACTTTAGGATATTAGATCGCTCTGCTAATTATATTTTTAATCATTAATGATCACATCACTTTTCAAAAACAATGCAATTAGCTACCTAATAATACTAGTAGTTGCTTCTGCAATATGGCTTTGGAATTATATAGGGTTGTCTGGAACTGAAAATTTCTCTATGCTTTTTGGAGGAGAAAAATTGACTGTGAATAAACAAAATCTAATAATTTTCTCTTTTTTCTTCACCCTTATCCCTGCTTGGTTTATTAACTATAGGCTTAAACAACAATTGTTTAGTTATGAGCCTACAAATATATTTTTGTTTTTTTATGTGATAATAATGGGTTTAGGAATTAAATCTCAAGGTTATATAGTTTACTTAGTATTGTCTTTGCTTTTAGTCATATTTGTTAGTTACCTTATATCTTTTAGAGACAAAGAGTCCAATGTTAATCCAATTTTTAATTCGGCTTTTATCGTAGGCGCCCTCATGTTTCACAATTTATTTTTTGCCCTTCTTTTGTTAGTGTTAATTCAAAATCTAAATACCTTTAAAAGAATTACAATTAAAGAGTTGTTTGTTGTGATAACAGGATTTACGCTTCCTTATTTGTTGATTTTAGCATTTAGCGAGCTCACAGATAATTATATATTTTTGACTTCTGTTTTTGAATTAAATTTTCAATCTCCAGCATTTAATTATGCGGAATGGATATTTGTTTTTATTTTAATTACACTAGGATTCATGGGATACAAGGTTGTAATACAAAAGAGAACAGGAATAGATGTTACTATAATTCGTTTAACTAAAAATTTATTTTCTTTTTATTTAGGCTCAATATTATTAGCGGTTGTAAGTTTGTTTTTAGAATTATTTGAGTTCACCTATTTTATATTGGCAATTCCGCTATCAGTTTTTTTATCAGATTACTTTGCTAACTCAAAATTCAAATGGAAAGAACCACTTTTTATTCTAGTTGTTTTGGCATTTAGTTATCATCTATTTTAAATTGTGAGTTTCTTTTAAGAAATCATAAATGCCTATCCTCAAAAAATTATTACTTTTGATGATTAATTAATTAAACGCATTCCCATATGAAATTTGGTGTAATTACTTTCCCAGGATCCAATTGTGACGAAGACATGATTTATGTTTTAAAAGAAATCATGAATCAAGAAGTAGTAAGTCTTTGGCACAAAGATACTGACATACAAAATGTTGACGTAGTAGTAGTTCCAGGAGGATTTTCTTATGGAGATGCACTGAGATCAGGAGCAATCGCAAGATTTTCGCCAATTATGGAGCAAGTAATCGAGCATTGTAATAATGGTGGTTATGCAATAGGAGTTTGTAATGGATTTCAAATTCTTTGTGAATCTGGTTTATTACCTGGAGCATTGTTGCACAACACTAGTCATAAATTCATTTGTAAAAATGTATTTATAGCACCACAAAATACCGACACAGCAATTACTGCAAATCTTACCAAGGGAAAAGGATATAAAATCCCTATCGCTCACGGAGAAGGAAGGTATTTTGCGTCTGAAGAGACTATTAAGGAATTGAATGCAAACGATCAGGTTTTATTTAGATATTGTGATGAGGATGGAAACATCAACTCAGAAAATAATCCAAATGGATCGGTAGAAAATATTGCTGGAGTAACCAACAAACAAAGAACAGTTTTTGGAATGATGCCTCACCCAGAAAGAGCCGCAGATGATGAATTAGGAAATACAGACGGTCGTCTTTTCTTCGAATCTATGATTAAAGAGATTGAAGGGAATTTGGTTTAATTACTTATAAAAATTCATTTCATCTAAATATTTAGCCACTTTATCAGTGAGTAAATAGGCAACAGTTTTACCTTCTTTTATTTGGTTACGAATGTAACTTGCCGAGATATCCATTACAGGAATGTTCTCAAGAACATGAACACTTTTGTGATTTAGAATATCGCTTTTGGCTTTTAAATCCTCATCCACACCAACTCTTGGATAAACCAAAACAGAGTGATTTTTAAGAATTACCTCATAGTTTTTCCATTTGTGGAAGGACTTTATATTGTCTTCTCCCATAATTAACGAAAAATCTAATTCAGGATATTTATCTATCAAAAAAGCTAAAGTATCAGCTGTGTATGATGGTTGAGGCATTGTAAACTCAATATCGCTTGACTTTAATTTAGGATTTTCATCAATAGCTTCGTTTACTAGTGCAAGTCTATGATACTCTTCTAAAAGAGATTTCTTCTTTTTAAAAGGGTTTTGTGGCGAAACTACAAACCATACTTCATCTACCATTCCAGAATGAGCAATGTGGTTAGCAATAACCAAATGCCCCACATGAATCGGGTTAAACGAACCAAAAAACAGACCTACTTTTTTCATTAATGTTGTACTTATTTGGTTTGTTGTAGAAATGATTGAACGACTAATTCTACTTCTTTTTCTGCTATTTCCAGCACGTCATTTACAAGAATGTAATCAAATTCACTCGCAAATTGCATTTCAAATTTTGCTTTACCAACTCTTCTTTCAAGACTTTCTGGATCTTCCGTTCCTCTGTTAATCAATCTGTTTTCAAGTTCCTCAACAGAAGGAGCTTGTACAAAAACCGAAAAGGCTTTATCTCCAAAAATGGATTTGAGTTTTATTCCACCCATCACATCCACATCAAAAATAACATGTTTTCCTTCTTTCCAAATGCGTTCCATTTCGGACTTAAGAGTTCCATAATAATTATCGGAATAAACCTCTTCCCACTCAACAAATTTATTTTCATTGATGTGATTCTTAAATTCTTCGGCAGAAAGAAAGTGATAGTCTTTTCCGTCTATTTCATGAGACCTCATATTACGACTAGTTGCAGAGATAGAAAACTCTATTTCGTTATTCACAGCCAATAGATGTTGAACAATAGTTGTTTTTCCTGCACCAGAGGGAGCAGAAAAGATGATGCATTTTCCTTCAAATTCCATCCACAAAAGTAATAAAAAAACCTCACAGGTATAAATACTTGTGAGGTTAGTAATAAATTTAAATCTCGACTAATATACTGTCAAGTTCACTTTGTTGTTTTCAATAATCTTTCTTAGGTTAATAAGAGCATATCTCATTCTTCCCAAAGCAGTGTTAATACTGATGTCTTTTTTTTCTGCAATATCTTTAAAACTCATTTCCTTAAAATGCCTTAGAATAATGATTTCTCTTTGCTCTTCTGGTAAATAATCAATGATATTTCGCACATCCTTATGGATTTGTTCTTCAATCATATCATCTTCTATACTAGATTCTTGCATATTAAGAATTGAGAAGATGTCAAAATCATCATCATCATTTTTAGAAGGGTTTTGACTCACAGTAGGCATTTTCTTTATTTTCCTAAAATGATCTATTGCTAAGTTGTGAGCAATTCGCATTGCCCAAGGCAAAAACTTTCCTTCTTCGTTATAAGAACCCTTTTTGAGGGTACGAATAATTTTAAAAAATGCATCTTGAAAAATATCTTCTGCAATTTTTCTATTCTTGACTAATGACATCAAGTAACTAAAAATACGATCTTTGTAACGAGTTAATATGATTTCGAATGATAAATCATTCCCTTCTAAATAACTCCTAATTAGCTCTTGATCAGAGCTTTTTCTGTTAGTTTCCATAATACTACTTATTTATTAAATGGGTTAATAATGTTGTTTAAGTAGAATTATAGAATAGGCAGTTTTGTTTTAGTGTGTGTTATATTGAACGTAAATATATGTAAAAGGTTTCCATTCTACCAAATTTAATTCACACATTTACTTTGTTTTATGAAAAAAATAACAAAATTAATATACACATCAACCGAGCACATAATACCTCAATTGGTTTTTTTATATGTTTTGTTATTCTTAATTTTAAGGATTACTAATATAGAACTAAAACCTCACCAATAATGTCAAATGGATTTTATAATGTACCGTTTCATGGGAACGAAGAAGTATTAAGCTACGCACCAGGAAGTGCTGAGAGAGAAGAGTTACAGGCTAAGTATAAAGAAATGTACAACAATAAAATTGATGTACCTTCTTACATTGGAAGCAAACAAATTCATACAGATAATAAATTTACCATGTCACCACCACATGATCACAAGCATAGCTTGGGAACATACAGTTTGGGAACGAAGAAACATGTAGAAGAAGCAATTGAAGCAGCTTTAGCAGCAAAAAGCGACTGGGGAAACATGGCTTGGGAAAGCAGAGCAGCTATTTTTTTGAAAGCAGCCGATTTATTGGCAGGACCTTACAGAGCAAAAATGAATGCAGCTACCATGCTGGCGCAATCAAAAAACTGTTACCAAGCGGAGATTGATTCAGTTTGTGAGTTAATTGATTTCTTAAGAATGAATGTTGCTTACATGCAAGAAATCATGGAGATTCAACCTGATTCTAACTCAGGATTATGGAACAGATTAGAGTACAGGCCTCTTGAAGGATTTGTATTTGCAATTACACCTTTCAACTTTACTGCAATTGCAGCAAATTTATGTGCGGCACCAGCAATGCTAGGAAATGTAGTAGTTTGGAAACCGGCAGAATCTCAAATATATTCTGCACAGGTAATCATGGAATTATTTAAAGAAGCTGGATTGCCAGATGGTGTTATCAATATGGTATTGGTAGATGGACCAGAAGCAGGAGAAGTAGTATTTAACCACAAAGATTTTGCAGGATTACACTTTACTGGTTCTACAGGTGTATTTAGACATTTATGGAAAATAATAGGAGATAACATTGCTAACTACAGAACTTACCCAAAAATAGTAGGTGAAACTGGAGGAAAAGATTTTATTGTAGCACATAAATCTGCAATTCCTAAGCAAGTAGCAACAGGAATTTCAAGAGGAGCATTCGAATTTCAAGGACAAAAATGTTCGGCAGCATCTAGAGTTTATTTACCATCCAATATGGCTGATGAAGTACTTGGATATGTGAAAGAAGATGTAGCTGATATGAAAATGGGAACTCCAGAAGATTTTGGAAACTTCATTAATGCTGTTATTGATGAAAATGCATTTGATAAAATTGCAGGATACATTGATTACATCAAGAAACAAGATGATGCTGAGATTATTGCTGGTGGAAACTACGATAAATCGAAAGGATACTTTATTGAGCCTACAGTTGTGGTTACAAAAAGCGCTAAATTCAGAACAATGTGTGAAGAAATATTTGGCCCAGTAATTACAATCTTTGTGTATGATGAAGACAAGTTTGAAGAAACATTAGACTTAGTAGATTCTACTTCTGAGTATGCATTGACTGGTTCTATTTTCTCTCAAGATAGATACATGATTGACTTTGCAGCAGAGAAATTGAAAAATGCAGCAGGAAACTTCTATATCAATGACAAACCAACTGGAGCAGTTGTAGGTCAGCAACCGTTTGGAGGAGCAAGAGGTTCTGGAACAAATGACAAAGCAGGATCAATCTTAAATATGTTGAGATGGGTTTCTCCAAGAACAATTAAGGAAACATTTGTAACTCCTACAGATTACAGATATCCGTTTTTAGGATAACATATAAACTTAAAAAGCTCTCTTTTAAGGGAGCTTTTTTTTTACCAAAAAAGATGAAAAAAATATTTTTACTAGGAGCATTATTGTTTGCTATAACAGCCTTAACTAATGCACAAGAATCAAGAACGACCTTAGTCGAGCGAGTTGAGCTAGACATAAAAGATGAAGCTGTAAGTAACTTTGAGGTTATTAGTTTGGCCGAAAATGGATTGATAAATGTCTATTCTCAAAGAGAATCGAAAGGAAGAAAATGGACTTTTAAGAAAATGGATATCAACTTAACTGAAGTTGCCAAAAAAGAAATTGTAATCGGTAAGAAATATAGATTTGTTTCTTCATACGTTACAAAAACACATTTTCACGCTATGTTTAGAGTGAAAAGTAAGGCATTTAAAATTGTGAGTTTGGAACTGGAGTCAATGAAAATTCAAGATGTTGACAGTGAGTTACCAAAAGCTTTTTTTATGGAAAAGATGGTAGTAATAGGAGAGAATGCTGTGATAGATACCAAAACAAGAAAAGAAGCTTTTTTGACAGTAATTAATTGGAGTACAGGGAAGTCTAAAATAATCCCAATAAATGTTGCTGGAGCAAATGCCAAGAGAATTTTCTTTCAAAATTTTCAGGTATTGTCTGATGAATCAGAATTATTTGCTTTTGTTACTGCAAAAGCGGATAAAAAAACGGACACTTACGTAATAAGAGTAGACAGAAAAGGAAATAAAAAGAAGATTTTTTGCTTGACAGAAAAATATGAGAATGTGATTTCTGATATTTCGGTTTCTAAAATGGAAGACGAAGAGTTTATTTACACAGGAACCTATTCTGAAAAGAATGCAACCTATTCTAACGGATTGTTTTTTGCAAAATCGATAGGTTCAAGTCTTAAATTTATCGAATCATACAACTTCTTGTCATTAAATAAATTTTTAGAATACTTGCCTGCAAGAAAGCAAGCTAAAGTTGAAAGAAAGCAAAAGCGTAAAGAAAAAAAAGGGAAGGAAATGAACATAAATTACCTAATTGCCTCTCATGATATTATTAAAAAAGGAGATAAGTATATTATGCTTGGTGAAGCTTATTACCCAACTTACCGAACTGAAACTAGAACGGATGCTAATGGAAATGTTACCTACCGAACAGTATTTGATGGATATCAATATACCCATGCTGTAGTAGCTGGATTTGATAAAGATGGTGGATTAATCTGGGATAATTCCTTCAAGCTTTTCCCTTCTTACAAACCTTACTTCGTTAAAAGATTTATTTCTGTTTCTGAAGCTAATGAAAAAGAAGTTCAGTTGGTATTTTCTGCTGGAAGATCAATTTACTCAAAAACTATAGATAATTTTAATGGAAAGACTATTGATGAAAAAGAGTCGGAAATTATAAGCACTGGAGATGAAGATGATAAATTGACTTGGTCTGCATCAGCTGAAACTGATTACTGGTATGAAAGAAATTTCATTACTTATGGATACCAAAAAATTAAGAACAAAAGCGGGGATAAAAAGAGAAAAAGAAAGGTTTACTACATTAACAAAATTCAATATTAATTGATTTGAACAAATTTGAAAAGCTCCAATACACTTGGAGCTTTTTTTATATACTTTTATGGTATGAAAATTTACACAAAAACAGGAGACAAAGGAGAAACCTCTTTATTGGGTGGAGCAAGAGTTCCTAAATTCCATTTACGAATAGAAGCTTACGGAACGGTAGACGAATTAAACTCTCATTTGGGATTAATTCGCGACCAAGAAATGGAGAAAGAAACAAAAGATTTTTTAATCCAAATACAAGATAATTTATTTGTGCTGGGATCTAACCTTGCTAAAGAACCAGGGAAGGATAAAGTAAAAATTCCTTCTATTTCGGAGACTGAAATTGAAGAGTTGGAACATAAAATGGATGAAATGAATGAGACTTTACCCGACATGAAGTTTTTTGTTTTGCCAGGAGGACACCCAACAGTTTCTATGTGTCACATTGCTAGATGTGTGTGCAGAAGAGCTGAAAGAATATCTGTTCACCTAGCTATGGAAAGCGAAGTAGATGCAGTTATTACTAAATACCTAAATAGATTATCTGACTACCTGTTCGTATTGAGCCGTAAATTTACTCAAGATTTAAATGCTGAAGAAATTCCTTGGATTGCCAAGAAAGATTAATCTCCTCCATTTAACATACTTTATAACCCTTTAACAGAATTTATGTTTGAGGGTTTTCTTTTTGTATTAAATTTGACTAACAATGTAACTTTTTGATCAATTAGAAGTTATAGCTAAAAGAAACTATGAAATCCCTACTCATATTTATTTTCATGTGTGTTCAGTTTTCGATTCATTCGCAATCGATTTCAGGATTTGTAATGGATGAAAATAATTCGCCAGTTCCTTTTGCTAATTTATATATTAAGTCTAACGCTCTTGGTACGTCTACAGATGTCAATGGGAAGTACTTTTACCAATTTACCAATCAAGGAATTTATACTGTTGTAGTAACTGCTGTGGGGTTTAAAACACAAGAGTTTACTGTTACACTTGAGGATAACAGTGAAATTGTGAAAAACGTATGGTTAGTTACAGATGTTAAACAACTAGAGGAGCTCCAAGTAAATAGTAAGGGAAGAGATCCAGCTTATGGCATTATTAATAAAGCTATAGACAGGAAAGAAAGATGGAATACTCAAGTAAAATCGAGTAAATGTGAGGTTTATATTAAGGCCAAAGAGATAATTGGTGCGAAAGAAAAAAGCAAACGAGATAAAGTAAAAGAGCGTTTAGAAAATCAAAAGAAAAGCGAAGAGGCAGCTAAAGAAAAAACTGATGAAGAATTATTAGATGAGGCTACTCGTAATAAGAAAAGAGAAATTAGCAGACTTGCTAGCAGCATAAATATGATGGAGGTGAAAATGGAACGTCACTACCAATATCCAGATAAAGTAAAAGAGATAAGAACAGCATATAAGGAATACGGAAGTACTTTTGGATTGTTCTTTAAAAACACCTTTCAAAGTGATTTTAATTTCTACGATAACTTAATGAATTTGTATAAGTTGAATGAAGTTCCATTGGTTTCTCCACTTAACAATCTATCGGTTCTTACTTATAAATTTAAGCTTATAGAAACCACTTTTGACGAGGGCGTAATGGTATGGGAAATCGAAGTTACTCCAAGAAAAAAAGGAAACGCAACCTACGAAGGTTTTATCTGGATAAGGGATAACTCTTTTAATATTGATAAAGTAGATTTATCAATTACTGGTAATGGACTTAAGAAATATAGAAAATTCAGAATTCAACAAGATTATTTTTTTGATGCAGACTCTAACTTGCTGTTAGAGAAGCAAGTTTTTGATTATGAAGAGAAAACTGGTGGGCAAAAGTTCATAGGAAAAACACTTGTTACTTATTCTAATTATGAATTGAATCCTGTTTTTCCTAAGAGGTATTTTTCCAATGAAGTAGGTGTTACAACTGCCGAAGCGTACGAAAGAGACTCAAGTTATTGGGACGAGCTAAGGCCAGAACCATTAACCAAAGAAGAACAAAGATTTCAGTTTGTAAAGGACAGTATTTACGAGTTTGTGAATTCGCCTGCTTATCTGGATTCTGTAGATTCTGTGTATAATAAAGTTACATTACTAAATGTTGTTTGGGATGGTGTAGGATTTAGGAATCGTACAAAAAAACAATCTTGGCGTTTTGGTTCTTTACCCGAATTAATTTCTTTTGATCCTATTAATTTTTTAAGGTTAGGCCCTGGAGCATCTTATTTCAGAAGATTCGAAAATGAAAAAACAATTAATGTTTCAGGAGGACTAAGTATTGGTTTACTTAATAATGACTGGAAAGGAAACTTTAGGATTGGAACAAAATATGACCCTATACACCTTGGTAGAGTTGATTTATACGTAGGAAAACGATTCGATTTATTAGTGTTTGATGACGCACTATTTAATAAGTTTCAAAGAAACAACTGGATTGAAACTGGTTATTTAGTAGCTAGAACATCTCGTGAATTATTTAATGGATTTTATTCTTCACTTTGGTATAGCTATGATGACAGATCATCTATTGATAGTTATAATTTTACTCCAATTTTCGATTCAATTTTTCCAGGACAAGTTAATGCTGCAGCATCATTTGATGGCTATAAATCTTCTCGTCTTGGAATTTCATTCTCTTTTACCCCGTTCCAAAAGTACATGATGGAACCTAAGCGTAAAGTAGTATTAGGGAGTGTTTGGCCAGAGTTTTCAGTTAGTTATGAGAAAGGAGTAAAAGGTCTTTTTGGTAGTGCAATTGATTACGATTACTTAAGTTTCTCTATTCTTCATTCATTTAATGTAAGGACTTTAGGAACTTCTTCTTATAGATTTGAAGCAGGTAAATTTTTAACCAAAAATGAGTTAAAAAGAGAAGATAATAAGATTTTTGGAAGAAGTGATCAGTGGTTTTTCGCCTCTTTTCTAACATCTATGCAATTGCAGGATACTACTTTGAACGTTACTGATAGTTACTTGAAACTAAATTATATTCACCATTTTAATGGGGCAATTATAAATTACGTTCCTCTGGTAAAAAAACTAGGAATTCATACTGTGGCTGGAGTTAGTGGAATTATGATTCCTCAATACAATTACCAATATGCCGAAGTATTTGTAGGAATCGAACGTTCTTTCCGATTATCTAGAACACGATTTAGATTAGGAGTTTATGGAGTAGAAGCACGTTCGAGCTTAAATAAAATTGACCCAAAAATTAAATTTGGAATCAATTTCTATAGCTTCAGAAATGACGATTGGGGATATTAATTTTCCTTTATAAACTCATGAATGGTATCCACCATATTGCTAGATCCAACAATAAAAGGAACTCTTTGGTGAAGTTCAGTTGGTTTTAATTCCATTATTCTTTTTTCGCCATCAGTAGCTTTTCCACCAGCTTGTTCTATAATAAAAGCAAGAGGATTACATTCGTAAAGTAACCTTAGTTTTCCTTTAGGAGATTCATCTGTACTGGGATAAACGTAAACACCTCCTTTCAATAAATTCCTATGAAAATCAGCAACTAACGAACCAATATAGCGAGCTGTGTAAGGCCTATTTGTTGCTTTATCAATTCCTTTGGTGTAATCGATATAGTTTCTTAATCCTTGCGAAGTTCTGTTGTAATTCCCTTCGTTCATAGAGAATATCTTTCCGTCTTTGCTTGTTTGCATATCAGGATGCGATAAATAAAATGTTCCTAAAGATGAATCGTAAGTGAATCCATTAGTTCCATTTCCAGTAGTGTAAATTAGCATAGTAGAAGATCCGTACAAAACGTAACCACCTGCTACTTGCTCAGTTCCTGGTTGTAAAAAATCTTCTAAAACTACAGGAGTTCCAGCTGGAGAAATTCTTCGGTAAACCGAAAAAATTGTTCCTACCGATACATTCACATCAATGTTAGATGAACCATCCAAAGGATCCATAGCTACCACATAATTTCCATTCATTGATTCTCCATCAAAAGCTACAAAGTCGTCATCTTCTTCAGAAGTAATTCCACAAACAATCTCTCTGTTTTTAAGTGCTTTAATGAATACATCATTGGCATATAAATCCAATTTTTGCTGTTCCTCTCCTTGAATATTTTCGGTACCTACGGCTCCCAAAATATGTTCAGCAAGTCCTGCTTTATTTAATTCATGATGCACAATTTTAGATGCCAATCTGATAGAGCTTAAAATACTAGATAGCTCACCAGTAGCATATTTAAAATCATACTGCTTTTCTATAATAAACTCGCCAAGGGTAACTGATTTCATTTGGATTAAATTTTAAATCTGGGTAAAAATACGGTTATTAAATGATTGTAAAAAATATACCCCGTTAGATTTTACTTTGTCTTAGGGTTTCGGTAATTTTATGAATAATGCAATACTAAATTAAATATATAAGTAGCAAATGTCAGACGTAAAAAAGTACATAGAAGAACACAAGGATAGATTCATAGATGAGATAGTAGATTTATTAAAAATACCTTCGGTAAGTGCTGATCCAGCTTATGATGCTGAGGTGAAAAGATGCGCAGAGCATGTGAAACAAAGTTTGTTAAGTGCAGGAGTAGATTTTGCAGAAATTTGCGAAACAGAAGGTCATCCAATTGTGTATGGAGAAAAAATGATTGATCCATCTTTGCCTACTGTTTTGGTTTATGGACATTATGATGTACAACCGCCAGACCCAATTGAATTATGGACAAGCCCACCATTTGAACCAGTAATAAAAGACGGATACATTTATGCAAGAGGTTCTGCAGATGATAAAGGACAATTTTACATGCATGTGAAAGCTTTTGAACACATGATAAAGACAAACTCTTTGCCATGTAATGCAAAGTTTATGATTGAAGGAGAAGAAGAAGTAGGGTCTAAAAACTTAGGAATATTTGTAAAAGCAAACAAAGAAAAATTAAAAGCTGATACGATTGTTATTTCTGATACTTCTATGATTTCTAACGATTGCCCATCTATTGCAGTTGGATTAAGAGGTTTGAGTTATATGGAGGTTGAAGTAACTGGGCCAAACAGAGATTTACACTCAGGTTTATACGGAGGTGCAGTTGGGAATCCAATCAATATTTTGTGTAATATGATTGCATCTTTAACAGATGAAAACAACCACATTACTGTAAAAGGATTTTATGACAATGTAGAAGTAGTTTCTGACGAAGACAGAGCAGAAATGGCGAAAGCACCATTTAATCAAGACGATTACAACAAGGAATTGAACATAAAAGAAGGATTTGGAGAAAAAGGATACTCTACAAACGAAAGAACATCTATTCGTCCAACTTTGGATGTAAACGGGATATGGGGAGGATATATTGGAGAAGGAGCTAAAACTGTATTGCCTTCAAAAGCTTATGCAAAAATCTCAATGAGATTAGTGCCAGGACAAAGTTCTGATGAGATTACAGAGAAATTTCAAGCACATTTTGAATCCATTGCGCCAGATGCAGTGAGAGTAAAAGTAACGCCACATCACGGAGGAGAACCATTTTTGATTCCTACTGATTTTCCAGCTTACCAAGCAGCAAGCCAAGCAATGGAAACTACTTTTGGAGTAAAACCAATTCCAGTTCGTGGAGGAGGAAGTATTCCAATTACATCAATGTTTGAGGAAGAATTAGGACTTAAATCAGTTCTTATGGGGTTTGGATTGGCAACTGATGACATTCACTCACCAGATGAGCATTATGGTATTTTTAATTACCTAAAAGGAATTGAAACGATCCCTTATTTCTACAAGTATTTTACTGAAGGATTTGGTAAGTAATTGAATTATATTTTTTGGTAACAAAAAAAAGCAGAGTTAGAAATTTCTAACTCTGCTTTTCGTTTTTCTGCTTATTAACCCATTATTAATTTACAGAAACTCTACTTTTCCACTGTCCATATCGTAAACAGCACCAACTATTTTTATTTCTCCGTTATCCTCCATTTCTTTTAGGATTGGGCTTTGTTTCCTTATCTCATTTATGGTTTTTTTCACGTTACTTTCGCAAGCCATATGAACGAACTCTTCGTTTTTAGATGTCTTGTCTCCTTCATATTCTAATGAAAGAACCGCAGGTCTTATTTTAGCAAGCATAGGTGTAATATTTCCTAACTTAACATTATCTACAGCTGCTTTTACGGCACCACAATGTTCGTGACCCATTACTAATATTACTTTAGATCCAGATACTTTACAGGCAAACTCCATGCTTCCAAGTATGTCTTCGTTTACAAAGTTACCTGCAACACGTGCTACAAAGATATCCCCAATCCCTCTGTCGAATACATCTTCTACTGGTACTCGGCTATCTACACAGAGAGTACAATTGCTTTTGGGAATTGAGATAACGTACTGTTTCTTACTTGGGCAGAATGGTCACGAGCTGTTAAATCATTATTTAAGAACCTTTCGTTACCATCTTTAAATGAGGTGATTACTGCATCTGGAGTTAGAGCATCTTGCTGTTCCTTGGTTAGTACTTCTTGTACCAATCCCTTAATTTCTTCTTTTGTTTCAACTTCAGCTATTTTTACTGGAGTTTCCGAAGGCGAATTGCAACTCATCATAAAAGTTGCTAAGCCAATTACTGTGATTATTGTTTTCATGTTTTTTATTTTTTTAAGTTTAAAAATTTATTATTCCTATTATATTAATTTGATCTCTTGACCCTTTATTAAATAATTGATTCATGTAACCTAGTTCTATTCTGAAGTCTTTGTTTATAGCGTATCCAAGACCAGCATAAACTCTATTTCTGTCGTACAGATTTTCTTTACTTTGAATAAACACCTCGTTATATGCTGATAAGTAGAAGGTGTTTTTTTCAATTTTTGGTTTTGATAAGGCTACGTTTACAGATATGAAATATCTAAACCTTAGCTTAAAATCATTTTCCAAAAATCTTTGTTCAAATCGGTATCTATGTTGAAGACTAACTCTATTAAATGATTGACGTGTAATAAATTGTTGAAATATTCTGTGTTCGTTATTTCCCACTTTTTGATCAGTTGAAACATAATTTTCACTTCTTATAAATCCGTATCCTAAAAGTATATTGTTGTTGTTAGGACTCAAGTTGAAGCCAATTCCAGTTCTCAACAGCAGTTGCTCCATATTACCAACTACATTATAGTTTCTGTATTGAACCTCATTATGTATGTTCCAGTTAGAATTTAGTTTTTTGTTCCCTAAATACATAAACCAGTTACCAAGGTTACTTTCTTGACTAAAACCTATAACAGGTATAAGTCCGAGTATCAATATTAATTTTTTCATACACAATGATACAACAAATATTTTTATAATGATAGTATTACTATCACAAAAAGATGTAATACAATTTGTAAGTCGTTTTTTCTGTTTATTCTCCTAATGATAAATGATCTGATTTAATAATAAAAGATGTAATTCGGCAATTATTTACTTTTTTTTTGATATATAAAAAAGTTAATTTTTGAATTGAGGATGAAAAAGTAACAAACTTTAAAACCAGTTCTCAAAAAAAAGGTTGTTTTTAAAACAAGATAAAACAGTATCTTTATCTCAATAATAATTTAAGAGATATTCGAAAATGAACAAAAAATTTCCTCAAACTTTATTAGTAACAGTATTAATTAATAATAGGAAAAAGATTGTTTTTATTTCTATTTTGTGCTCAACTATAGCAGTTGGAATCACTTTTTTTATTCCAAAAAAATACTATGCGGAGGGAATAGTTTACCCAACAAATTCCAATTCTAT
>Ga0208660_1000219_pt1 | contig 22218 bp, 23 predicted proteins | sample DEB08_DNA_13_FD_184527 | JGI IMG/M metagenome (GOLD analysis project Ga0208660, IMG submission 184527) | Aqueous microbial communities from the Delaware River and Bay under freshwater to marine salinity gradient to study organic matter... | ecosystem: Environmental > Aquatic > Marine > Coastal ... | reverse complement strand
TGCTAATCTTTCTGTCAAGATCGAGACAGTGATTAGTCATAGCAATCTGCTCTTCAGTAAATGTAGCTGTGTCGTACTCAATGTCGTTTATCGTAATCATCTGAGGCTTGTTGTCTTTGCTCATTAGATTTTCTCCTAGTTAAAAGCTACCACGGAATGCCCGCAGCAGTGACAGGGTTGACCTGCAAATCAATGTTAGCTTGCAGACTTGCTTCAGTAGCGTCTTTGTCTACTGAGTCGTACACCCACCCAAGAACAGTCTCTTGAGTAAGATCGGCGTAGGGTACATAACCTTCTGCTGATGGGTCAGGGTTGAAGCTACAAGTGCCGTAAGCAGACGCAGTGTACGTTACAGCATCATCTCCTTCGCCAGTGGTTTCTTCAGCGTTTACTCGCCAGTGTGCGACTATAACAGCGCCGTCCATGTCAGAGGGCTGTAGGTCGTACTCAAGAGTTGCGATAGTCCAATTAAATGTTGTCATTATTCAGTCTCCTGTGATGCTTGATAAGCCGCTATGACTTCTGGTGTGTGTACCGCAGCACAGATAGCCTGTACCTCTGGTGATTCGTTAGAGTAGTCCTGACCTGCTAAGATAACGTGGCGATGGTAGCCTGATGAAAGCTCTACGCCGTCTTCCATTACCTTAGTACAGGTTCTGACTTGTACAGCTCGGTATTCGCCGACTACTTCTATTTTGTCTTCTGTGATTACTTTTTCTAACATTGTATTACTCCTTCTCAAGAATCCACTTGAGATAATTAAGTACGATAAATTAAAGTAACAAGTATATCTGAAGTTCCGCTTGATATTTGGTTCACAGTAATCATATCTCGAGACGCATTGTTAAGCTGTTCTGCTAATCTAAAAGCCGCAGTGGAATTAGTCATATAAGCTGTAACAGCACCGCTATTAGTAACAGAGTTAAAGCTAACTATTCCTTGCGATGTTGAAGAATTAGTAAAAGGAAAATTTCTAATATAAAGGTCATTAGTACCTGTCATACCAGATGTATTTATATTAATTAAAGATATTTCAGCGATTACTAATCTGCCAATTTTTGTATAACTGCCGGTAAAAGTTCCAGTAGCAGTGTTTCCAATGTCTTGCGCATCAGCAACAACAGGAGTAAAAGTTCCCTCCTCATAATCATCGAGCTTATTAGCCGCACCAGTACCGCCAAGGTATACGCCGCCTGATAGGTAGAGGTCTTTGAAGCGTCTAGCACTTGAACCTAAATCAATAGTCGCATCTATTGTTGCTCCGTTTTGCATCGGAACAAATGCGCTTGAATTAAATTGTAGGCCGCTATTTGTGTTTCCAGAAATCTGTAATGCTCCACCTGAAACACCAATACTACCGACTGTTGTAGTGTCTTTTACAAAACGAACAATTTCACCATCAGTAGTTTTGCGATTAAAATATCCTGCAAAATCTGAAGTTGAAACAGCAAGTAATCTACCATCTGCTCTTAACTCCGCACCCTGTGTAGAACCTGACGCAGTAGTCTTACCAACAAGCAAGTTGCCACTGGAATCTAGGCGCATACGTTCTGTGGTAGACCCTCCAGAAGGCGCTGTGTAGAACCTCATTACGCCGTCTGGCTCATAATTTACTAAGTAAACATCATCGCTAACAAGCTGAATCTGAAAGCCATCTCCTGTTCCAGTTCCAGTAGTTGAGTTGTGCAATGAGAATATGCTATTACCAGACGCATAAACAGAAAGCTGTCTATCTGCAATCGGTGTCATGCCAATACCGACCTTGCCACTGGAGTCTATGCGCATACGTTCTGAGCCGTTTGTGGCGCTTCCCGTGGTAAAGGTAATAATTCCACTTCGACCGCCCGATTGTCCCCACGAGCTGAGGTTGAGATTTAAAGGCGAACCAGAGGCACTTATACCCGCACCAAAAAGTGTATTGCTGCCTGTGGTATTAAGGTCTAACTGATATTGTGGGGCTGTGTTTCCAATACCAACATTGCCTGATGTGTCAACAGCAATTCTGTTGCTTCCTGCTGTAGCGTCTTGCAGGAAATAATAACCAGTAGAGGATGAAACAATATGCTTCCACTCTCTAATTCCAGTGCCTAGTTGAATTATTCCTGAAGAACTACCGCCTTGAACGTGTAACAAAGATGATGGACTCGAAGTACCAATACCAACATTGCCTGATGAGTCAATGCGCATGGCTTCTGCGGCGTTTGTGGTAAAAATTAAAGGCTCAGCTTCATTCGTAGCAATATAATTTCCTCCAAAACTACGACCAATAAAAAGCCCGCTAGTACCTGTTCCAGTGCCGCCGTCTTGAAAGCGAATAGCAGTGCGTGTGCCGCTACTGTTTGATGCTCGTAGTGTAAGAACTGATTCCGACGTATCTAAAATATCAAGATTTGTTATAGGACTACTAGTACCAATACCAACATTGCCACTGGAGGCTATGGTCATAGCTTGAACAGCAGCCGATCCACTATCTACATAAAAGCTCATGTCAGCTACGGTTGTACCAGAACCTAACGCAGCGAGTGAAATATGCCGCTCATAAGGATTTGCTTCGTTGTATACATCAATAGCAAAACCATCGCCTGTGCCTGCAAAAGAAGGAGCTGTATCTGTTCCTCTTAAATTTCCTGTTTGTAATACCCAGAGTGGAATACTAGTGTTAATACCGACACGACCACTAGAGTCTATGCGCAGGCGTTCTTGATACACATTAGACGTATCATTTGTGAAGAAACGCATATTTGCGCCAAACGCAGTTCCATCTGTAATAGAATCTATCTTAGAGCGAACGACATTACTACCACCAAAAGCACTACCATTATTTCCATATAAAGCGATTGATGAAGAGTTACTATGTCCACTAGGTGCAGATAGTTTTAGCCTTCCGTCTGTGCTTGAGCTACCAATAACAACATTGCCACTGGAGTCTATGCGCATTGCTTCTGAGTTGTTTGTGTAAACAATCAAGTTAGAAGCTGTAGAAGCTCCTATCTGAAAAGCACTGCCAGAAGCCTGAACAAAGCCGTTAGTTGTTCCTCCTTCTACTTTTAATGTGCTATTAAGAGTTAAGCTCTCCGCACTCGCATCCCAGAAGAACTTAGCAGTAGTGCCAGTGTCTTCGTAGAAGGAGATGTCGCCGTTGCCAGCAACCTCTAAATGTGTTGCAGTTCCGTTTCTAAATCTAAATGTACCAGCAGAGGCGTTAGAGCCTCCATAAAGTGTTAAGTTAGAACCAGTGTTGGTTGCATCACCCCCGCCTATAATTTTTAATCCACTATTATTGTTGTGTAAAAGATGGCCAGAATTAACGTAATTACCAGTAACGTCTATGCCTGTGGCGGTTGTGGCGAGTTTAGGAGTTGCCCCACCGTCATAAAAAAGTTTAACAGCGCCATCAGAATTAGCATGAATCATTGCCTCTGACCCATCAGGTTTGCGAACCCTAAAGTCGTTGGCATCAATTTGTAAATTGCCTGTGCCGTTATCTACGATATAACTACTAGTGCCATCATGATAAATCTGTAGGTCATTACCCGCACCAAAGATAGCCTTGTCGTTATCGCCAAGAGACAAACCATCAGCCGTGACTGTGCCTGTGAAGGTAGGAGAGGCTAGTGGAGCTTTGGTGTTTAGCTGAGTCTGGATGTTAGACGTAACGCCGTCGGTGTAGTTCAGCTCTGTGGCTGTAGCAGTCAGATCAGATATATCCGCTACAACGATGGCTCGCTTGTCGTATGTGCCAGAAGCGTTGCCGATAAAGATATTGCCGTCTGTCAGGTTAGGTACGTCATTGGAGCGACCTGAACCCATGACAACGCCGCCGCCATTGGAAGCATTGACCTTAGTAACTCTACCAAGATTCTGTACTAATACGGACTCACCAGTTGGACGAGTGTTTGTATAACCGCCGCCAGAAGCGACATAGATAACATCGCCTTCATTAAACGCGCTTGTATCTAGGCCAGAGATGCGACCCATCAATAGCAGAGTGCCTTCCGCGCCAGCTGTTAGGTCTTCAGCCAACACACCTACCGCTGGCATAGTAGCAGCGCTAGACGCATCAGCAGGGGCGATCTCCATGAAGTTACCAGCAGTACCTGTCTGGTAAACCGGAGTTCCTTGTAGGATAGTTGAGCCAGTGCCGTTCTTACATAACTCCTCGATGGTGTCTGACTCTATCGTAAGAGTTCCTGCGGCATCATTATAATCAGTAGTGATGCCAAGACCCGCAACAATTAGCGCGTTCACCCGATCATCTACACGCTCATTCGTGTAATAAAGGTTAGTGCCTTCGGCTAAGTCGGTAGTCGTAAATGCGCTAAGGTCTGTGATGTACGAAGACAGGTCAGCAGGAGCAAATGTGAATACACCCGCTGAATAAGATAAAGTACCGCCCCCACTAGCAGCGCCAGTGGAAACGGATAAGTCTGTTGCTTCTAACTTGTCATCATCAAGATTGGTAAAGTTAGCATCTACTTCATCATTTTCAAGAGGCGCGCCTTTACCCGCCCGAGTCGTAATATCAGCCATAATTGCCTCTATCTAATGTTTAAGATGCGCTCAGTGATACAGTCCAAGTAATGCTTAGCGTATCGTTAGCATCTTTATTCACGACAGCAAATACCGTGCGCGCAAGCATAGTTCCCGAAGAGGCAGCATTGAATATACCAGCTTCTGTGATAGCGCCAGTACCATCACCCGCAGCCCAAGTTGATACATACTCAATCTGATTGCCAGTAACAGTTGTAGAAGAAAGAGCATTTCTATCTAGCTCTGTTCCAAGCGCTGTATCACCCGCAGCAGCAGCCGTAGTACCAGTGCCTATAGCCATGTAACCCATAGCCGTCGCGCTTGCATCTTTCATGCGTGAAGCGATAAAGCCTAAACCAGTTGTGACAACTAAGTTATTGATATTTCTCTCTTCTTTGATTTTACCATCAGAGTCTTTCACTATTACTGAAAGACGACCTGTAGCTGTGATTTCGCTGTTAATCATAAGTCATTCCTTAAAAAGTACGTTTTTCACCAACATAATCGTCAGCGAAATACAGGTTATTATCTACATAGCCCTGACTCAATAAAGCGCCAGAATCAGCTATCCCAAGTGTATCAGATTCGCGTTTTCCAACCAATGCGGCCTGAGCATCAGCTATGGCAGTGGCATCAGATACATCTTCAATCTCTCCATCAGACCGCAACAATACGTCTGTCAAATTGATAGAGTCAGCAAAAGCTCTGTAGTAATTAGATTGCGTTGCCAAATTGTCTGTAAACGCAGCTAAATCAACTAATTCCTTGTTAAATTCAAAGGCTTGCGAATCAGACAAAGCGTAAGCATCGTTTACTGATTTCTCAACTTCCAGTGAATTTTCATCTACTACTGAGCCTGAATCTCCAGCTTCTGTCAAAACTGTCAATTGAGATAATATAGAATCAGCTACTACGATTGAATCGGCAAACGCTTTAGACAGCTCTAAACCCGTCACATCAGTGACTGAATAGGAGTCAGATACTGGCTTGCCATAATTGAATGAAATACTCTCGCTAATACCAAGCTCTTCAGCTAATGATTTCCCAAACGAGCTAAACAGCGCATCAACCGAAATAAGCTGATCTGACTTTTGGCTAGACACATCAAGGCCGACAACATCAAGGATGCTTGATAAGTCAAAGACGTTTCTATTGTAAACAGCAGTACGCGCAAAATTATCTGAGGCAAATGATAAGTGCGTAAGTTGTTTTTGTACTTGGATGTTCTGCTCATCATCAATAGAGGCTTCAGCGCCAATATCATCTGTAGCATAAATTACGTCAGACACTAACTTCGATACACTAAAGACCTGAGTATCCGTTGTTATTGTGGTGTCAACTTGCTGCTTACCAAATGTCAGCTCATTCGCATCTAGTAAAAACCCTAAATCCGCAGCCGTTTTATTAAATGCAAGGGCTTGCGTATCTATAGCAAGAGGATTGTCTGCCTTATATTTGCCGACAGAGCTGATTAGGAGATCTGTTGTTGCAGTAATGTCGAATAGAACACTGCCTATGCCTAATGACGCAATATCATTAAGCTGAGCTATATCACTAGGCTTCTTGCCAACACTAAAAGACTGCGTGTCTACAGTATCAACGGTATCACTAATGTTTTTCGCAATGGCAAATATTGCTTGATCTGTTGTGCCTACTGAGTCAGAGGCTAGCTTGCCAAACAGGAAGCCAACAACTTCGGTGAAGAGGGCAGAATCAACGAAAGACAAGAGATTTAAGAATTTGCCTACAGCAGAGCTTGCTATCTTCATTCTTTGAGAGATAACTTCTAGCTGCAACCTTTGCGATATCGCTTGAAGCCTTAATCTTTGCGAGATAGCGTCTAGCTTTAATCTTTTAGAGATAGCTTCTAGCCGCAATCTTTTAGAGATTACTTGATAGATACTACTTTTAGACATTAGTAGTCTTCTCTAATCAAGAACTCTAATTGCTCAAAGACAGTTTCAATAGTGCCGTTAGAAAATGTGATTTCAACCTCGCCAACGTAATTACCAGATGCAATATCCAACGCTGTAGAGTTAAACACAAATATAGCAATGCCGGCTTCTAAATCACTAGATTGAAAAGCTGATGAATTGATAGAACTAAGAATAGTTGCGCTGTTGCGCTTCTTGAACTTCAGCGTAGCTGTCGCACCAGTTAGATCTACTGGCTCTCCAGTGTCATCTCGCGTCAATACTATCTTAACTTGCGAGCCGTTATCGCCTTGTACTAAATATAAAGTGTCCATAAATCACCTGCTAAGAATTAATGTATTATAGCATTTACGGATATTTCACTAATCCGACTTCTCTTTCTTTCTGTGTAAGCAAGCCATCATGAGCGTTTTTCAGGTTCTCTAGGAATTCATCGCCTCCATGAGACTTGATCGCCCAAGCAGCCACGGTATCTGCATTCAGGTTATCTACGTCAATAAACGTCTCGGCAGAGATGTTATCAGTATCTAGCAAGGCTTCTAAGCGCCCATTCACAGATACTCCATTGCGTGAGAATGTCGTCCTAAGCTGAACCTTGCCTACTACGTTAGCCAGGTTATTCTTCTCCGGGTATACATATAAGGCTAATATCTCATAGCTAATATCAATCATGCTGTCGCACCGTAAAAATCACTTAATGAAATAGTTCCAGATGTAGGAACGCCAGTATTTATATTAGTAACCGTAGTGGTCGTCTTCTGTCTTCTGATAGGAAACACGCTGACTATAATATCACCAAGGTCAATACCAGTATCTAATGCGCCGCTAGATCGAATGTAAGTCCATCCGTCCGTATGAGTATATGAACTCGTCGCATTAAAGGAGCTATCTGTAAACTGTACTAACTCTACGTCATTCCAGTATAGGTAATTAGTAAAAGGTGAGCTTTCATCTTGAACCCAACCATATAATGGGCTAACTAGGCTGTATTCATACGTTGTAGCGGTAGGCTCATAAGTGGTTGTAGTGGTCGTCTGCGTGGCAGGTACAAGTCCTCCTCCACGATAGAACTCGCTTAAAGAAGATGACCCAGAATCCCCGAACTCGACACGCAGATCATTAATGCTGATTGTGCCGCTAGTCGGAAGAGCCACGCTTCAGCTCCTCTATCTCGCCTTTTAGCTCCTTAATAGCCTCTACTAACAATCCTACAAGGTTTCCATAAGCCAGTGTTAGAGTGCCATCTTCGGCGCATCCTACAGCCTCTGGTAGTATCTTTAAGACATCCTGCGCGATTAGACCTGTCTGGCTTTCGCCTGTATCTATACGGTCAAACGTATATCCTGTAAGGCTGCTTACCTTATCCAGTGGGCTATTAATGACTTGTAGATTATCCTTGAGCTTGGCATCTGAATAAGCAGTGACGTTACCACCAGCAGTAATACTGCCGTTAGCAGTGACGTTACCACCAGCAGTAATACTGCCGTTAGCATTCACAGAAAAGTTAGGAGAACTGCTGCTAGCTCCTCCACGCAAGATATATCCTGGGCTAGACTCAAGACAAACATCTAACCAAAGATCTGCTGTTGCATAACTCCATGAATTACCAGCGTCTTGAGCGAAAGTAGCCGCAGCGCCTTTTGTTGAGCCAGAAAAAAAGCCTCTTGATGTGGTAGCGCCGCTACGATTCAGCGCCACTACACCTATTGCGTCACCAGAAAAGTTTGTATCGAAATATCCTGCGCTTTTATATGTTGTTCCAATTAGACTAATACCAGAAGCGCTAAACGCAAAAGCATAATTATTATAATATGACGTACTACTGCTTATGCTTTCCGCAAGCAAGCTATTAGTCTCTATCTTGCCTCCGTCAATAATGGTGACATTATTCTCTATGCCGTCCTCTATATTGGTAAACGTAACGAGACCATCAAAGTTTTGCCACTCAAATACTGCGCTTTTAGTAATGGTCTGAACGCCACCAAAACTAGATTCTGAGACAGCGTATCTTACCGCCCAGAATGACTTTCCTTCCTCTGGCGTAGGGACAGATACCGCAGTAGACCAGCCGCTAGAGATAGTTGAGAACTGACCAGTAATGAAATTAAAGCCACTTAGAGTTGGAGACGCAGGATCTAAATCGGTCGCTATAGAATAGTAGACATATCCACTTGCGCTTCTAGTTCCTGTTGCTCCGTCATCGCCATCCGTTCCATCCGCTCCATCCGTTCCATTTTGCGGGTCTGCCAAAGTAGTAGCAGACGCTCCAGAGCTAAATGCAGATTTATTGCCGCTGAAATCCACTGTCTTAAGATAGTAATATCTAGTCTGCAATTCAGGCAGACCGCCCTCAACAAACGTGTCACCTGATATCTCACCGATTAAAGTAGCTGAGCCAGAACCAGATGTATCCCCGCCATAGACTTCAACCTTAGCAAAATCCGTATCAGATGGATTAGTCCAAGTGACAGTATTATATCTGTAGCCAGCAGCCGCAGTGACGCTTGTAGCCACTCCCGGCGCTGTAGTATCGCCATTGACTGTAAACGTAGTGGTAGTAAACGCGCCCTTTACGTTCAAAGTATTGATCGCTCTGATACGAATCGTAACGCTAGTACCGACTTCCGCATTGTAGAACTCGTACTTAGGTACGCTAGTAAACAGGCTCTTAAACTCTGTGTCAGCCTGAGAGGTCAGCTTGTACTGTATCTCGTACTGATTAACCAGACGGTCGTATGCTGTGTCCCATTCGATCAGGCCAGTAGGTATCACAGTACCGTCAGAGCCTAGCGTAGTGGTCTCAGTAACCGTAATGTTAGACACCACGCCAACCGTAAACGGATCAGGTAGGTTGGTATCTGGGTACGCAGTCTGCTCTGTGCCTTCTTCCCATGTGTAGACTGTGGAGTCATACTCTAGCAGAGCCAGGGCTACTGTTCCGTCATCATTGAGTTGCATACCAATGACCTGGAACGGCTTTGCTACCCAGCCTGGAGTAGAGTGAGTAACAGATACTACGTCTGTTACCTCAAGCTGCAACGCCTCTGAAGTTGTAGTTAGGGCGCAGGTTATTGCGTTTCTGGAACGCAGCAAGATAACCCTAGCCAGGTCTCTAGCCTGGTAGTAGTTAGTTATAGTGTCTAGATCAATCTCTTCATGCAGCAGAACACCGCCATCCTCAGCAAGATAAGCTGTTTCCTCGGCAGAGTCAGCAGGAGGCCATATCGCAGTGTCAGGTTGCCAGTTGGCATCAGGATTAGGGAATTTAACCGTTACCCGGTTGAACTTCTCGTCCTTGCTTTCGCCTTGGATCTCAATCCCGCCAATGATCGTGTCATTAGTAAACGTGAATTCACTGCTACGCGAACCGTCAATCTTAAGTCGATACTTACCCTGAGAGTAAGGAAGGAAGCCACGGCATCCTAAAAGCAAAGTACCAAGGTTATCAAAGAGCGTTTTAGAAGTGTCTAAGACTACGTTGCAGGTGAATAGCTTGCCTGAACCGCCACCATCGTACAGAGTAACTGACTCATCGCAATCGTTAGCAGCGGCAGCTATTGCCACATCGTCAATGGCGCTAACTGGTAATCCCTTTCCGTATCGAGTGTTGGTGAGATAGTCACGAATACACAGAGCAGGGTTGTCAGACCAAACAGTAGTAGTTGTGCGTGGGTCATAAACCTTTTTACCTTTAACGACAGCAGTAATATCGGGGATGCCTGAGAACGCCTCTTCGTCCCACTTTAGCCTGACCCCAAGAAACGCCACGCCTCTAAGTCTATGCTCTGCCGTCCAGAACTCGTTAGCCTCTCGCAGCAACGCTGTATCAGGCATGGTTTGATTATCGCCGCCGAGATACACATCAATGCCTATCAACCCTGAATACTTAGGGTCAGTAATAGGCAAGTCATCAATGATGAAATCTGTGATGCTTTCTACTTCGCCCTCAGCCATAACCAATGCGATGTAAAGATATTCATTCGTTGGAGTAGGGCTTACATCATCATAGCTATCAGTGTCAGGATGATAGCCAGCATACCAGTTTGTAGACCCGCCTACGGTCTTATATGTACCGTCAGTAGATACGAATACACGAACACCGCCGACCCTGCGCTCGCCATAGATAACAGGTATCTGCTCGATGTTACTTTCTTTGTTAACCAGTACACCGCGCTGCTCATCATTCGCCTTCTTGGCTGCTTTCTGAGCCTTGCGAGCTTGTACATAAGATACCGCGCCACTTGCAACAGCAAAGATTGCAGCTAAAATAGGCCACATTATGATTTACCCCACTTAATTTCTTTATTTGTCTCTGAGGCAAACTCAAAACCTTTATCTCCAGGGAAATAAAGCTGTTGCGTATTATTGTTTGTTTTCCTTCCGTTACGAAGTTGGAAATCCTTCCAGTGACTTGCGATTTCTACAGAAACAGCGCTGTCATTTTGGCTATCTACGATAGAGTAAGATGTAATCCTGCCATCAAAAACTAATATTGGAGAACCAATAACGGTGTCAGAATTTGTTAATACTGCTTTCCATATTCTAGTTCTAACGTCAATATAATCATTAGTTAAGAATAGCGATACAAACGTCTGGCTAACACCGGAGAATCTCAGCGTAGAAGAGTTGACCTGAAGCTCTGAGCTTTCGGTAAATTGATCAATCTCTAGTAAATCAGAGCTGCTATCAAAAGTAGTACTAAGAGCCACAACATCACGCGCCCAATTAGTAATCTTGATTGGCGTGTCAAAATCCATCTGTACTAAATTGGCAATATTGAGATTATCGCTATTCAGCGCAGTAATCGTTGCCGAATCGATCTCTCTGCTCATATTGCCTCAATAAAGTCTACTTCGTAGCTATAGGATAGGTCGGTAGCAATACCGTATTCTTGGACATCGTTATTCAAGCGTACCGTAAAAGGTACGTCATCATAGGTCACAGTCTCGTTATCCGATATCGCAGATACAAGAGCTGGCTGGAAACTCAAGCTTCCGCTACCACTGCGATCTGCTGTAGCCATGTAGACCTTAGTGTGATTAGCAAACTTAAATACGTCACCCGCCTTCAGAGTGCCTGTAAAGCCGTCTACGGCGATTGAAGTATCACCTATGCTACCAGCCGCAGAAGATAACATCGTTCCTGAGACGCTCCCAGAGGAGCTAGAAATCTCTGGCAATACGATGGTAAAGGTCTCAGCCATCCCGCGCTGCGCCATAATGAACCCCATGACAGGAGAAAACTCACCTCTAGTCATAGGAGGGTAAGCGGCTGTAAATGTAAACCGCTGACCGCCGATATTCCTTACCTGAGTGCGACCAGAGATTGTCTGGCTGCTCAGATTAAAGAACTCGCTGCGGAAGTTTGCAGAGGTGAAAACAGGACTTGTCGGGTAAGTTCCACTCATACTATTGACGCTCGGCCTCTATTGTTTACGGCCTGGTTGATTATACTGACTAATTGACCCCGGCGCTTGTACAGCAGCTCATCGAAGCCTTTGGTGTCCACTGCGTTGATATTTACAGTGACGTTCATTCCAGAGCCTTGACCCTTTGTATGGTCAATAACGGTTTCGTTTGGATGTAATATGGCAGCAAAGCCACCCTTGCCGTCTACGCCGCCACTACGCGAACCCATACCAGTAAAACCGCCGCCTTCAAACGAGCCTATTGTTTGTCCAGCCATTGCAGCAACGCTAGCATAACCCATAGCCTTTACCATTCCAGATAAGGCAATATTGGCAGGAGTATAAGGCTGCATACCTAAAGCAGCAGTAGCCGCAGCATTAGTATTAACTATCGCATTAGCAATTTGAACCCCCTGATTAACTAAGAAAGCCGCTTTCTGAGCTTTAGAACCATCCTCAAAAGCAGATTCCATTTGACTAGCAGCTTGACCGATAAAGTTCACTGACTCCATCCTGGTCTTCATGTCTTGTTCAGCATACTTTGCTAGATTATCTGCTCTTTGACGAGCAAGATTAATAATGCTTGCTGTGTATTCTTCGTCACTAATAATATCGTCATCACGATACTTATTCAGCTCATCTAGCTGTTCGCGATATTTAGTAAGGTACTGGTCTCTAGCTGTGCCTGTCTTGCCTAGAATATCAGTCATGAGTTTCTCAGCATCTTCCTGCTGTTTCATAACCTCTAAGCGTTCTTGCAGAATGTCTATCTCGCGCAACTGAGTCTCATTAGCTCCCTGCAAGGCAGCATCACGCAATGCAATAACACGCTCGCTCATTCCATAAGCAGCAACTTCTCTTCGCATTTCCTCAATAGTTTCTTTAAGAGCGTCTCTAAAGCCTTCTTGTTCTTCAGTATTATTCTTCAATGCTCCATCAAGGTCGCCAAGAGCATCTTGAATTGCTGTAGTGAAGCGAGCAGCTTCTTCTGCGTCCATGGCAAATTTGCCAGCAGCAGCAGCTATCTTAATAAACTCTTCTGAAGCATTGCCAGTATTAGAAAGGTCAGACAACAAGCTTACTAATGCAGTTGCAGCTCCTTCTGTTCCGTTTTGAACTGCTATAGTGGCCTGGCGTAGTTCGAGCGCTTGTTCCGCAGTCACGCCCATTTCAGAAGCAAATCTCTTTAGTATTACCTCATTACCACGAACTGCGTTACCAGTTTTAGCCTGAACGAATAAGAACTCTTCAATCTCGTTCTTTAAGCCAGATTGAGCTGCTTGAGTAGCTTCCATGGCAGCAATGAGCTTAGACTGAAGAACTATCTCTGCGTAGTCTCTGCTAGATTTAGCTAACTCTTCAAAACCCTCAGTTAAGGTATATACTCCTTGACTGTTTACGGTCATTAAAGTGTCATTAAGATCTTTGAATATTTTCTCTAGCTTCTTCCCTTCTTGACCCATTTCAAAGAGCTTGGGAATCATAGTGGTCGCAATCAATGCGCCAATAGATATGATCGCACCAGCAACAATACCGCCAGTACCAAACACAGATGCGATTTGAGAACCCTGCTGACCTAGGATAAGACCCAGGTTCTGACCGCCTTGGATCTGGACTGCAACGTCTTGGATTTGGTAACCGAGTTGGCCTATACCGCCACGAGCCATACGGCTGGTTCGGTTAGCTTCTTTGTAGTTGCCGTTGGAATTACGAGTGACTTTGTTGGCTTGCTGAGCAATCTTGTCGTATTGACGCAGCTCCATGTTGAGCCGCTTTTGCTCCGCGCCCATCTCGGCGAGTTCTTTCTGAGCAGCCTGAAATAAAGCAAGAGCGCCTTGGTCTTGGCCTTTAATTCCTAGGATTATGTTTTGGTCTGCCGCCATTTTTAGATCTCTCGTGTCTTATCTTAAGGAAGGTGAACCAGTGAGTAAATTCGTCAATGGTCATCTCAAAAATGGCTGACAGAGGCTGACGCAATTCATACGCCAACTCGTACATGAGGTAAAGCTCTGTTGGCTTCCCCTCATTATCTACTAGCTTTTTTTTCGATCATCCTCCGACTCTGGGTCGGGTATTAGAACGAAGTTTGCTAGACGCTGAATAATCTCAGGATCAACTGACTTCCTAAGCTTAATCTTGTCATCAATCGTAAATACAGAGTCACCCTTTTCATCGGTGAGACCAAAGATTACCGCATATATCATGTAATCAGTTGTATCGCTATTCGCCCTAGCAAGCCACTTGGCTTTGTCATCCAAAGTGAGATTCTTGCTATAAAGCGTAGTCTCCCACTCTGGTACTTCTACTGTGCGAATCGCGCGAGAACTGAAATGAGTGACCGCTGCATCGATTAATTTCATATTAGGCTACTGTACCCTCTGTTAATGCTCCAGTGCCTTGGAATGATAAACTAGCTTCAACTAGTCCGTCAAATGATGAATTAATTGTACGACCAGTTACTAACACAGTACCCGACAAACGATGGTCGCCTGTAGTGTTGCCTTCCATTTGGAATGACATAGTAACTTCAGACCCAACAGTCAGTGCGCCTTGACCCGATGTATCTGTGTCATCGAACATGACATCACATGAACCAGAGAACGTCTTGAGACTAGCTTTGTATGTACGAGAACTATCGCCCATAGAAGTATCTTCAAGGGTGTCCATGCTTTCTTCAACGGAATAGCTCTTGATCTCAGCGATAGGATCGCTTCCAACCAATACTGTCCCGCCACTTCCGCTAAATGTCGCCATCTTCTATTTCCTCAATAATATCAATTACTTTAATAGCCTTGGGTTTCTTAGGAGCGGTAGCAGGTTCATCCGACCAACCCTTGCGCTCCATGTTAGGCAGATCTTCTTCCCAGATTATCTGAGTGTTACTGCCTTTGTAGATCGTAATACGTTTAGCCATTATACCTCCTAAACACTCGCTTCTGGGTCATTCTCAGCCACGCAATAGGTGACTTGTACTTGCATGATGCCTACACACGCAGGTTGTTCGCCGTCACCTGATACTTCGCTGGTGAAGCCGAGAATCTTAGTATCTTTAGCTAGACCGCCTAATGTAACGTCTGCGGTTATAGCCTTTTCTACCTCAAGCGCAATTTGGTCTATTGTATCATCATAGCCTGTCGTCGCCTTAACATAAGACTCAACCACTACGTTCAATGTTCGCATAACAGAGCGAGGAGGACTGATCGATTGATAGATCGTGTTCTCGTCCTGACTATATACGCAAAGACCAGGTAATTTATTAGAACCTAGCGGATAGACCCGGTGATTAAATATCTTAGTGCCTGTTGTCGCAAGTCCAGTACACAATGTAATCACAGCATCTCTTATCTGCTTTCGCATATGAGCCATTAATCAAGCTCCAATACTAATTCGCTCATTCCGTTACCATCAGACATGATAACCTTAATTGTATATGGAACTGAGTCAATCTCTAAAGCGTCACCTTCAACAGCGCCAGAAATATCGGCTGTCTTACAAAAGAACCTGGGCTGCTGCATCGCAATACCAACGCGACCACCCGCCTCAACCTCCTCGTAGATATTATCGAAGATGCCTTTTACCGTCCGGTGAGAACTCGTAGCAGGGTCAAAGATAGCATCAACACCGAAGTCGGCTAACATTGCATTTCTTTCTGCTGCGGTTTCTACAGTCACTTAGACGCTCTTCCTACTAGTTCTACGTTTGGGCTTGGTTGCCTCTTCGAGACCTACTGCGCGATCTACAGTCTCTACTGGCTTGCTTTCGACCTTAGTTACCCGACCAATGCCAAGCAACTCTTTGGCTTCAGAAGGAGATAGCTCGATAACGTCCCCAGCTTTTACCTGACCGCCATTTGCAACCGTTGATTTCAATACTAGGTATTTCATAAGATCACCTTTTGGCTTTCTTCGTTGCTCTTTAAATGAATGATATGAAAGCATCGGAGAAAACCCCCCCTCCGAAGAGGGGGAGATTACTTAGCTACCGCCGTCGTTGCCGAGGCAGAATGCAGTCGGATGACGAACAGCACAATCCATAGTTTGGATCGCACGGATCAGGATAGTACCTGACTTGCTGTTAGTAAATGGATCAACTAACAGGTCGAGTCCTCCCCACATTCCCACGAGCATCTGCGAGAAATCGCCAAAGTAAAGATCTCCAGAAGCTACTTGATTAGATACCAACGCACGGTATCCGTTCATTGTGCCGCCATTCTCGATCACGAACTGAGCAGTGTTAGCCGCTTTCTCTGTTGACTTAAGCGCACCATGCATAGTCGCGTTCAAGATGTAAGAGCCACCGTTGCCAAGCGCATTGTCTTCGCGAACCTTGGTCTCCATCTCGATAACTTGAGCAAACGTAGGCACTACATCAGGCGCAGTACCAAAGTCTACTGTATTAATTCCCACAGTATTCTTGATGCCGCGTGGCTGACCAGAAGCGCCAGAGCCTGACAGTGCTGCCAAGTCCATGCCCAATGCAATAGCCATTGCGAGATCATCACGAATCAAAGCCTCGATGTCTAAAGTTGCCTGCTGAATCATACGCCTCGTGACTTCTGTGAAAGCGCCTAAATCCCTGGGCGAAAGTGAAATTTGGCTGAACGTAGGCTCTGACTCCGCAACATTATCGCCTTCAGCAGCCAACCATGCGGCAGAGCTTGCAGTCGCTTTCTTAGGGATAGCAACATCACCAGAAAGACCAGAAAGCATACGAGCACCTGCGCTCATGACAGAGCTTGAGTTACGCAGTACATCAATAAACTCAGAGCCACGGAAGTCCTCAGTCAACACGTTAGAGTCGTCTGTGGTGTTCAAGTCACGCTTCCAGTTACGCAATACGTCAACAGGAATCATGATTCCGCGAGCAGTCTTGCCTTGTGCCTGTGCGGCAGCGTGTGAACACTCAAACTCAAACGCAGCGGCTTCTTGAGCGCGTCGGTCAGTTGGGTTAGCCATCGCGTTGATAGCGCGAATCAAAGAGAACTTCTGTCGCTCTTGCTTGTTAAGACCGATTTCCTTCTCTTCGAGCGCACGAGTTGAACCGATAACATCTAACAACTCACCACGGAATTCTTCAATGCTACGACCTTCTGAGATTGCTTTCTGAGCAAGATCAGAACGGTTGTGGTTTGCGCCTAACTCAATGATTTGAGCGGCATTCTTTTGGGCAGATTGACGAGCGTTAGCTTCGACTGCCACGATATCTACTTCAGACATAGTTTTGTCCTCTACATAAGTTACGATTTCGGGTTGTTTTGGCTGCTCGCTTGATCTACCCACGCCAACTGTCACATCAGCGGGAATTGATACTAAACTTGCTTCCATAGGCATCCAAGATTTAGCGATATACGTTTCGCCGTCTCTGGTGTCTTTTTGCATCTTGCTGATCGAATAACCGACACTAATATTAGCGCGGATACCGTCCAACACATCATCGAACGCCTCTCTAGCAAGTGCGCCTTTTCCAAAGCGTACTGTCGCTCGCAGTCTACGAGCCGAGCCATCAAGGTCTACCGATTCTATTACGCCTATCTGCTTCTCTGGGTCATGATCCAGCAACAGTGGCGCTCTGCCTGAAGCAAGGAATGATAAATCAATCGCTTCGGCTGAATGCTCCAATACCTCATTACCAAATGACCTAGACACAGGCTCTTCGGATGAGATAGCAATTTTTACTGTGCGCTTCTCTTCATCAATCGGAGATGCGTCCAGTGACATAGCGCGATGGACTACTTCCGCAGTCTCGGTACGCTCTTCTGTAAGGTTCTCACTAACAATCGCTGTATCTTCAACCGACTCTTCGGTCTCTTCTACAACGACTTCATTACTTATATCTGTCATCTCTGAATCCTCTTCAGCAATGTTTGGCAGTATACCATATCATTCATCTGTCAAATCAGGCTCTTGAGGCACAAACTGAGCGCCATAAGGTTCTAATGCGTACTTAATACCAAATTGTTCAGCTAATGCTTTATCACGAGCTATCTGAGACATTAATTCCTCAGCATCCTTACCATACTGGCTTGCTACGTCCTGAATAGAGAGTATTCCGCTCTTTAGGCCGACTACTGATGCGTTCATTTCCTTAAGCGGGTCAATCCAAGACCATCCCTTACCCCTGAACTCAGCAGCATTAGAGAATCTTGCGTATTGGCGTAGTGGAATACCGAATGAATTGATTTCCATGGCGCTTTCTAGCCACCCATCAAACACAGGCCGCACGAAATGCTCAATCATGAATTGCTGAACATCTCGGTAGTAATCTCGCTCTTCTAACGCGCCCTGGCGAATACTTGAGTAGCTGGTAGCTTCTAGATCGTTAGATAGTGACGTATAAGAGATACCTAGAGCAGATGCGACAGACTTGAGTACAGACTTATGGAAGCTCTCGAACTCATTGTTCGGGTTCTGCGGGTCAAACGTCTTAAAGTCTACGCCTGTAGGCAGTTGATGGAATGTACCTGGCTCTGCGTCCATGATTGGTACTTGACCATCCAGATCGTCAGCAATAAACCCATCGCCGCCAGGACTAGTAAAGAACCCCATCTTACTCGCGCCAACACGCGCAGCAATAAGTGAAGCCTCAATGTAAGCGCTTAACTGCTTAAGGCCAGACATTGCAGGTGACATCCATGGCTCGCCTCTTGTCTGACCAGACCGTAAAGGCATAAATACATGAATCACCTTTTCTGCTGGGATGCGAATCGTCTTCTTGGTAGCCGACATTCTAGCAAATTCGTAATCGCCCGGATGATAGCTAAGGAAATGGTATGCAACTGGCTTTTTGAACTTATTAAGCTCTACACCCATGCGAATTTCGTTGCCGTTGGCTAGTTTTTCATTCTTGGTCTCATCAACTTGGTCAGACTCTATGAATTCTATGGCAAATGAGTCAGCAAATGCGTTTCCGCGATGCTTGACTACAAAAACCTCGCCATCACGCGCTAAAGCCTCCAAACACAGCCTTTGAGCGTCATTCCAGCTCATTCTGCCGTCTACAGTAGGGTTTCCTAGCTTTCCCCACTGCATAAATGCCTCTTCTACCGCAGAATTGCCTGTCTCATCCAGCTTACCAACCGTATCTAGCGCCTTAACCTGCAAGCCAAATCCCTTACCGCCAATCACATTGGTCTTAAGCAAGTTGATATAGCGTTTTGCGTATTGGTTATTGCGTACTAAATCTCTAGAACGATTGCGTATAACTTTCAGGACAGGTCTTAATTCAGAGTCAGCGGACAGCTCAGATGACTTAAAATCGGCAAATAATCGACCAGGATTGGCTGCTGCATACGATCTTTTGAATCTTTTAGGCTCTGGCTCCACTTTCTTAGTGAATATGTCGAAAATCGCCATCTAGAACCTCACCTTTATTGTAGAAACGCCTTTACGACCGTTTTTAGCGTCTTCAGCCGCTTTCTCTTTGATTGCCTCAGCCCTATAGTAATCACGAGCGTCTAAAAGCTCGGTAAAGGACATCTTGGTTAAAGAGCGACCTGCAATTGAGTAAGAAGACACATCTGAGTCGGCTTTACCCGCTAAGATGCTTTCAATCTTCTCTACCATGATTGCTGCATGACTTCTTAGGTCAGTGCCTGGTATATCTAAGTCAGCTAAAACGGTAAATTGACCACGCGAAAGTATGCGACGAGCAGAATCGCTATTTCTAACAATCTCTTGCTGCCATTCATATTTGCCTGGTGTGTAAGATCCGGTTGATGAACTAGTCGCTGAAATCAGGTAATGGTCTGCTTGACCAGTTGCTGTAATCTGAAACTCATCACGCTTACCCGATATTCGAGCTGTGTAAATAAGTGTATAATCAGCGGTAGGATAGTCGGCAACTAAATCTGATATCTTCCACTGAACAAAATCGCCCGCTACTATCTCTAGAGGCTCTCCCTCTGGCGCATTTGTCGCGTCAAATACATTCGCCATGAATTGATCCTTTGTTTAGCGCCAAGAATTTACGAAGTTCCTGCCAACCTTGGGTATAAACGGTTGACGTATAGGAGCTTTAGGCTTTTGTTCCGGCTCCTGCTCTGTCTGACTCAATTTATCAGAAAGCGCATTTATATTGATCCCAATTATAGCATAAGCAGCTATTGCGTAGACGAAGCAGTCCAAAGCCTCATTACGAGGTCGCATTTTCTGGAACATCCGCTTCTTAAATCCACGATGATACCTAGTAACAATCTTCTCTGCCGTGAGTTGTCTAAAGTATTCGTCGTTAAGTGTATCAGAAAAGTGAATAAATCCCGCGCCAGGGTCATTAATTCTAAGTCTTGCAAACAACAAGTCCTTAGCGGTGTCTACACCGATCGGGAATAGTGGACATTTACCAATGTTATTCTTTGACGGCCTAGACACAATTGCTCTGCCTTCGCCGCCAACACCCTTGATTGCAAACACTCTACGCCCGGCATTCTTCTTGGCATAGGCATAAACAGAGTTTGTGTAGTGACCACCGGAATCCACGCAGATGGCTCGTATAGGTAATTGTCTGTTATCGTGAGTCTCAAAGGTCTGAAAGATATGAGTATCCAAACTAGTCCAAAGATGAGGCGTAGATGGATCTCCGTACATGACTTCATGGTCAATGACCCAGCTTTCGTCGTCCCTACCCCAGCCAATGATGCTTACCTCTAGTCTGTCGTCCTGAACGTCAACTCCTGCCGTGAGAAGTATGCATTCTTCAGGTATCTTATCGGCGAAATCTTCTCGTCTCTCTTGGAGGTTGTACAGATCGATACTTTCACCTTCGTCTTCCCAACTTTTGCCCAAATAAGTATTGTTCCAAACCTTTAACTGTTCTGGGTTCTTTCGTACAGATAAGAACTCCCTCACACCGTCAGCTAGAGGTGTCCAAGGACTGTAAAGCGCGGAGATGGCAAAACCAGCTATGCCATTAAACGGTTCGTCTGCTATCCACTCACCGTTACGGATAGCCTTACGACGATCTGAGTCAGACCAGATGACCGCGCAAGACTCGCAGCGATAACCTGCTGTCTCTGGATCATTGTCAGTCCAGATGACATGACCCCAATCTAGCTTCTGCTTATGGTCGCAGTGAGAACACGGAACGTGATAATGGCGCTGGTCAGACTTCTCGAATGCTTCCTCAATGCGAGAAGCGCCTTTTATCGTAGGAGTGGAGACCATGACGATCTTCCTGTCCCAGAACGTAGATGCGCGCTTTCTAGCAAGCTGAATAGGATCGCCCTCTGATCCAGCAGAGACCGGGTATCTGTCAACCTCATCACATAGAACCAATCTCACAGGACGCGAAGCTAGACTAGACGGACTGTTCGCTCCTACCAGAGTAATTGCGCCGCCTGGGAACATCTTATGCAACGTGGTGTTACCAGAGTCCCTTGAGCGAGGCGACCTAACCTTATCCTGTAAGCAGGGAGTGGACGCAAGCAAGCCATTAGCTACACGATCCTTAGAGAACGCCTGAGCCATGTCTAAGCTAGGCTGCAACATCAGCATCGGACAGGGGTCGTTGTCTATGTGGTAACCAATGATATTCAGCAGAGCTTCTGACTTACCAAGCTGTGCGGCAGACATAATAACGACCTCTTTGTTCTTAGGGTCGCTACAGGCATCCATCATGCCGCGCTGGTACTCCGCTCGTGAAGTATACCAACGACCAGGCTCTGCGCTGGATTGACTGTCTAGCCTTCTTTCTCTGTCAGCCCACTCAGAGATTGTCAACTTCGGAGGAGGCCGCAGTACGTCCATCCCCTTCAGTAGTATTTCCTTGACGTTCCCGAATGGCTGCATAGTTGGCTAGTTCCTCCAGAGCCTCTCTGATGTGATCTTCAATCAAATCCTGCGCTTCAGCAGGGTTCTCAATGTCAGTTACTAACGTAGCTAACTTGCTTGGTATAGATAACAGCTTACCCTTGCAGTCCATTAGGATAGATTCCCAATCATGCAGTACATCATCTACCCGGACAAGCTCGCCAGACATCTCTAACACTTCCATCTCGGCTTTGTCCGCTTGCATCTTAGTCAAGCGAGCCTTTTCTTCGTGGAAGTCTAACACGCCCTCTGTACTTACCGCTGAAGCCTTATTCTTTAGCTTCTTCAGGTAGTTACGCATACTTGGTATGAGGTCATACACGCCGTAAAGCGGCTGAACCATTACTCCGTCCTTCTTATACTGAGTCAGCATAGTAGGCGTACAGTCCATGATCTCAAGCATTACGTCTGAATTGACGATCATTTGATCGCCCTGGATGTCAAATCTGGCTTTTTTCTTAGGCATAAATCGATTCTACCAATGATTTGGCTAAAGTAAAATTATTTTTTCTATCGCTACGCAAAGATCGCGGCGCGAAACACT
>Ga0208660_1000215_pt1 | contig 22421 bp, 8 predicted proteins | sample DEB08_DNA_13_FD_184527 | JGI IMG/M metagenome (GOLD analysis project Ga0208660, IMG submission 184527) | Aqueous microbial communities from the Delaware River and Bay under freshwater to marine salinity gradient to study organic matter... | ecosystem: Environmental > Aquatic > Marine > Coastal ... | reverse complement strand
CAAGCGGGGCGTTGTTTAGATTGTGTCAACAATATTAAGGGGTCAGGGCAAGGGCAAAGCCGTGCATGTAAGTTTGTGCAGCGGTTAGCCGTAGTTATGGAGGATGATCTGGAAACAGTTTATCAGTTACAACTACCCCCGACTTCTATATTTGGGGACGCGGTAAAAGGGGAAATGCCCCTACGTGCTTATGCACGGTACCTTGAGGCGCGTGAGACGCCTTTCATCGCTGTCATATCGAAGATTTATTTCGACGAAGGTAGCGATACACCAAAACTCTTCTTCAGACCTATGCGTCCGTTAGAAGAGCAGGAGTACGAAGCCGTACAGATAATGATGAAGCACCCAGATACTACGAAAGCTATTACTTTAAACGTAGTGCCAATGGAGGACGGTGGTGCATCCCCATTTGATGAGGTAGACGGTTTTATTTTTAATGGATGAATGTTTGGAGAAACATATATGAACTATAAGATTGCAAATGTAGAGGCGCTGTACCCACGTATTAACAAGACGTACAAGTTCGACAGCGGTGAAAACCGTAGCGTACCGTGCGACCCATTGGACGATGGAGCAGCATACGAAATGTCTTTCAAGATGAATGAAACTCAAGCTAAGGCGCTCATGACTGCGATGGCTTCAGTGTACAAGGAGAAACGTGACGCGAAGTGGCCTGAGAAGTTCCCAGTGCCTTTTACGAAAGACGATGAGGGTATGTATATCGGTAAGGCGAAACTCAAAGGGGCATACGGTAAAGACGTTACCAACAAACCTAAGCAGTACGATGCGAAGAACAAAGAGTTAGCCGAAGATTTTCAACTAACATCTGGGAGTACGGTTAACCTTGCGGTTGTGCTTGTACCCTACAGTATGGCAAGTGCTGGTGTGTCATTACGTTTACGCGCCGTGCAGGTTACAAAGTATGTACCTGTTCAGGTAGCTTCTCCCTTTGACTCAGTTGATGGGTTTAGTGCCGATGACGCTGAAGGGGATGATGACAGCCCATTCTTTGAGGTCGAAACCGAAAGCAGTTCGGAGGTGGATAACGTTATCGAGTTACCCATTGAAGAACCAAAGAAGAAAGCAGCAAAAGTAAAGTCTGCTGCCCCGAAAGAGAAAGAAGATCTGAGTGACCTTGTTGATGCTTGGGACGACTAGTCCTAACTAATTTGGGTCTCTTCTAGAAGAAGCCCATTCATTCAACAATACCCACGGCTAGATTAGTCGAAGAGGGCGTAACAATGCCCCTGCCGTGGTGTCTTTCGGATCTATCTTATGGAAACAGCAATATTTTTAAAGGAGGCGCTACCAGAGAGTGGGTCGTATTGTGTTTTTGCATCTAACACGTCTGCGGATAGGAGGAGTCAGAAATTTTTTGAGTCCGTGGATGATTTAATTGATGCAGCGCAAGACTTTGATACGAAGGGTTACGATGTTTATTTTGCGTTGGCTAGTTTTAAGGAGGCTAATTCTCGTAAGGTAGATAACGTTCAACATCTAAAATCATTTTTTCTTGATCTAGATTGTGGCCCATCGAAAGATTTTGTATCGCAGACAGAAGCGATTTCTCAGCTAAAAGCGTTTTGTAAACAGTTCAAATTACCACGCCCTTTGATGGTTAACTCAGGTCGAGGTATCCACGTATACTGGGTGCTGTCAGAAGCAGTACCTACCGATGACTGGTTGCCAGTAGCACTTAAGCTCAAGCAACTATGTGCAGATAACAACTTTCTCGCTGACCCCGCAGTCACAGCGGATGCAGCACGGGTATTACGTGTACCCACAACCCATAACTACAAGCCCGAAGTTCCAGCAGAAGTAGACTTCGTAGGTACGCACTTACCCACCCTTGTTGACTTCGATATATTTTCGAGGTTGCTCGGAAACGATCCGATACCAGTTCCCACAAAGAAACTTGATGGGGCTAACGCGGTGATGAACGCAGCGTTATCGAACCGCGAGTACCGGTTCAAGGATATCCTACGCAAGACTAGTCAGGGGGAAGGGTGTGCACATATAGCCAGTGCGTACATTAACCCTAATGGAGTGTCGGAACCTATATGGCGAGGTGTGTTGTCGGTATTGAAAGCATGTAGTGATGGGACAAGAGAGAAAGCGCACAAGTTATCGGAGCGGTACGATGGGTATGATCCTGATGAAACCGATGCGAAATGGGATAACTTAACGTCTGACAAACGTTACACATGTGCCAGATTTGAGGAGATTTTACCAGAAACGTGTTTACAGTGTCCCAATAGAGGCAAATACAGGTCACCTTTGCATATCGGTAAGCGTATTAAGGAAGCTACAGAAGAGGAAAATACGGTCGAAGCACCTGCTTTAGACCTACCTAATGCTCCGATCAATACCTATGTTATACCCAAGTATCCGTTCCCATATATTAGAGGTACGAACGGGGGAGTTTACATACGGTCACAAGATTCGGAAGGAAACGAAAACGAAGAACGGATTTACCACAACGATATCTACATTGTTAAGCGCATCGTAGATTTAGAGTTAGGTGAATCTGTAGTGGTACGTCTACATCTACCGAAAGACGGTGTACGGGAGTTCACTCTGCCTTTAACGGCAGTTACATCTAGGGAAGAACTTAGAAAGAACATGTCCATGCACGGGGTAGCTGTTTCGAGAGTGGAAAAATTGATGGAATACATCACAACTTGGGTAAATGAACTACAGGAGAAGGAAGTGGCAGATAAAGCATATAGGCAATTTGGTTGGATAGACGATGAGGCAACAGGGTTTGTACTGGGTAACCAGATGATCTTGAAAGATGAGGTGGTGTTTAACCCGCCTTCTAAAGCCACTGCGGGTATGTTCCCAGCATTTGAGCCGAAAGGCACGCTCGATGAGTGGCGGCAGATAATCGATTTTTATAATAAACCGGGATTTGAACTACACCAGTTCGCAACTTGCGCTGGGTTCGGTTCTATCCTCATGCAATTCATCGATGACATAGCGTGTGCAGCGTTACATCTTTACAGTAAGGAGTCAGGGCTAGGCAAGACGACTGCTATGAAAGCTGCTGCATCGATATGGGGTGATCCAGCAGAGTTAGTTATCAATGAGCAGGATACACACAACACCAAGATGAATCGGTCTGAGGTACTGCACAACCTACCTTTGTTGATTGACGAGTTGACTAATGCTGAGAGTAAAGCGTTAAGCACGTTAGCCCTACAGTTCACCACTGGTAAGCAGAGGGGGCGGTTGGTTAGTGGAGGTAATTCAGAACGGTTACGTGGTGAGTCTTGGAGTCTTCTGGCATTGACCACAGGTAACACCAGTATCATAGAACGTATTCGTATGAAGAAAGACAATCCGAATGCCGAAGCACAGCGCATACTAGAAGTACGTGTCGAAAAGATGTTTACAGGTTCTAGCAGTAAAAAAGAAACAGATGAGTTCAGTCGCGCATTAGGTAAGTGTTACGGGCACGCGGGGCCAGTCGTCGCGCAATACGTCATGAACAATCTTGATGAGGTCAAGCGGATAATACAAGAAGTGCAGATTCGAATTGACAGGAAGGCAGCGTTATCTTCAGAAAACCGATTCTGGTCGGTCTATGTAACGCTTACCCTGACAGGTGCGATCATTGCGGAAAAGCTAGATCTTATCCGGTTTGACATACCGGCGCTTACTGACTGGGCCGTTAGTATGTTGTTAGAGAACAAGGCCAAAGCGCAGGATATGGCTGTCTCTATTGAGCAGACACTCAATGAGTACGTTAACGAGCATATCGATAACATCTTGCGGATCAAGAGCACCAGTGACTTACGTAAGCAAGACGGTACCGCGATGGAGTCCATAATCTTGCCCGAGGCCGTACCCCGAAACAAGTTGGTGGCTAGGTATGAAACAGATATAAAGAAGTTATACCTAGTACCCAAGCCGTTGCGGTTGTGGTGTGGCGAACAGCAGATAAACTACGGGGCGTTCGTAAATGATCTTGTTGAAAAGCTAGGGGCTAAACGGATGAAAATGCGGTTAAGTAAAGGTACCCAGCTAAATATGCCCCCAACAGACGTGATTGTAGTTCAGTTTTCTGAGGGTGACGATGAAGAAGGGAGTACTGAGAACGTATGATCTATCGCCTGATGGCGTTCAGATTATCATTAACTGGGGGTGTATGGTTGTCGGTTCATCTGTATTCGTACCGTGCATCAATACCCCCGAAACAATACGGCAAGCCAAAGCAATAACCAAGCAAAAAGGTTGGTCGATAGAAACTAGGGTTAGGGTAGAAGGTAACAGATTAGGGGTTCGTATCTGGAGGGTGTTGTGATATATTTAACCTGACAGTCCGTCCTCCTTCTCATATTCGTGCTGTCATCCTCCTGCTCTCTGAGCGCCCCCTCTTCGGAGGGGGTTTCCTAACTCCTACACTAAGGAGTTCCTGATGGAAGCAAACAAAACTGAACTACTACTCGCGTGGATGACACTTGTTAAACTGCGTGACAGTAACGTATTAGACGCTGGTGACGATCAGATTGTGTTGAGTACGCTGCAAATACTAGACAAAGAACAAAGCCAGATGGAAGATTAATCATCTAGCGTTATTGGGGTACTATCATCCAGATGCTGCTGTAAAGCTGTTCGGAACATAGGGCTTATTGCGATACCGTTGTGCATGGTGGCAGACGTGTTCATGTGTGACCGCATTGAGCGTCGTATGGAGTCCATAGTTATAGTAGCTCTTGGGAACTTTGCTCCAACTCGTTGGTTAAACTTCATGATTTCTTGTTGAAGTTCTGCCATACCTTCGTAATCTCCCATACGGATAGCAAGGTAGTATTGCTTGAGTAACTTACCTCGGTTAGTACGTAAAGTATTCTCTATGCGCTTAACCCCTTGGTTCTCTTCCTGCCGCCTTGAATACTCAGCGGGGGCAAAGCCTATCACCTGCGCGACAAGTTGGCCGTTAGTAATATCGTCAAGAATAGGATCTTTACGTCGAGTCAAGGCACCTTCTTCCGTATAACGTACTGCCTTCATAACATTACGCACGGCTCCGGGTACCATCGCTTCGATACCTCGTTGCATATCTCCGTCGATAAGCTCGCCCGTCCCTCGAATGAATGACTTACCAACGCTCCATGCGGGGCCACCTAAATAGTAAAATAATGTCTCTTCCGGTGAAGGGTTTCGGTTGTACCGGTTAACTTGGAATAACAAGTTAGTGAGTGCTACCCGCTGGGATACATCTATGTCAAGCAGTTCTGTTAGGGCACCCTTATACCAACCCTCTCCGATATGCTTACGTACGATGGTCTCTGCATCATCCTCATCTTCATCTAAGAACAAGTTCCAGATCATAGTGATTGCACCGAAGAGTGGTAACCCCTGTGCCCCTGCAAAGAACAACGCCGTGCCATGTACTGCAATTAACTGTTTTAGTGCAGCCTTCCTAACTTTAGGATCATTTTCTCGACGTAACCCAGCTATCGCTGTTTTAATCATCGTGTAGTACATCTGGATGCCGTACGTCTTATACATCAAAGCAACTCGACCAACACCCTTCTGCGCGAACCGAGGAGCAGTTTCTAAGACTGAACCACCGTTAAGTTCCTGCGCTTTGCGTAACGCGTTTTGAGCAGCGAGTTCTCTCTTCTTTGCTGTAGACAACACCTGTTCTGCTTTAGTAGCTTTTGTTGAATCGTTAAGTCGAGCTAACTCTAGCTTGTAAGCTGTAAGCATTGTCACTTGGCGGTTGTACTGCTCCACCTGATGGAACATAAATGCTGACCAAGAACTTACTCTGTCGATAACACTCTTGTCTCGACCAGAAGAGTCTAGTCCAAGGCTATCTGCAAACAGGGATCGGTTGAGCTGTGAACGTTCTGCTGCAAGTTGGACAAGGGGTAAGATCTCCTCAAGTTCTTTCCTGCGTCCTGCGTAACCTTCAATGTCTTTACGCACCGTATAGTTACCAGCAGCATCCATCTCAAATAAGTTATCGATAGAAGGCATCGCAAACACATCAACGGTGTCGTTTTTACCGAAGGGTACGATACCTCTAATCCGACGTGACCTTGTTTTGCTAGAGAGGAGCGTGCCAGATACTAGACCCGCTGCTTCAGTGACTGCTTTACTCGCGTTACGAAACCCGTACTGGCCGCCCAACATAGGCAGTACGAACAGTGGTACCTGAGACAAGTTAACCAGAGCAGAAGAAGTGTTAAGCCCGATAGTCCAGATAAATGCCGCACGGTTGGCCGCTTGAGCAAAACCGTCTTTGGGTGGCCGCATGGCGAACTCTGCTCTAGCTACTAACTCTTCTTGTATATCATGCTCAGTGCCTTCTTTCTGTGTTAGGCGAGCCAACTTACTATCTAAGTTATCAGGGTCAGTACCGAGTATCTGCTGCTGTAGTTTTGTTATTCGGTTGGTGTAGTCCAAACGTACAACCTGCCGCCCTATGTCGTAAATCTTAGATCGCATAACCTGCGTGTGGTTTTGGTTAAATCCAGCGGTACCTTCACGTCGTTGGAAGTTCTTAGCGAAAGACGTTTCCGGTAGTGTTTCTATGAACGAGTTAAGGATGTCGTTCTTAACCGAAGCATCTACTTTGGCTGTTTCTAAAATTTCTAAGACCTCATTAACAAACCCGACAGAGGTAGTCTTTTTGTACGTCGGAGAATCATTACCGTCGTATTCGTTATATACCAACTCGCCGTCGCTATCACGTTCTACTCTACTATCACCCTCTAACACGTTCTTAATATATTTATCACGCTCTCTTGGCGACTCAAACATTAAGAACACGGGTTCGGTACTATCCGTTGCTTCGTTATAGGCTTGGAAACTAAGTTTGTAATCCCCGGAACGCATAAGCGGGAAGTATGGGTCTACCCCGGCGCGATCAGTTATCTTGTCAAAAACAGATTTACGTAACTTCTCTTTGGATTCTTTATCTACTGGCAACCCATCAATACGTTTGTTAATAACGGCAAGTAACTCTTTATACAACTTAGCGTACGAGTCCCGCATACCTATGTATATGTCTTGACCACCACTTGCCTTGAGCTTGTTCCATCTAGGTTGCAGTCCTTTCCAGACTGCTAACTTTTCTGCGTTCTTTTCGTAGGTGCTTCTAGGCTTGGAAGGGTCAACACCCTCTAAAGTACTTTCAGTGATAACGTCATCGAGCAGAGGTACGGTGTCTTGGTTGTTCTTAACCCACCCATCCAACTGCTCCATAGTGCCGTCAGCAGCATTATCTTTTTTGTTCAGTGCGCCACGCTGTTCTTCCATCAACTCGTGCAGCTTTAGACCTAGATCGCCTAACTTCTTGTTATAGCTACCTGCTATGTCTGACAAAGCCAATGAAGGCATAAAGCCAAGGAAGGTACGGCGACTCGTACCCGATACACCGCTCCGTAGGAACTTATCTGCTTGATTAACAAAGTCATCCCGAAACTTCTTAGTGGGTTCTTTGAAGTCTTTCTGGACGTTACCCATTTTACGCATTACTGCCGCTACACCAGATGCAGAAGAGTTTTCTAGTAACGAGCCAGCACCTCTAGCATCTATTGCGGGGGCTAAGATATCCCCTATTAACCGGTCTACTTCAGATAAGGCGGTACCCGTTTCGGCATCTTCAACAATCGCTAACTTAACAGGATCTAACCCTCGTAACCTACGAATAAAGTTTCCTATGATATTAGTAAATTTCTGCCAAGCACTAGCTGGCTCACCTTGAATGTTGATCGTTGCAAGTTCTTGAGCGAATCTAGCGTTACCAAAGGCTTCTGCTACAAATTCCTCTACATTAGTAGCACCACGAGCGCCAGACAGGTAGGGTTTTACAGCTTCAAACAAGGCAGTAAGTTGTTTTGTAGTTGGGTTAGATAAGTTCCTCATCGTAATTAACGTTGCTGCGTGCGTCATCTCATGCAACAAGTTAGCGGGGGTAAGCCCTATCTCTGCGTCAAGTAGAATTACGTCTTTCTGTATTCCCGGTCGTGGTACGCTATCCCCTACACCACCCGTAGGTATGTAGACCCCTGCTGCTTCTAAATCTCCTTCAGTAAGAGAGTCTAGTATAGATCGGTACTGCCTATCAGCAGGGGTGCTTGGGTCTCTGGGTACTATAACTATTTTGGTATCGCCTACTAAGGTCGCTAAGGCTCTAGCGATGGCTTTAACTCTAGGTCTAAGGTCAGACGTACCTAACGCTTCTAACGCTCCTTTTAAGTTACCTGCTTGTAACTCTTCTACAACCGAATCCGTTAGGGGTATATCAATATCCATGTTGACGTTTGGTGCGTAGGCTTCTAACTCTTCGTTAATTTTTTGAATGGGGGCCAACTCAGCTATAGCTTGATTGGCAGAAGAAGCTATTACAGCAAGGCGTTTTGTGTTAATCGCCTTTGATTCTCTGTTTAAATACTTGCTGATTTGACTTTTATTTGTAAAGGATTTGGTTTCTTCTCCGACCCGCACCTGCCATTGCTTGCCAACTTTTTTAATGGTGCCGACTTTCTCATTACCTAGTTTGATATCAGTAGTCTTACTAGCGTCAGTGTCAAAAGTAACTTTGTTGGCTTGGCGCTGGTATTTTGCAGCTTGGTCTATAATTTGTTTTGCGTAAGAAACAACAGGCCCAGCGCCTTTTCTCTTAGGTCGTTTCTGAGCAGTGCCTGACAATTCAGGTACTTTAGTCTTCGTATCTTTAGCTGCTTCAGTTTTCTTTAAGTTGGCCTCTCTTTGCTTTTTGGCAACTTCTGCTTTAGCCTTTTCTTCCGACTGTTCTCTAAGTTCTATTTCTTTTTCAGTTATTTTGGTGACTTCTTGCCGCAACTGAGGGTCTACATCTTCCAATGTAGGCTCTATACCTCTCCGCATCTGACGTAACATACGCGCACGTTGGGCGGGAGTAATGTTTTGTGTTCTACCTTCATCTCGCGCTATACCTGCCGCTGCTCGGTCTACATCCCGACGAGTTTCGCTTTCTTCCATCAAAGTTGTTTCTGAAACGGTCTCTCCACGTTCAAGCTGCTCGTCAACAACTGCCGCAGGAGTAAACTCAGTAGGTGCACCCCTACCTTCGAGTATTTTAATTTGTTCCTCTATAGATTTGCCTTCGAGACTTGCAAGTAACGCCTCTCTATCTTCCGGTTTAGCATCCGCTTTAACTGGAGCTACCGTTTCTGTCGTTTCTGTCGTTTCGGTCGTTTCTGTAATTCCGGTAGGGGTTACCGTCTCAGTTTCTTCAAACGCCAGTTCGATCTGTTTGTTCTGAGGCACACCCAAGAACTCGTTTATCTTAGCTTTAGTCGAAGCATCTTTTACGTCTGGGTTATCTGCATACGCTTTAAGTTCGGCATTAAGTTCCGTTAGAGGGACTTCTTTCTTAGCCATAAGTCGTTGGTATATAGGCTTAGTCTTTCGACTACGTGTATCTGTTGGAGCGATCCCTATATCTTTCAGGAACTTCTGGCTAATCTTCTGCTTGGGTTCTGGCGCGGGTTCTGGCGCAGGTCTTCTGGCTTCTTGTGCCTCTGCCGTAGTGAGCTGTGTAGGGAATAAATCTGTTTGCGGTCTACCGGCTAACTCTGCTTTCGCTGTTCCCAATGCTTGTGCTTCATCAGCAAGCTGTCTTTGTTGGAGTACTTGGGGAGCAGGTATGTCTGCTAAAGCTATTTCCGCTTCGAGTGCCGCAGCTTGTGCAATTTCTGCTTCTAGCCTAGCTTTTTCGACTTCTACTTCATCTATTATGTAGTTATCTTGGACTTCTTTTAACGGTACAGTGTTACCTTCAGCGTCTGTAACGAAGTCTTTTTGGTACTCTAATAAATTTTGGTTGTTTTCTCGGGTTTTGGCTATCTGAGCTTCTTGAGCACGTTGGGCGTTTATAGCACTCGCGGAAGTACGGTCTGCGCCCTGTCTCTGTTCTATAACTTCATCAGAAGGCATATCCCCAAAAGTTTCAATGGCATCTATGTTTGCCGCTTCTAGTTGTTCAGGGGTAAACGCTTCTCCTTCGGAAGATATCGTTATTGGTTGGGGTTTATACTCTAGTAGCAGTGTTTCTTCTACAGACTCTTCGGTTACTTCTTCTGGATCAACGTCGCCCCTACCTTTTGACTTAGGTAGTGCTAGATCAAGTAGCCCTTGAACCAAGCCGCCAACACCTGCCCCATAACCAAACGCTTCGCCAGTATCAGTAAACGCGCCTTGTTCAGGGTCGTAGACCCCCCTTTGGATTAGGTTTTGAGCGACACCCGCCGCCGCTTCCTGTGCACCTTCTGCACCACCGGCTATGGCTGCACGTTTGACGCGACCCAGTATCTGTTTAACGACACTATCATCAACGCCATTACGGAGTGCACCTAGGACTTTAATCGGGATTAATTCCGACAGACCAACTACGGCACCTAATGCGGTAGCAAGCCCTCGTTCATCTTCGGTAGCGCCAGCGGCACGGGCACGTTCACTAGCTTCCCCAGCACCAGCACCTATAGCTAAAGCACCCGCAGCGGGTAACCCTACACCGGGAACCAAAGCGGTGGCACCTAAGCCTACAAAAGAACCAAATGCTTCACCGAACTTACCGCCTACGGTGTCTTCAGAACCTACATCGGGGGAGAAATAACTTTGAGCGGAACGACCGACATCTTGGATAGCTTCTCTGGCTTTCAGTTCAGCTTCTTCGTCGAGTACAGCAGCGCCACCAAGAGCGGCAGATTCAAGTAACCCTAAAGCCCCGCGAGGAATACCCTTACCAAACTCTTCGATTTGATCTAGGAAATCAGGTTCTTCAGGGGTGGGTTTCAGTGCAGCAATAGATTCTCGCTGCCTTCGTCTAGCAATATCAAGTCGGCTTTCACCTGCGTCTTCGGCTGGTTGGGTCGCTTGTAATTCTCTTATGGCATTGGCTAATACTAAAGCATCTTCAATGTTTCCTGCACGATCAGCTTTTACTAAAGCAGCACTTAACTCCTGAATAGTAGCCATAGCGGTTTTCTACTTATATTTTTGTAGTAGTGTTTCAACTTCGTCTGCACCAGCACCAGTCATACTTGCTCTTCTACTGGAATACTCTGAAAGTAACTCTTGCAGAGGTGCCATAACCGCGTCTTGCTCTAATTCTATCTGCTTTCGGAGTTTATCCAACGCGACCCTAGCTTCTTCCGCATCCTCTGCATCGGCACTGATCGCTGCACTTTCTAAACCTTGTATTCTGAGAGTATAGCTTTCAGCTATTTTAGCCGCCGCCGCTGCCATTTTTATTGTTATATTAGCTTCTAACCGATCTAAAGCGTCTAACGAACGACCTTCTCTAGTTAGCCGGTTACCTTCTTCACGTAGTCTATTGGCTTCTTGCGCTGTCTCGTTCGAGGCTAGGGCTATCCTTTCTCTAGAAGATATATCAGCGTTCTTCAAAGCTGTATTAAGAGCTTGTAACTGTCGATCCGAATCTATCTTCATTTCTGTAGAAGCTAGTCCTTGCATAGCAGACAACCCTGCACGTATGTCAGCTCTAGCTTCAGAAGATAAACTTCGTCCGTACTCAAGCGCACCTTTACCAATTTCTTGAGTTCGCTGCATCTCTTTTTCAAACTCTGCGCTGTACTTATCAAACGCCTCTTTATTCTTTTCTTTAGCAGCTCTTTCTATGTTGTTTGCTGTTTTGACCATACCAGCGCCAATGCTGCCTAGGCTACCTCTGTTAGCAGCGGAAGCAAACATAGAAGCAATGGTTGATATCTTACTAGGTCTTTCTGGTTCAAACGCTTCTTTACGACGCCGTTCCATTATTTGTTTTCTTTCGGCTTGCATCTCTTCGGGCAATGCCATAGCTTTCTTATACGCCTCTATACCTTCTTTGTTAGTCGTAGCAGGATCTCTATCAATAAGTTCCCCTAACCCTTTTTTTAATTCAGCCGTTGCCGAATCCGGTCCAGCAATGGGATCAAACGTAGGCATGGCTATAGGAGCAGATTTTTCAAACGCTGGTTCTTTCTTAGCCACAGGATCAAGGGTTTTAGCTTGTGGTGTAGAAGCGATCCCTTGATCCTGCCTTGCAATGAACGGGGATAGTTCTTTTTTAGGTTCTGGTAGTTTAGCGCCAGTGTAGGGAGCCAGAGGCTCATCAACAACAACGTCTTCTGTGACTTCTTCTGTAAAGTCCATAAAGGCAGGATCAATGGTTTGGTCTGGGCGTTTTAACACACCTGCTCCACCCATAGCTCCCGCTGCTCGTATTTCAGCTAACTTACCTGCTAACTCTGGAAACTCCTCGCTATAACTTTTTATCGCTTTTAGTTCTCCTGAAGATAAGGATTCTCCTTTACGGATTTTCTCTACCATATTTTCAAAAGCACGGCGTCTCATACCACTAAGCGGGTTAAACTTCGTACGGTCATACAAGTTAGGAGTACCCATCAACCCACTACCTGCAGTGCCCCCTCCTATAGGCCCATTGCTGCCGTTAGCAAAAGCGACAATGCCACCGCTTTCAAAGTACCGTGGATGTATATTCGGTGCAGCTTGGGTCATCAAACCGCCCATTGCAGCACGTACCGGAGGCTGTTGGGGTCTTGGCTGAGGAGCTTGCATAGGTCGTTGAGGAGCTTGCCCCGCACGCTGCATATTTTTTTGTTGCATGCGTTGTTTTTGTGCTAGAGCACCGCCAACTTGTTGAACTTTACCTTGCATGGCAGGTAACCCCATAGCCTGTTGAGGCTGCCCCATCTGCATGACTTCTTGTTCTACTTGCTGCATTATTGTTGCAGGATTGACTTGAGCTTGCATATTAGCTTGCATAGCTCGTTGTTTTTCTTGGTCAGCAATCTGTTGCAACGCAATCATCTTGATGGTATCTGGCCCCATCGTTTTTATTTCTTGCTGTAGGCGAGGGCCACCTTTCATCATTTCGTTGGCGACGTTTCTACCTAACCCTACGGGTTCAATTGGTTGGTATGCCATTAGGTTGACCCTCCACTACTACCACTACTACCACTACCGCCACCACCAAGCATTTCAAACAGCTTCATAACGCCACCTGAACCACCCAAGATGTTAGATAACGTACTGGGTTGTGAGTATGTAGTTGATTGGGCCGCAATGGGTAGACCTTGCAACAATGACTGTTGGTACTGCACTTGCTTGTACGGGAAGTCGCGCTCTTCTTCAAACTGAGCGATATCCGCAGCGATACCTTCGGCTTCAATAGCACGTTCTTGTGCACCAAGATTAGCTTGTGAGGCCAGTGCTTCTAAACCGTACCGATTAGCGGCATCCTGTGCTGTTTGTTGTCGTTGTTGCTCTACGTTAAATTGGTTCATGGCTTGGGTATAGGCGTCTTGGTAGCCCTGACCAGTAATAGCCGCTAGATTTTGTCCAAGATTACGGTTTAATTCAGACTCCATAATAGCTTGTCGAGACCCACCATAAGCACCTGCTTGGGTTAACCTACCTGCATCAGCTAGTCTTGATATCTGTGCTTGTCGTCGCGCCTCTTCAATTTGCGGATCTAACGCGGCCTGAATGTAGGGGTTCATGTAGTTTTGAGCAGCTTGGGCAGTGAACTGTTGTGGTTGAAACGTACCCATTTGTTGTGTAGGTACAGCTAGACTACCAACTCCCTGAAACGCAGCTTGTTGGGCGGTAGATTGCCCTGCCGAAAGTGGTCCTGTATAGGCTTGATAGTCTTGGTTGGCGAGGGCTTGCCCCTTACCCAACATACCCGTGACGTAATCACCTGCCCAACTAGATAAGGAGGATTCAGTACCTGTTGGCTGTCCTACATTAGGATCAACAGTAGAATCAACGACAGACCCTGTTTGGTATCTTTTAACGTAATTCATGGCTTTACCCGTTCGGTATAAATTGTTTAGGGTTAATTTCTTTACCCTGTTGTTTGTTGCCAGTGCGAGCTTGACGGACTTTATCCATCATCCCATGTAACGTTTCCGCACCTGCATTGGAATTACCATTACCTAAATGACTTACCACATCCGCAGGAATAACAAACTCCCCGTCACTTAATCTAGCTTCTTGGGCACCATCGATACGTGCAGGGACTTTATCGGCCATGCCATCGGTACTACCACCTAAATAGTATCCCGGATTACTGTACCGTCCACCCGCAGAGTAACCATTGTACGGTCTGTTGTACGCAGAGGCAGCGCCGCCGCCAGCCAATGCAGCAATACCTCCACCCATCCTGTATTGGGGAGAAAAGTTAGCCAGTCCCCCTTGTTGCGGAGGTGGCATCATAGCGCCTACCTGTGAAGGAGCAGCCCCCATAACGGGCATTGGCATTTGAGGTTGTGGTTGTGGAGGAGCACCGTATTGCCTAGCTTGATTAGCCATATTAGCGGCATTCTGCGCTTTTAAATTCATGGCTTGTTGGACAGCGCGTTGCCTAGCGGCTGATTCTTGCCCTCCCTCTACAAATTCAGTATCTGAGAAGAAACGCTGTCCACCGCTTCCGGGTCGCCTACTAGGGTCATAGGTATCCTGCACCCGTTCTCTTACAGCGGTATATTCGGGAATGGTACCCTGATACCCAACAGGCTCAACCTGTGCGTCAGTAATTCCTAAAGCGTTAAGAGCGGTACCACCTAAAAGACTGGCAAGTCCGGCATACCCTGCATTCTCTTCTTTACTAAAAAAGTCTGATACGCCTGACACGTAGTCAAGAAAACCCCTGATCATACTAGTCTCCGAAACTCATTATTTGTGAGATTTCACTTACGAAATCATAATCTACTTTACCACCTTTCGCCATACCCGGAAGACCCCGTAAATTTAACGGGCCTTGCATAGCACTGGCTACTGTTTGTGGCCGTCGTTGTCTTGATGCAGCCATTGGTGCACCGTAAGGACTTGCAGAGCCATAGAATCCTGCCTGTTGTTGGGTAGCAAAAGGGCTTTGGAAATCATATACATAGTCTATCTGCGCTAGAGGTGACTGTCCTACGGTAACTTTTTGCCCATCAAGATCTTCTGCACTGGTTACTAAATCAAAGAAATCCCGGAATGCACTTTGGCGGTTGGCTTCTTGAACCTGCCTTTGCGTCTCAGTGGCAGTGTCGGTTACCATATCTCTGGTTGTTTGCGCTTCAGTCTCTATTTGTTTTTGCAGACCTATCTCAATTTCACCCATGCGGGTGTTTAAGTTAGATTCTGTTGTACCAATTTGAGTGAGCAGATCTTGTTTAGCTATTCCTAATTGACCAGATACTTCTTCGATAGCCGCAGACAAAGCAATATCTCGGTCAACACCAAGAGCTTCATACTCCGCCATTTTGGCGAATACATCTGTTTCAAACGCGGCTACTTGTTCTTTGGTTGCTAACTTAGATAGGTCAGCTTCAAGGTCAATTTCAAATTGAGTAATTTGGGCTGTAATAGCTTCTTTAGTTGTACCTAAATCAGTAGCTACGTCGGCTATGGCTTTGGAGAGAGCGTCATCTCTAGATATGCCCGCATCTTCGTACTCTTTTATTTTAGTGAGTAACGTAGTTTCTAACTCGTTTACCTGTTTTCTGGTAGCAAGCGTGGCGAGTTCCGCAGACAGCTCTGTTTCAAATTGACCAAGTTGTTTGGTGATAGCTTCTTGGGTTGTACCTAAATTAGTAGCAACGTCATCGATGGCTTTTTGTAACGCTTGGTCTCGGGTTAGCCCTGCATCTTCGTACTCTTTTATTTTGTCAAGTAGCGTAGTTTCTAATTCGTTTACCTGTGTCTTGGTAGCAAGCGTATCAAGCTCTGCAGTTAAACTTGATTCAAACTCCGTAAGTTGCTTTGTAATAACTTCTTGCGTTGTACCCAGAGCACCAGCAACGTCATCGATGGCTTTTTGTAACGCTTGGTCTCGGGTTAGCCCTGCATCTTCGTACTCTTTTATCTTGTCGAGTATGTCTTGCTCGGTTTGAGCTACTTGTTCCTTCGTTGCAAGGTTTGCCAACTCTGCATTTATACTTAACTCAAATTGAGCTAAGGCTGTTTTAACCCCCTCTTGCGTAGTTCCTAACTCAGTAGCAAGCTCTCCAAGAGCGATATCTATAGCATCAAATCTAGTATTGCCTGCGGCTTCTAACTCACCAATACGAACCCTAAGCCGCCCTTCAGCGTCTAGTACGTCTTGCTGGGTCGCTAGACCTTCAATTTCACCGGCAACTATTGTCTTTACTTCTTCTCTAGTAGCCAAATTAGTCATCTGGTCTTTTATGGCAGCGACATCAGCTGCGGTTTTGCCTAACTGGGAAGCAACCCCATTAATTACACCGTCCATAGCGGCTACTTGGTCTGCGGTAGCAAACTTGGTAAGTTCTAAATATAGACCGGATGGACCACCTTCTTGCCCTGCAGGTACGCCTATAGCTCTTGCTAAAGCATCGTCTCGGCTAATACCGTTAGCTTCTAGCTGGTTTATTAACTTTATAAGATTATCTTGTAGCGTTCCGACTTCACGGTTGAAATCTCCTACACGGACAAGATCACTTGGGGAACCCTCTATTGTCGTATCATCGAGATCAACTTGATCTGATAAATTCGTATCGCCACCTGTATCTGTACTAACACCACCCGCTTCTTTAACCGCTGTTTCAATATCAGTGGTAACACCAGACTCAACGTCGCTAACAACTTTATCGATTTGTTCTTGAGTTAATTCCACTCCTGCTGCTACTGCAATAGCGATTACTTGGTCAAGCGTGCTTTGCCCCCCACCAACTTCAGTACCACCACCAACTTCAGTATCACCACCAACTTCAGTACCACCACCAACTTCAGTACCGTCATCAACTTCAGTACCGTCATCAACTTCAGTACCATCTGTACCTATAACTTCTTCTAGCGTCTTGCCTCCTGCTATCTCTCCCATTAACGCATCAATATCTGCAGGAGAAAGATCTGGAAACGCTGCTTCTAGAGCAGCTTGATTACTAGCGTTAGTGTTGGTCGTTTGTTGAGCTGTTATAACGTCAGTTAACGTGTTATCGGCATCTACCCGCCCTAGTACCGCTTGTACTTCTTCTGGAGAGAGGTCTGGGAAGGCTTCTTCTACTCTATCTATGTCTTTTTGATTCTGTATAACTTGGTCTACTGTGCTACCAGCACCAACCTGCCCTACCAATGCAGCTACTTCTTCAGGAGACATATTTGGGAACGCTGTTGCTATTGTAGTCGTGTTACGTTGAGTCGTTATTCCCTTGTTAATGTCACTTATAGCACCGTTTGCCGTGCCGTCTGCAACGGCTTGATCGATAAAATTCCCTATCTCTGTTTCAGAAAAAGAACCCGCATTGTTTTTTATATGGTCACGTATCGTATCTTCGTATCCTTGTCTTGCCGTCGCTGCCGCCGCAGTAGCTACACTTGATGCAAACTCAGTTTGTTTGCCTTCTAATATAGTTGCAGCAGACTCACCTTCTCCTACGTTACCAATCAGCCCTCTATCTGTGTCGGTTAGTGAATATCCAGCGGCAAGAGCTGCTGCTTCTAATTCCGCTTCAGTTATTGCAAGGTCATTAAACTCTTGTTCTTTTGTAGTAAGAAAATTGTTCGCGCCATCTCGATTACCGATAAACGCATAATCTCCAGTCCCTTCTACAGGGTCTCCTTGTAATTCATAGCCCTGTGCGGCTGCAATAGCTTGTAGTTCTTCTAATGTGACTGACTGGTTATTAAAAGTATTTTCTTGTTGGGTTATTGCTTCTGCTTCTGTTGTACCCTCGGATACGTTCCTAACAAGTTTTTCTGCTTCACCTTCTTCAAGTGTGTAGCCTACTGCGGCAGCAGCAGCTTCTATCTCTTCTACATTTAACGCTCTTGAGTCAAAATCAATTCCCGCAGCAGCAAGTTCAGTTTCTTGATTCTTTACTCCGGTATACTTATTAACATCATCAGTGCTTAGGGTATACCCTTGTTCCGCTGCTATGCTCTGTAGTTCTGCTTCTGTAACAGTATCTTCATTTATCTTTGTTTCTTGATTTGTTTCGAAGTTTTCATCGCCTTCTCCAGAATAGTTTTTAGCTACCTTTGCAGCTTCTTCAGGAGAAATCCCCTGTGCGATTAACTCCGCTGTGGCTTCAGCTTCAGTCACTACCCTCGGGTCAGCATACTGACTTATTTTAGTTTCTTGATTCGATTGAAAGTTCTCATCACCTTGTCCTTTATAAGCGTCAATTTCGTCTTGAGTAGGGTCAGATATACCTTGTCTTATTAGTTCGGCTTGGGCTTCAGCTTCAGTCACCACTCTTGGGTTGGCGTAAGCCTCAATCTCTGCATTCGTTTTACCTACAAGATTTTCAAGCTCAGTGTTTGATGCGGAGGTATATCCCGCTGCTGTAAGCACATTGTTTACCGCTGTTTTGTCTTTCTCTAGCTGAAGTGCTTCTGCCTCTGTAACCTCTGCTAATCTTGCGGCCTCCGCTTCTTCTCCAGCAGTCTCTATGTTGTCATATTGTGTTTGTTGGAAAGTTTCATCGCCTTCACCCACATACGCAGCAATTTGTTCTGGGGTGGGGTCAGTGATACCTTCCGATATTAACTGTGTCCTAGCCTCTTCTTCAGTTACTACCCTTGGGTCAGCATAGTTTTCTATCCGGCCAAATTGAGAATCTTGGAAAGTTTCATTACCTGAACCAACGTATTGAGCTAGCTGTTCGTCGGTAGGGTTAGTTATACCTAATCGTTGTAGTTCGGCTCGGGCTTCGGCTTCAGTTACTACTCTTGGGTTAGCGTAAGCTTCAATCTCCGCATCCGTTTTACCTACAAGAGAGTCAATCTCAGTTTGTGAGGGGGTGTAACCCAAGTTTGTTAATGCAGTTTTTATATTTTCTTTGTTTTCAGCAAGTTCAGCAGCGGCTACTGTCTCTGCACCAAACGTTTTTATACTGTCATATTGTGTTTGTTGGAAAGTTTCATCACCCTCACCTACATAGGATCTAATCTGTAAATCGGTAGGTTCAGGTACCCCTTGCGCTATTAATTCTGCTTCGGCTTCAGCGTAAGTTACTGCTCGGGCGTCAAAATCAGGTTGTTTACTTGCCAAGAACGTAGCTTCATCTTGTTCCAAAGTCATAGTGGCAATGATCTCTTCCGCTTGACTTGTAGTTAACGTCACTCCTTCTGAAGTGGCAGCGTCTTTAATTTCTTGGGTTGTCACTGCAAGGGGGTCAAACGCCGTGGTAGCTTTACTTGTTTCAGTTGTTTCAAAGTCAGCACCACCTTGGCCTACACGGCTATAATCACTATCTTTAAGTGTGTAGTTTTCTGTAGCGGCAGCAGCTTCTAATTCTTCTCGCGTAAGTTGTCGGGGGTCGACATATCCCGGTATTTCGTTTTTCTTCGCTGAATACTCAAATACTTCTGAGTTACTAGGCTCATACCCCAAAGCTATAAACCTAGCGCGAGTGTCATCAAGACTCGTTTGCCTATTCGTTACAGACTCTCCCACCGCAGCTGCGTAGGCTGTAAGTTCTTCTCGGCTTAGTCCGGCTACCCCATCAGTATCAAGTTCTGCAATGCTCGGTATGGTTAGCTGCTCGTTATCTGGATTATTTTCTTCCCAAGCCTCCATTGCTTGGTCACGTTCTACAAGTTCTTGCCCTGTTAAAACACCATCATTGTTAACGTCAAACTCAGCGTCAGAAGGAGCACCGTATACGTTTTTCGTAAGATCTGTAACTAGATCTTCCATGTGTGCTAGTTCATCAGTTTGACCAGCAAATTCTTCTATCTGTCCCGGTAAGAGATCTACATCTAATTGTGTAGCAGTATCAAATACTTCTTGTTCAGTTAAGTACCCTGCATCATCTACACTGTTTGCTAAGTCGTTCTGTACTGTATCGTTATCTACACCTAAATCTGTTAACTCAGTCTGTAGTTGAGCGGCGGCATCTTTAGGATCTGCCCCACTTTGTACAGCAGCCTTGGCAGCAGCTACAGCAGCAGCTACTTGAGCATTACTCTCCTTAACCCAATAAGACACTGTGCTTGCACCGCCAATACCAGTACCTACACCAAGCCCAGCTATACTACCTATGATCCCTTCTGTTGCTGCTGTTTTTCCGTAGTCTCTATCTAAATCTCCAGCCGCTTCCATCTGTAGATCTATAGATAGCCCAATTAACGCTCCTTCACTACCCTCTTGGGCAGCTTCTGCTCCACCTGCCACACCAGTACCTATTATTCTAGTGCCCATCTCTCCAAGGTATTTGTTTATGGCTTTTTTAACTGCTTCCGGTGCTGATTTAAATATGAGTCTACCTAAACGATCAACACCGTCTTCTACACTAATAGCTTTTTCAAATAAATTACCCCCAATAGCCATTTGTGCCGCTACTATAACTGTATTTAATAACCCAGTATTATTTGCTATATCTCCAGCTTTAGCCTCAGCTTCTTCTTGTGTGTAGGCTTTACCTGTGTCGGGATTTACCACACCGTCTTTTAACAGGTTCTCCATCGCATCGCCATAAGCCTGTCCCGCACCTCCTGCCATAGCTTCAGTTAGATCTAACACAACACCGGTAGCAAAACCTGCGTTTTCTGCTATTTTTTCAACTACTTCTTTAGCTACAGGTGCGGCTTTTAATGCTCCTCTAGTTAATTGAGATGTTCCCCGAGTAGCTATAAGAATAGGGATTTCTTGTATAAGTTCATTTACAACTACATCTACTAAAAACTCTGTAGGATGATCTTGAATCGAACCAAAAATAGCTTCCGCAGTATCCCAAAAACCTTCAGCAGCACCGATCCTAGAATCTATATCTTTTAAGGCAGTTTGAAATTCTTCTGTGTATGTTTCGTTACCTAATGCGGCCCACTGTTCGCCTATTTGGTATATTTTAGAGTTTTTAGGGTTTTGACCTACCATAGCTACTATACTGGCGGCTGTTTGCATAAGTTCGCCAGCAGCTTTTAAAGTGACCGCTTGATAAGTTTGTACAGCGTCTTGTTCAAATAACGCCTCGGCACCTTGTAGCATAGTGTTCAAGCCTTTCTTGGCGGCTTGTGCTTTTACATCTGTCTCAGGAGCATCTTTAAAGAGTTCATCTACGTCAGCTTGCAATTCATTTAAGAATCGCCCAATGGGGGTTTCCGGTTCGGCTATAGATTCTTGGTAGTCGTCTCGAACTGCTACATAACGATCTACGAGAGCTTGGTCTGTATCCGTTATTGTAAGTGCATCATTGGCTTCCAGACCTAGGGATCGTTGAGTAGTTGTTGCTAGTTGTATACCTACATCATAGAACTCATCGTTAGTTAGCAGCGCGTCCCTCGATATGGTGTCTTTGCCAGCAAAAATTCTATCTAGGTAACTGTCTATGTCTTGCCCGATAAGGGCGTAAGAAGGATCATCTTTGTCCAGTGTGGGCCGAGTTACCGTGCTTTCTCCAGACTCTACTTGGGTGAGCATCCCCTGTTGGATAGAGTTAAGCAGGCCTAGTGCAGCGTCTTGCAAACTTTGCGTTAATATCTGCTGCGCGCCCGTCTGGAAACTTTCGGCTGACTCGCGTGCAAATTTACCCACCCACGCTGCACTGGGGCTGGCGTCGAACCCATAATCTGCTAAGAATGCTGTGCGACTCGGATTAGGATCTGTATCGCCTCCTCTATTTAACTCCCAAAACTCTAACTCCTGCGGGGATATTTGGCCGTCCCCATCTAGATCAGCCGAAGCGGCTGTTGCGGCAGTAGCACTCGTACCGTCAGCAAAGCGCATTATTCCGTTCTCTTTCTCCCAAGCCTCTGTATATTCAACCATTTCGGCTTCGTCTAAAGACCCATCTCTATTAGCGTCATACTCTTGAGCGAGAGGACTAAGCTCCACCAATAGGTTTGGCATTACGAAGTAGTCGTAAAACGACCCGCCGTACGCATCAACATACGCGTTAGCTCGCTGCTGTGCATCTTTAACTGCTTGCATGTGCTCCAGCAACGCAAGTCCTCGTGCGTCCATAAGAGTTAGGGGAGTTTCATTGCCTGAGCCTGCAGCAAGGTATATGGCTGCTAGAGGCTCTAAATCTACTTTAAATTCAGGTCTTGGAGTACTTCCATACCCACTAAGATCATCTAGTCCCGCTGGTATACCGAGCGAGTCATAGAAAGTTTCCATTACCGTATTTAGTACCGCGCCACTTACAGCATTACTTGCGGTACTTAGTATTGCTTCTATAACATCAATATCGCCGGTTTCCGCCGCTGCTATAAGTGCGGCTTCCGTTTCTTCTTCTTCTGTATCAGGGACAGGAAAACCCCAGTTCCCATAAAAACTATCGGATGCTGAACCATCTTCATAAGGGCTTCTAGATGTGCCTGATGTTTCTGTTTCTATAGCGTCAAGATCTTCCTGAGTGATTCTGGGGATAGTGTCAATATCAAATCCTCCAGCAGATATGTACGCGTCGTACTCACTAGGGCTAAGGTAGCCGTCA
>Ga0208660_1000209_pt1 | contig 22772 bp, 22 predicted proteins | sample DEB08_DNA_13_FD_184527 | JGI IMG/M metagenome (GOLD analysis project Ga0208660, IMG submission 184527) | Aqueous microbial communities from the Delaware River and Bay under freshwater to marine salinity gradient to study organic matter... | ecosystem: Environmental > Aquatic > Marine > Coastal ... | reverse complement strand
AGCTGAGGACGTGGCCGAGGCAATGGCTTGGCCCGGTATCATCGGTCTGGGCGAGATGATGAATTTCCCTGGTGTGATCAATGGCGATCCCCAAATGCTTGCTGAAATGGCCGCCACCATGAACGCAGGTAAAACAGTAGGCGGGCATTATGCGTCACCTGATAAAGGCATCGCGTTTTCGGCCTATGTTGCAGGCGGTGCGGCAGATGATCACGAAGGCACGGCAGAGGCTGACGCACTGGCCCGCGTCCGCAACGGGATGCGGTCGATGATGCGCCTTGGGTCGGCATGGTACGATGTCGAAAGCCAGATAACGGCGGTCACTGAAAAAGGGTTGGACCCGCGGAATTTCATTCTTTGCACCGATGATAGCCACTCTGGCACGCTAGTGAACGAAGGACATATGAACCGCGTTGTGCGACATGCAATCGCCTGTGGCTGTGATCCGGTGATCGCTTTGCAGATGGCCACGATCAATACGGCCACGCATTTCGGGTTAGAACGCGAGATTGGCTCAATAGCGCCCGGGCGGCGGGCGGATATGATTCTGACGTCTGATTTGACGACCTTGCCGATAGAAGAAGTGATCGCGCGCGGTCAAACGGTTGCCAAAGGCGGCAAGATCACCGTGGATTGCCCGCACTACGATTGGCCTGCTGATGCCCGCGATACGGTGCATATGGGCAAAGTGTTGGATGATAGCGATTTCGCCATTCATGCACCGAGCGGAAAAAACTCTGTCCTTGCAAAGGTCATTGGCGTTGTCGAAAATCAAGCCCCCACCGAAGCATTGACCGCTGAACTGTCTGTTGTTGATGGGTTGGTTGAAGGTCAGGATGACGTTTATCAGATCGCGCTTGTAGAGCGGCATCAAGGGACGGGCAAAGTCGTTAACGGTTTTGTATCTGGTTTCGGATATCAAGGGCGGATGGCTATGGCGTCGACCGTTGCACACGATAGCCACCATATGATTGTGGTTGGAACCGACCGCACCATGATGGCTGCGGCAGCAAACCGATTGGGCGAGGTTGGCGGCGGCGTGACTGTGTGGAAAGACGGCGCGGAACTCGCATTGGTCGAACTACCTATCGCCGGCCTGATGTCTGACAGTCCAGCAGCGCAGGTCGCCGCGAAAGCTGACAAGATGGTTGCGGCTATGGCCGAATGTGGTTGCACATTGAACAACGCATATATGCAGCATTCATTGCTGGCGCTGGTTGTCATCCCATCGTTACGGATCTCTGATTTGGGCTTGGTGGATGTCGACAAATTTGAAATTACCGAATTATTCGAGGAAAACGCATGAACGTGGCCCCGCAAGTGTCAATTAGGACACCAGATGTCCCCAAGCACGAAAGCTTTACCGATCCCAAGCTGGCTGTCGCCCGTCTTCAGGAAATTTACCAGACAGCCGTCAAATTCCTATCCGAGAATTTCGTAAAGGCCTTGTCCGAAGGGCAGCCAGAAACCCGTGTACGTGCCTTCTATCCTGAAATCAGGTTGACGACGACGACTTATGCCAAAACGGACTCGCGCTTGTCGTTTGGCCACGTGGCAGAACCGGGGATGTACGCGACGACAGTTACCCGCCCTGATCTATTCGCGGCGTATCTGGAACAACAGATTGGTTTGCTGCTGCAAAGTCACGGCGTGCCCGTCGTGATTGGCCCTTCGACGACAGAAATGCCGGTGCATTTTGCCGCCGCCAATGATCCGGCGCTGACAGTGCCGCATGACGGATCAATGGAATTCAACCTACGCGACAACTTTGATGTGCCGGATTTAAGCACGACCCATGATGCTATCGTTAACGGTCAGGGGTTCACCTACGCTGATGGTGCATTGCCACTGGCGCCCTTTACCGCGCAGCGTATTGATTATTCGCTGGCGCGGCTGGCCCACTATACCGCCACCGCAGCCGAGCATTTCCAGAACCATGTTCTTTTCACGAACTACCAGTTCTACGTCGAAGAATTCGAAGGCTATGCGCGCCAGATGTTGGCCGATCCTGATAGTGGCTACACGAGCTTTGTCAGTACCGGAAACATCGAGATCACGGACCCTGATACCCAAATCATAACGCCCGCGAAATTGCCGCAAATGCCGACGTACCACCTCAAGCGCAAGAACGGCGGCGGGATAACTTTGGTCAATATCGGTGTCGGTCCGTCCAATGCAAAGACAGCGACAGATCATATTGCAGTGTTGCGTCCGCATGCATGGTTGATGGTGGGTCACTGCGCTGGCTTGCGCAATTCACAGCGCTTGGGTGATTTCGTACTGGCGCACGCGTACCTGCGCGAAGATCACGTGTTGGACGATGACCTGCCCGTTTGGGTTCCGATCCCTGCGCTTGCTGAAATCCAGATTGCGCTGGAAAAGGCAGTGGCAGATGTGACCGCTCTAGAAGGCTTCGAGTTGAAGCGGATTATGCGGACCGGCACGGTCGCCACCATTGACAACCGCAACTGGGAACTGCGTGAACAGGCAGGTCCTGTGCAGCGGCTATCGCAGTCGCGCGCCATTGCATTGGATATGGAAAGTGCGACTATTGCAGCCAACGGTTTCCGGTTTCGGGTCCCTTACGGCACGCTTCTTTGTGTCAGTGACAAGCCGCTGCATGGCGAGTTAAAACTGCCCGGGATGGCTTCTGATTTCTATAAAACACAGGTCGCGGCGCACTTGATGATAGGAATTCGGGCTATGGAAGCCTTGCGTGAAATGCCGCTAGAACGGATTCACAGTCGGAAATTGCGTAGTTTTGAAGAGACGGCCTTCCTCTGAGGCAACAAAAACGCGAAAAACAGCGTATTTTATTAGGTAATGTAACACTAATCGTTGTGGTCACACACAAGATGCCGTTAAATGTGCGGGTAATAGGCCCTACTGCTGGGGCGATTGAGGGAGACCAGAAAAATGGCGACTAAACCACTGACAAAAGCGCAGCTTGTAACTGCACTGGCCGAAGAAACAGGCATGGATAAAAAAGCTGCCGGTGCTGCATTGGATGCGGTGACAGGCATCATCACCAAAGAAGTATCCGGCGGCGGCGCTGTGACACTTCCTGGCGTTGGCAAAATCTATTGCCGTGAGCGTCCAGAGCGTATGGTTCGCAACCCTGCCACGGGCGAGCAGATCAAGAAAGACGCTGACAAGGTTGTCAAAATGACAATCGCCAAAGCGCTCAAAGACAGCGTGAACGGCTAAGCTATTCGGCCATTGGCCAGTTGCGAAGTTAGGAAAAGGTCGCCCCGAACAGGGCGGCTTTTTTCGTTTCCTATGAAGGTTGCGCGGCGCGCTCTGCAATCCGAAGGCAAAGCGCCGTCGCTTTTTCCATATCCTGAACCGATATCCATTCTAGCGGTCCGTGTATGTTCTGCATCCCCGTGAACAGGTTCGGACAGGGCACGCCCATTTCGGTCAGGCGCGATCCATCCGTGCCGCCGCGAATTGGGACAGATTGTTCTTCGATGCCCAAATCAGCTAGGGCGGCGCGTGCAAGATCAACAGGTGTCATGTCATCCTCCAGCCAGTACCGCATGTTCCGGTATTGCGGCGTGATCTTGCAGTCAATTTCTGCACGCGGTTCTGTCGCCGCGATCGTTTCGCAGACTTGTCGGACCAGCGCGCCTTTAGCCGCCAACCCGTCCAATTCAAAGTCGCGTAGAATGAACCGAACCACCATTTCGGCGGCGCTGCCTTTCATGTCGACCGCATGGATGAACCCTTCATGGCCGTCTGTTGTTTCAGGGGTCAATGTCGTGTGCGGAAGGGTGTCAACGATCTTGGACGCGAGGTGGATCGCATTGACCAGTTTGTCCTTGGCAGTGCCCGGATGGATCGAAACGCCTTTGACGGCCACAACTGCAAAATCAGCCGAGAATGTCTCATAGACGACTTCGCCCAAATCACCGCCATCGAATGTGTAGGCGAAATCGACACCAAGGTCCTTGGGCAAGTTTTCATCAACACCGCGCCCAATTTCTTCGTCGGGGGTAAAAGCCACACGGATCGTCGGTCGCTTGATCTGCGGGTTTTCAAGAAGATGCCGTGCGGCTGTCATGATGATGGCGATGCCTGCTTTATCGTCAGCCCCCAAAAGGGTCAGTCCCGATGCAGCGACGATGTCATCGCCGACTTTCTGGGCGAGATAGGGGAAATCCTCTGGCGATAGCGTCAGATTCGGATCGTCAGGATAGGTGATCGCGCCACCGTTGTAGCCCTCGATCAACCGAGGCTTTACGTTTGTCGCATTGAATTGCGGGGCTGTGTCGACATGTGCCAAGAACCCGAGGGTTGGCCCTTCAACGTTTCCGGGGATCGTTGCAATGACGGTGCCATAGCTTGTCTTGGTGATTTCGGATGCGCCGATTTCGGTCAGTTCTTCCACCATAAGGTCAAGCATCTTGTGCTGGATTTGGGTGGACGGGGCGGAACTGCTGTCCATGTCGGATTGGCTGTCTACGGCGCAATAACGGATCAGACGGGCCTTCAATTCGGCGTTAAACTGGAACATGAAAACTCCTTGGTGAATGGGTATGAACAGGCATGACAGCCTTCGCAGAGTCAAGATAGGATCACGTCTTGGTTAAAGCCCTGAACCCCATTGCATTCAGGTGATCCGTTTGGCTAAGTCCTGTTCCAAAGGGGACCCTGATGGACATCAAAGCAATCGCGATGGGATTGGCGTTTGCGCTGATGTGGTCTTCGGCATTCACGTCGGCGCGGGTCATCGTGGAATACGCGCCGCCGCTGACAGCGCTAGCGCTGCGGTTCTTGGTCTCGGGCCTGATTGGTATCGGCATAGCTTGGCTTTTGGGGCAATCAGCGCGGTTAAGTCGTCGGCAATGGCTGGGTGTCGTGATCTTTGGGATTTGTCAGAATGCACTATATCTGGGACTGAATTTTGTTGCGATGCAAACGATCCCGGCGTCCTTGGCGGTGATTATTGCATCAACCTTGCCGTTGTTGGTGGCCGTTGCTGGATGGTTTGTTTTTGGAACAAGAGTTCGGCCACTTGGATTGGCGGGTCTAATCGCCGGCGCGATTGGCGTGGTGCTGATCATGGGTGCCAGAGTGCAAGGTGGCGTTGATCTTTTCGGTGTCTTGCTTTGTGTGATTGGCGTGATTTCGTTGACCGTTGCCACACTCGCTGTTCTGGGCGCATCATCCGGCGGCAATGTTTTGATGATTGTGGGCCTGCAGATGCTGGTTGGTAGCGCCCTTTTGTGGGTGCCTGCGCTAACGCTAGAGGTTTGGGATGTAACCTGGACTTGGCAATTGATCGTCGCGTTCGTCTACACAACTTTGGTGCCAGGACTGGCCGCAACGCTGGTGTGGTTCTTGCTCGTCGGGCGTATCGGGGCCGTGAAAGCGTCAACATTTCACTTCTTAAACCCGTTCTTGGGTGTCGCGATTGCAGCGACGCTTTTGGGCGAGCGGATCGGAATGCTAGACGTGGTTGGTGTTGCGATTATCGCAGGCGGTATTTTGGCTGTGCAGTTGTCCAGACAGTAAATTAGTTCGTGATCCACCTTACCCGATTTGACCGCGCACGCCCCCGGTTTGCCCGCGATCCAGCAGCAGGTGATCAAGGATCACACACGCCATCATCGCCTCGCCTACCGGTACGGCGCGGATACCGACGCAAGGATCATGACGGCCCTTGGTAATAACTTCGGTCGCCGATCCGTCCATGCGGATCGACCTGCGCGGGCTTAGGATTGACGACGTTGGCTTGACCGCAAAGCGGACGACAATATCCTGTCCTGTGCTGATCCCACCAAGGATGCCGCCGGCATGATTTGAAGAATATTCCGGCCCGTTCGGTCCCATGAAAATCTCGTCTGCATTGTCGCGGCCTGTCAGGCTGGCCGCTGCCATACCTTCGCCGATCTCCACGCCTTTGACCGCGTTGATAGACATCATTGCGGCGGCCAAATCAGTGTCTAACTTGGCGTAAACAGGTGCACCGATGCCTGCGGGGACACCGCGGGCGACGACTTCGATGATTGCCCCAACCGAGTTGTGATCATCCTTACGCAGCCATGCCAGATAGTCGTTCCATTCCGCCGCCGCTTCAGTGTCCGGACAGAAGAAATCGTTTTGGTCGATCTGGTCCCAATCAACCTTGGCGCGGTCGATCTGCTTGGTGCCCATTTGGGTCATATAGCCTTTGATCTGCACATCGGGCGCAATCGCGGCAATCGCCTCGCGGGCAACACCGCCAGCCGCCACACGTGACGCCGTTTCGCGCGCAGAGGACCGCCCGCCGCCTCGCGGGTCGCGCAGGCCGTATTTCTGGTGGTAGGTTATGTCGGCATGTCCAGGACGAAATGTATTAAGGATATCACCGTAGTCCTTCGAGCGCTGGTCAGTGTTTTCAATCATCAACTGGATCGGTGTTCCTGTCGTCTTGCCCTCGTACACGCCGGACAGGATTTTCACCGCGTCGGCCTCATTCCGCTGGGTTGTATTTTTGTTCAAACCGGGACGCCGCTTATCAAGCCATTGTTGGATCATGGCAGGTTCAAGCGGCACGCCTGGGGGGCAGCCGTCAACTGTGGCACCCAAGGCGGGTCCGTGGCTCTCGCCCCAAGTGGTGAAGCGGTAGAGGTGTCCAAAGCTGTTGATCGACATGGGCGTCTCCCTTTTGTCCTGTGGGTCTAGCGGGCGTGACAATAAGGCTCAAGAGGTTTCCCTTGCCCCCATGCGTATTCCCGACTAGCTAGATCGCACCTCGGGGGGCCTAACTAGGCTGAGATTGCAGAAATGCGGACCCGTAGAACCTGAACCGGTTAGGACCGGCGGAGGGAAGGTTTAGCATGGTGCTATCCCCCATTTCCGCCCGTCGCATTTGGAGGATACGATGAAGAATACGACCTATCTACCACTTGCTGCGGGACTTGCCCTTTGCGCCACAAGCGCATTGGCCGAGACCCCAGTACTGCAAGTTATGACTTACGACAGTTTCGTGACCGAATGGGGCCCTGGCCCTGCGATTGAAGCCGCATTCGAGGCCAACTGCGCCTGTGATTTGCAATTTGTGGGTACCGGCGATGGTGCCGCGTTGCTTGCGCGACTTCAGCTGGAAGGTCCGCGCACCGAAGCAGATATCGTGCTTGGTCTGGATACGAACCTGACCGCAGCAGCCCGCGAAACAGGTCTTTTTGCGCCGCATGGTGTTGCGGCTGAATTTGACTTGCCGATCGCATGGACAGATGCTGAATTCCTGCCATTTGACTGGGGTTATTTTGCTTTCGTCGGTAATGCAGGTGAAGCACAGGCGACGTCTTTGCGTGATTTGGCGGACAGCGATCTAAAGATCGTCATCCAAGACCCACGTTCATCGACACCGGGCCTTGGCCTGCTGATGTGGGTTAAGACAGCTTATCCTGACGACGCGGCGACCATTTGGGCTGACCTTTCCGATAATATCGTGACGGTTACATCAGGTTGGTCCGAAGCTTACGGCATGTTCCTTGAAGGCGAAGCAGACGCAGTTTTGTCTTACACCACATCGCCTGCATACCACCTGATCGCCGAAGAGGACGACAGCAAGGTTGCTTGGGCTTTTGACGAGGGCCACTACATGCAGGTCGAAGTTGCAGGTAAAGTTGCAGGTACCGATCAGCCGGAATTGGCAGACGCATTCTTGGCGTTCATCGTGTCGGACGCGTTCCAAAGTGTGATCCCTACGACAAACTGGATGTATCCCGCGGTGACGCCTGCAGAGGGGCTGCCTGCTGGATTTGAAACGCTGATGACGCCTGAGACATCACTCTTGTTGTCGCCTGAAGATGCGGCTGCACTGCGTGATGGCGCGCTGGACGAATGGCGCACAGCCTTGTCCCAGTAACCCCGCGCTGGCCCAGCGTCGCTGCTGCGACGTTGGTGCTATTGCTGACCATTGGCACGCTGGGCGCGGTTGCCTGGCGTGCCAAATGGGCTGGCGGGCTTGCGCCTGCCGACTGGGCGGCGGTGCGGTTCACCATTGTTCAGGCGCTTCTATCCGCTGCTATCAGCGTGGTGCTGGCAATTCCTGTCGCGCGCGCGCTTGCGCGACGCAGGTTTCGCGGGCGACAGTTGCTTATCACGTTGCTGGGCGCGCCTTTCCTGCTGCCCGTGATCGTTGCCGTTCTTGGCCTTCTTGCTGTTTTTGGCCGGGGCGGTGTGTTGAACGATGTTCTGACCAGCCTTGGTTTTTCGCCAGTTTCAATTTTTGGCATGCACGGTGTTCTTCTGGCGCATGTCTTCTTCAATTTACCGCTGGCGATCCGGTTTATCCTGCAAGGATGGCTGTCGATCCCGTCAGAGAGGTTCCGGTTGGCGGCAACATTGAATGCCCCCGTCGGGCGATTGCTGGAATGGCCGATGTTGCGCGTGGTCTTGCCCGGCACGTTTCTTGTCATCTTTTTGATCTGCCTGACCAGCTTTGCTGTGGCCCTGACGATGGGCGGTGGACCGCGCGCCACAACGATTGAACTTGCGATCTATCAGGCCGTGCGGTTTGATTTTGATTTGGGCAAGGCGGCTTTGCTTGCCTGCGTCCAGTTTGGCCTGTGCGTTGGGGCCGCTATGCTGGCCTTGCGGATCACAGCCGACGACGTGACAGGTGCGGGGATGGACCGCGTCGTGCAGCGCTGGGATGTGGCCCGCGCGGGGATCGATTATGCTTGGATCATTGCGGCGGCGCTATTCCTTTTAGTTCCCTTGGGTATGGTTGTCTTGCGCGGTTTGCCCGGTATTTTTGACTTGCCGGATACGATTTGGGCCGCAGCACTGCGCTCAATTACTGTCGCTATTGGTTCGGCGGTTCTATGTGTGTCGATGGCGTTGGCGCTGGCATTGCGCGGCGGCGGATTAACAGCGATCGTTGGTGTATTGCCACTTGCCGCGTCAGGGTTAGTGGTTGGAACGGGCGCGTTCCTGATCGTGTTTCCATTTGTGCGGCCCGCAGATGTGGCCCTGTTTGTTACGCTTCTGGTTAATGCGACGCTCGCGTTGCCTTTCGCATTGCGGGCCATTGGGCCAGCGGCAGCGCAGGTCAACGCTGATTATGGGCGGCTTGGCAAGTCATTGGGCATAAGCGGCTGGGCGTGGGTCCGGTTGATCGTTTTGCCCCGCATGCGCAAGCCGCTGGGGTTTGCTACGGGGTTGGCAGCGGCCTTGTCGATGGGTGATCTAGGCGTCATCGCGCTTTTTGCAGGGCAGGCAGAGGAAACGTTGCCATTGGCAATGTACCGTTTGATGGGGGCCTACCGCATGGAAACAGCGGCAAGTGCGGCTTTGCTTTTATTATCGCTTAGCCTGCTGCTGTTTTGGATATGTGATCGAGGAGGACGCGCTAATGCTGACGTTTGAAAATGTGCTACTGTCGCAAGGAGATTTTGCGCTGACAGTCGACATGACCCTGCCAAAGGCAGAAATCATCGCGCTGATCGGTCCATCTGGTGCGGGAAAATCAACGCTTCTTTCGGCGATTGCGGGTTTCTTTGCGCCAACCAGTGGGCGTATTTCCTGGAATGGGGCAGACCTCGCGGGCATCGCGCCAGGTGCGCGCCCCGTTAGTATGCTATTTCAGGACAACAATCTGTTTCCACATCTCACTGCTGCACAGAATGTGGGACTTGGGTTGCGCCCGGATTTGAAGTTGCCTCCTGCGCAGCTCGCGGAAGTCGAGGCGGCTTTGGCACAGGTGGGTCTGTCAGGGTTTGGTGATCGTAAGCCGGGGGCGTTGTCTGGTGGGCAACAAAGCCGTGTTGCCTTGGCGCGGGTGTTGGTTGCTGACAGGCCGCTTGTGTTGCTGGATGAACCGTTTTCAGCGCTGGGGCCAGCGCTAAAAGATGAGATGCTGGATTTGGTGAAGGGCAAGCTGCACGCTGCCGGAAAAACCGTGATTATGGTGACCCATGATCCGGCAGACGCGCGGCGCATTGCAGATTGCGCAGTGTTGGTCGCGGATGGTGTGGTAACTGCGCCGGTTTCAACGGCTACATTGCTGGACAACCCACCGCCCGCACTTGCTGCCTATTTGGGGTAAGGCGGATCAGGATACGCTCAAATAAAAAGGCCCGCTAGAAAGCGGGCCTTTTTTGTAGTAACTAGTCTGATTAGACTTAGTCTTTGTGCTTGTGCGGTGCCCAAAGACGCTTGTTTGTCAGGTACAGCAGAACGGACAAAACTGTCAGGAACAACACACCAGTCAGACCCGCTTGCTTACGCGCAACAAGCTTAGGCTCGGCTGTCCACATTAGGAATGCAGCGACGTCCTGTGAGATGTTTTCCAGATCGTTCGAGTGACCGTCTGCAAAATCAATATCGTCACCCCAAAGCGGTTGAGACATTGCAATCCAAGATCCAGGAACCTTGTGCTTGCCGTGATCGTCTTTGCAGCTTTCGGGGAAACCACCTGCCGCGAATGCGACGTTGTAGAAGCCGTCCATTGGTTCGCCTTCCAGCGCACACTCAGGTTCTTCGTGGTAGCCGGTCATCAATGACGCAATATATTCGGCGCCGCCCATGCCGTTTACGAACTGGCTGATCCCTGTACCGTACGGACCATGGAAGCCTGCACGCGCCTTTGCCATCAGGCTTAGGTCAGGTGCGTTTGAAAGGCTCGACCCGGGGAACTTGTCAGCAGGCGTTGCGGTACGAAAGTCGCCTTCGCCATCAAAGAGGGCTTGGTCGAAGATTTCGTAGAACTCTGCATAAGCGCGCATCTGATCTTCTGGCAGGGCAGGCCCACCTTCATCATGCAGGTTTCGAAATGCAACAAGTTCCAAACCGTGACAGGCGGCACAGATTTCAGTGTAGACCTGAAGACCTCGCTGAAGCTGCATTTGGTCAAAGCTGCCAAAAGGACCCTCAAAAGAGAAATCATAGTCTGTGATTTCTGTTTCAAGCTCGGCCGCTGTTGCCTGCCCTGCAGTGAGGGCAAGCGCCATAGCGGCAGTGAGAGTTAATTTACGGAACATCACTATTGGTCCTTTCTCACTCGGCCGGGTTCGCGACAGGCTTAGCGCCGTCGGTCTTCGGCGCGTAGTGCGCGTTAAAGTCGTCTTCGATGGTTGCTGGCGGTGTGTTCGGCTTTTCGATCACACCCAAAAGCGGCAGGATGACGAGGAAGTAAGCAAACCAATACGTTGCACCAAGCAGCGAAATATAAGGATAGATACCCTCTGCTGGACGCGCACCAACCCACATCAGCAAGATGAAGTTGACAGCGAACAACCAGAACCACCACTTGAACATCGGACGATAGCGGCCGGACCGTACCGAAGATGTATCAAGCCAAGGCGCCAGCGCCATTACGACGATCGCACCAAACATTGCCAGAACACCAAAGAACTTGGCGTCGACGATGCCGAATGTGAGCCAGTTTACAGCAATGACCAACCAAACTTCTTGGTCGAATGCACGCAGGATCGCGTAGAACGGCAAGAAGTACCACTCAGGCACAATGTGCGACGGTGTGACCAGCGGGTTGGCCGGGATGTAGTTGTCCGGGTGGCCCAGGTAGTTTGGCATGAAGCCGACAACCGCCACAAACAGCGCAAGGATGATCGCCAATGCAAACAAGTCCTTGATCACGAAGTACGGCCAGAACGGCAGCGTGTCTTTCGCGGCGTCTTCTTTCGAGGTGCGGCGTACTTCAACACCAGTTGGGTTGTTGTTGCCAGTCGTATGGAACGCCCAGACGTGCACGATTGTCAGACCCAAAAGAATGAAAGGCATCAGATAATGCAGCGAGAAGAAGCGGTTCAACGCAGGCTGTGCAATCGCACCGTTAGGCGTACCTAGCAGCCAGATCTGAACTGATTCACCAATGAACGGGATCGCGCCAAACAGGCCAGTGATAACCGCCGTACCGTGGAAAGACATCTGACCCCATGGCAGAACGTAGCCCATAAAGGCTGTACCCATCATCAGGAGGTACATCAGCATACCGATGATCCATGTCACTTCGCGTGGTGCTTTATACGAACCGTAGTAAAGCGACCGGAAGATGTGTGCGTAAACCGCCACAAAGAACAGCGATGCGCCGTTCATGTGGAAGTAGCGCAGCATATGGCCGCCATTCACGTCGCGCATGATGTGCTCGACCGAGGCAAACGCCATATCGACGTGCGGAACATAGTGCATAACCAGCACAACGCCGGTGATGATCTGCAGCACGAGTGTGAATACCAGAACGATACCCCAGATCCACATCCAGTTCAGGTTCTTAGGAGTGGGAAGCATCAAAGTGTCATAAAGCAAACCAACAATCGGCAAGCGCTTGTTCAGCCACTTTTCGCCGTCGGACTTTGGTTCGTAATGGTCGTGGGGAATTCCGCCCATGGCTTTCTCTCCTTAACCGAGTTGAATTGTTGTTTCGTCCACGAAGGACGCAACAGGAACAGGCAGGTTGCGCGGCGCTGGGCCACGGCGAATCCGACCGGATGTATCGTAGTGCGAACCGTGGCAAGGGCAGAACCAACCACCAAAGTCGCCCGCGTCGCCCAAAGGCACACAGCCAAGGTGCGTACAAACGCCCATTTGAACCAGCCAGACCCCATCTTCGGTCAATGCCCGGTTTTCATCGGTTGCAGGGGCCGCGCCAGTGTTGGCGTTATTGGCGTCTGCGTCAGGCAAGCTGTCGACATCGACGGCGCGCGCTTCGGCAATTTCGTCCTCGGTGCGGGCCCGAACAAAGACCGGTTTACCCTGCCACAGCACAGTAATTTGTGTGCCTGGATCGACAGCGCTGACATCAACGCGGATCGAGGCCATCGCTAAAACGTCGGCCGAAGGGTTCATTTGGTTTACCAGCGGCCAGACAGCGGCACCCGATATTACAACACCGGCACCAGCCGTTGCATAGTAAAGGAAGTCGCGGCGTGTGCCTTGGTGATCATCTGCATGTGACACGGGGTGCATCTCCGATTCTTATAATGGGCGTATCTGCCCGCACGAAAAAGTAGACCGACACGAAAGACAGTCAATTTTGCCGTTGTTTATCCACCAAAACCAATGACGTCCAGCAGACAATCGGGCGCAGGCACTATTGGCGTGATAAATAGGCTTCAATTCACAAGAATTCCTTAAGCCGAAATGAGGGATTCGTTTCGGGCAGAAGTGGGGACCGCGGCGCGCTGTTTGGTCTTGCTCGGGCCCATTTGGCGATTTTTCCCTTCAAAATTCGCCAAAGTCAGCGGATTCAAGCCCATTTTCCATGAAAACTGTGTCCATCATGCGACGTTTGCATTGCGCGAATTAACTGGGACTTAAGCTATTGTTGAGAGCGTGTAAGCGTTACCTCTCTCACCTCGCCCGAACTGCTTAGGACTTTGGAAATGAAACGCGCACTTGCTTTGTGCTTTGCTATGCTTTTGGCCCCCGCATGCGCATCCGCTCAGGTGGAGCTTAGTTTTTACGCAGGCGCGCAGTCTGCGCAGCCATCTGAAGTTTTGATTCGTGATCCTTTGTCGGGCTCTCTTGATGCAAGGCTGGATTGGGAGGGGCTGTCTTTTGATGCCCCGCTTTATTACGGTAATCGTGCTACCAGATGGCGGTCGTCTGCTTTTGGCGTTGGATTGGATTTCGCCCACAACAAAGTTTATGCTGCGTCTTTGCCTGAAGGTTATGATGTGCTCGAGATGACTGATGGTCTGAACACACTAACGGTCAACGCCTATCGCCGCTGGAGTGACGTCATGGGCGCGATCAGCCCCTATGTCGGCGGGGGTGTTGGCATTTCTGTACCGCACGTCGAGGTCGCAAGCAGTACTGCGCAAACATCGGGGTATCAGCTAACAGGGCCTGCGGCGACATGGATTGCTGGTGCGAGTTTCCCGCTGACGGATCAGTGGTCTGTGTTTGGCGAATACAAGGGAACGTACTCTTCCAACAAAGCAGACCTTGATGGTGGCGGTACGCTTGAGACGGACATTGTCACAAATGCGTTGAACGTCGGCGTCAGCTTCGATTTTTGAATATTGACTACTCTGGGGAGGTTGCGACCATGCTGTCGCGGGCGCTGAATTCTGCGTGCCACTGCGCAAGCGCTTCGTTGCCATTGCGCCAACCTCGCGCATCATGACGCAGGTCAATATAGGACAACGCGCAGGCCATTCCGATTTGCCCGATGTTAAGCGGCCCTGTCAGGTGGCTCATCCAGCGGCTGTTTACTGCGGCAATACCGCGGGCTGCTTTGGTCCACTGCACCTCTAGCCAGTTGGGTGACTGCTCTGTTTCGGGGCGCAGGCGCATCTCGTAGGTCATAGAAACGGTGGCGTCCATAATGGCATCTGCGGTTGCTTCGAGCGTGAGAATTTCCCAAATGCTGTTTTGAGGATAAAGCTGCGACCCAGCTAAATCGTCCAAAAACCGCGTGATAACGCGGCTGTCATAGATCGCTGGGCCGTCAGCGCGCAGAAGTGCCGGAATTTTACCCAGTGGGTTGGCCGCGATAACTTCTGGGGCAGAGTTGAGGGGGGTCGTGCTGACTGTGATCTCTTCGACGGTGGCCATCAAATTTGCCTCGCGCAGCAGAACGCGGGTTTTGCGGACGTACGGCGAAGAAGGTGAGATCAAAAGCTGCATGAGTTAGGGGTCCTGTCTGTAAGTTAAGGAAACAAAACCTGATCCTGTCCGGTTTGCCAAGGCGGATATTTTTTCATCACACCGCGAAACCGGTCGGAATCCAAGAATGCATCTAGCCAAGCCGTCAATGGATCCAGCCCTTGCGCATCAAACCATGCGCGGTCGGTGTTAGCGAATTGGCGCACAAATGGCAGAATTGCCATATCGGCGAGCGTGCGGTTAGAGCCCATCAGGAACGCGGTCTTCGATAGGCGATCGTTGAGATCAACCAAAAACACCATTGCTTTCGCCCGCTCTGCAGCCTCGTCGCGGTCTGGGAACCGCACAGCGTATTTTGTGTAATCCAATGCTTGCTTAAACGGCCCATCACATGTGTCGACCAGCGTGAACCCTTGCGCAGGCATCGCCAGCCAACCTTCGGGGTCGTCTTGGCCCAGCGCCCACAACATCACATCGCGGCTTTCTTCGATGACAGCTTCGCCATCTTGCACCACCGGCACGGTTCCTTTGGGGGACGCCGCCAGAAAGGGTGCGGGTTTGTCCTTGAGTAGGATTTCTTGCAGCGCGACCTGCCGCCCACTTGATTGGATCGCAAGGCGTGCGCGCATGGCGTAAGGGCAGCGTCTGAATGTCCAAAGTATGGGTAGAGTTGCCATGTCTGGATGCCTCCGGCGGGGATATTTATACTCGGAAGAAGTTAGGCGGTCAGTTGCTGGCCCGCAAACCCAGTGATTTTGGCGCGCACGATTTGGCTTTCGGGTTGGTCTGTATCGAACAAGACTTCGGTGAATTGTTCGGTGCGTCCCATGCGTGCATTTTCCATCAAGATGTGATGGGTCTTGCCCGTTTGTGCATTCAGGTGCCGGTCTACTTGCGCCACCCCCGCCGCACGTAATTTGCCGGCACGTTCTTTGATAAGCTTGCCGTTTACTGCAGGCATCTTTGCCGCCGGCGTGCCCGGACGGGGCGAATACGGGAAAACGTGCAGCCACGTTAGGTCACATTCTTTGACCAGCGCCAGAGAGTTGGCGAACATTGCATCAGTTTCGGTCGGAAAGCCTGCAATGATGTCCGCACCAAACGTCATATCTGGACGCAGCTTGCGGGCCTCTAGGCAGAAATTGATGGCATCATCCCGCAAGTGTCGCCGCTTCATGCGTTTCAGGATCATATCGTCGCCGTGTTGCAACGACAGATGAAGATGCGGCATCAAACGCGGTTCGGTCGCGATGGCTTGCAGCAGGTTTTCATCGACTTCGATGCTGTCGATAGAGCTGATCCGCAGGCGCGGCAGATCAGGGACGAGTTTTAGAATGCGCATGACCAAATCACCCAGCTTAGGAGTGGCTGGCAGGTCAGCGCCCCAGCTTGTCAGGTCGACGCCGGTCAGGACGACTTCGTTATAGCCTTTGTCGACAAGTCGTTTGATCTGGTCGACGACGACACCCGCCGGAACCGACCGCGAATTGCCGCGGCCGTAAGGTATGATGCAAAAGGTGCAGCGGTGGTCGCAGCCGTTTTGTACCTGCACATAGGCGCGGCTCCGCGTGCCAAAGCCGTCGATCAGGTGCCCTGCAGTTTCTGTAACCGACATGATGTCATCGACCTGTACGGGCTCTGTCTGGCCGATCAGGTCGGGGGCCATGCCTGCCCATGTCGCAGGGTCCATCTTTTCGGTGTTTCCTAACACGACGTCGACTTCGTCCATGTTGGCGAAGGTCGCGGGTTCGGTCTGTGCGGCACAGCCGGTCACGATCAGCTTAGCGTCTGGATGTTCGCGGCGCAGTTTACGGATGTCTTGGCGGGCTTTGCGGACGGCCTCTGATGTCACTGCGCAGGTATTTACCACGATCGCGTTGTCGACACCGGCACTCGCCGCCAGTTCTTTCATTGCCTCGGTTTCGTAGGCGTTCAGTCTGCAACCATGGTTGGAAAAGATTGGGGCGATCTTCATCACAGCCGCCAAACGCCGTCAAAGACATGTGCGGTTGGGCCCGTCATCCAGACGCCATCGTCACGCCAGCTGATTTGCAAGGTCCCGCCATCCAGATCAATTGTCACATCCCGGTCCGTCAATCCGCGCCGTGCTGCTGCAATTGCTGTCGCACATGACGATGAACCAGAGGCCAGAGTGATTCCCACGCCTCGTTCCCAAACCCGCATCCGCAGATGGTCTGGTCCGACAAGACTGGCGAACTGAACATTTGTGCGCTGCGGATAAAGCGGGTGATGCTCAATCTCGGAACCGCGCGCGGCTAGGTCCACGGCATCGGCGTCGTCCACAAAAAATGTACAATGCGGGTTGCCCATGCCTGTGGCTGTTGGCGTACCGGAAATTGGCAACGCGAGGGTGTCCATTTCATAGGCCAAAGGGACTTCGTCCCAGTTAAGTTGTGGGTGCCCCATGTTTACCGAGGTCAGCCCGTTGCCTGCATCCTTGGCAATAAGCACACCACGGTTTGTTGTAATGGTTAGCGCATCACGGTCTTCGGCATCCATTAGGTGACGTGCGATGCAGCGTGTCGCATTGCCGCAAGTCGCAGAGATCGACCCATCGCTATTCCAAAAGGTCAGATGAACGTCCGCATCGGGCGTGTCCGAGAGAACCGCAAGCTGATCAAAACCAACCCCGCGGTGTCGGTCAGCCATCGCAATTGCTACGGCTGCATCAACGCGCGGAGTGATTCCCCGTTCATCCACGACTACAAAGTCGTTTCCCAGCCCATGCATCTTCATGAAGGGCAAAATTGATGAGTCGTGCGTGTTCATGGCGGCGATATAGTCAATGCCGTGCGACTAATCCAGCGGTGACCGCATTTGGGGGTTGACCGCGCCCTTTTGTCTTTCTAGTTAGCGCGCTTAGTGGGCCGTTAGCTCAGTTGGTAGAGCAACTGACTTTTAATCAGTAGGTCGATGGTTCGAACCCATCACGGCTCACCATTTAAATCAATGACTTAGGTGTTAATTGATAAGTTCTGAAAGGTTCTCAGCGAGACGCTCAGCGAGACATAACAGCGTAGCATTGCGAAGATGAACTATCTGATTCCTTTTATTGATACGTTTTTATCGACGCCCCACGCGCGCAGCAGCGTGCTAGCTGCGTGTATGCGTGGCTGACCATTGTCTCGTGGTAATACCTACTCGCTAATGCAGGTTGGCCGCAACCAAACGGCGGGATCGTAATAAGTCCGAAATCCGGGTTCTTTGTGGTCGAGGCTGACGTGCCACAGGGGCATGATCTGGACGGTATCGGCAACCTCGCCGCGCAGATCGACCAGAACAGGCGGTTGTCCAATACTATCGAGGCGCTATCGCCGTTGGGATCTCGGCACATCTATATCAAGTGGCTGGATGCCGTGGACATTGCAAACAGCGCCAGCCAATTGGCACCAGGAGTTGCTGCGCGGGTCGATGGTGGAATGTTATCCGTGTGCCAAGCGTTAAGCTGGGGGCAGATCTGCCCTATCGCTGGAAGAACCCACTGGGATTGTTTGATCTGGCAAATTGCCTGGAGTGGTTTGGGCGGCTCGCTTAAACCCGCAACCCAAGCTGTTAAAACTTGCTCATGCACCACAGTGCGCTTGTGCTGTCTCCGATTCGTCTGAAAGATATCGACATCCAAGCTAGGCTCAGGACCCATTAATTGCCTTGATGCTGGTTTGTCGTCATGATTCACGAACCCCAATGATTTGGGGGAACGATGAGCAATCTTTACTGGCTAACCGAAGAACAGATGAGGCGGCTTCGTCCGTACTTTCCAAGGAGCCGAGGTAGGCCACGCGTCGACGATAGGCGTGTTTTGAGTGGTATTATCTTCATCAATCGCAATGGCTTACGCTGGTGTGATGCGCCGGCAGACTATGGCCCACCCAAGACGTTGTACAACCGCTGGAAACGCTGGAGCGATATGGGTGTGTTCGCCCGGATAATGACGGGATTGGCAGCAGAGGCACCCGATAATCAGACCATCTCGATTGACGCGACCTACCTCAAAGCGCACCGCACTGCCTCAAGCCTGGGGCTTAAAAAGGGGGGCGTGGACGCCTAATCGGTCAGACAAAGGGCGGCATGAACACCAAATTGCATGCTGTCACTGACACCAGCGGTCGCCCAATCCGCTTCTTCATAACCGCCGGTCAGGTCAGCGATTACACCGGTGCGGCGGCTTTGCTGAGCGGTTTACCGGATGCGGAATGGTTGCTCGCTGACAGGGGTTATGATGCCGATTGGTTCCGAGAAGCCTTAGCAGACAGGGGCACAAGGCCTTGTATCCCTGGTCGCAAGTCACGCAATAAGACCGTTCGATACGACAAGCGCCGTTACAAACGCCGCAACAGGATCGAACGCATGTTTGGCAGGCTTAAAGACTGGCGACGCGTCGCAACCCGCTATGACCGATGTCCCAAAGTATTTCTGTCAGCGATCGCCCTCGCTGCAACCGTCATATTCTGGTTATGAGTCCTGAACCTAAGAACTAGTAATTTGACGAGTTTTCGCCATGATTCACCTAACAAAAAGATAGTGAGCAGGGCGACAAAATGAATCACTTTGGGTTACCCACGATCACCCTGGCTGCCATTTTGGCGACGACACCCGCTATATCCGAGGTCGAAAGGCTGCAACCTGACTTCACTTTCAAGCGTGTTACCGTGCCTTCAGGCAATACAACGAATCGAATCACGGTCCAGATTGACCCGGACGCACCGTTCCTCGACTTCGGCTTCACCGATCCCGATCCTTCTACTACGGATGTCAGTGCGGATGGACCGATGCGGTTACCACCAATTTCGGGCTTGGAGTGGTTTTGGGCTGGGGTCCCTTCAAATGTCGTTGACGGCGGGCCTGCGCGTTTTGCCCTTGCGATGTCTCAGTTGAATAATCCGCCTATTGGCAGTGGTGTCCCAACACCGCGGCTGCAAGCTTTGCAAGACATTGCCAGCACCCATGGCCTCGCGATTTTACGTGAAACTGTTGGGACTCCCGTTTCTCCAGCGCTCGTCCTTGCGGTAATTTCCGTGGAAAGCGCCGGGCGCGAAGGGGCGGTCAGTTCGGCAGGGGCCCAAGGATTGATGCAATTGATGCCGGACACCGCCACCCGTTTTAATGTCACTGACAGCTTTAGCCCAAGCCAGAATATCAAAGGGGGTGTGGCATATCTAGAGTGGCTTTTGGCCCGTTTCGACAATGATCCTGTGCTTGCACTTGCTGGATACAATGCGGGTGAGGGAAACGTGGACCGTCACGAGGGCGTACCCCCATTTGCGGAAACGCGTGCTTATGTCCCCAAAGTGCTTGCCGCGTGGCAGGTCGCCAAAGGGTTATGCCGGACCCCGCCGGAATTGATCACTGATGCGTGCGTGTTCGACATAAACGGCATCTAAGCAAGCACGACCTTCGCCTGCGAGGAAACGCAGCATCGAAACATCTTCATCGGCGGACCAAGTTGGCCAGATCAACCTTGCGGATTTGCTTTAGTATATAGTGTCGTCTGATGTTGTCTTCAGCCACGTGAATCTTCGCCGGGTCATATAACGTGAGCTTGGGTCGCTGCGCGCAGTTCGTCCTCGGTCACGCCTTCGGCCGTTTCAACGATCTTAAGGCCGCCCTCGACAACATCTAGAACACCCATGTTCGTGATAATCCGGTCAACAACAGCCTTGCCAGTCAGCGGCAGGGTGCATTCTTTCAACACTTTGCTAACGCCATGCTTGTTAGTGTGGTCCATAACAACAACAACGCGACCGACACCTGCGACCAGATCCATCGCGCCGCCCATGCCTTTGACCAGCTTGCCCGGGATCATCCAGTTGGCCAGATCACCGTTTTCCGATACTTCCATTGCGCCTAAAATGGCCATCGCGATTTTACCGCCGCGGATCATGCCAAAGGACTGGGCGCTATCGAAGTACGCCGTTTGCGGAAGTTCCGTGATGGTTTGCTTGCCCGCATTGATCAGATCGGCATCCTCTTCACCCTCGAACGGGAACGGGCCCATGCCCAACATGCCGTTTTCGGATTGAAGAGTGACCTCAATTCCTTCGGGGATATAGTTCGATACAAGTGTCGGGATGCCGATGCCAAGGTTCACATACCAGCCATCTTGTAGCTCGAGGGCTGCGCGCGCGGCCATTTGATTGCGATCCCACATGTTATGCGCTCCTCGTTTCGCCAGTGGCGGATTGTTTTCTTACTGTGCGTTGTTCAATCCGCTTTTCGTGATCACCCTGAATCAAGCGGTGGACATAAATGCCGGGCAGATGAATAAGATCCGGATCAAGAGAACCCGTCGGCACGATTTCCTCGACCTCAACAACACAAACCCTACCGCACATAGCGGCTGGCGGGTTAAAGTTACGGGCCGTTTTGCGGAAGATCAGGTTGCCGGACGCATCCGCCTTCCATGCCTTCACGATCGCAAGATCAGCGAATATACCTTCTTCGAGAATGTAAGTCTGGCCGTTGAAATCTTTATGCTCTTTGCCGTCGGCAATGACGGTGCCAACACCGGTTTTGGTGTAAAACCCAGGGATACCGCAGCCACCGGCGCGCATCCGCTCTGCCAACGTGCCCTGCGGATTGAATTCAATCTCGAGTTCTTCGGCCAAATACTGGCGCATAAACTCATCGTTTTCGCCAACGTATGATGACATCATTTTTTTGATCTGGCGGGTATCAAGCAGTTTGCCCAAACCAAACCCGTCCACGCCGCAGTTATTGGATGCAATCGTCAGGTTCTTCACGCCACTTTCAACAACGGCGTCAATCAGCAGTTCGGGGATACCGCAAAGGCCAAAACCACCAGCGGCAATCAGCATATCGTCGCGCAACAACCCATCAAGGGCGGCGGTTGCGTTGGGGTAAATCTTTTTCATGGCACGTGTTCTCCCGCTACTTTTGCCAAGTTGTGCCGAGGGCCAGCAAGAGAGTCAATTAAATGCTGCAATGCAGCGGCACCAAATTTCGGTGCCGCTGACACTAAGCCTTCTTTGCTGCGGGCTTTTTAGCTGCCGGTTTTTTTGCGGCTGGTTTCTTGGCCGCCGCTTTCTTCTTGGGGGCCGCTTTTTTGCGCGCTGGTTTCTTTTTGCCGGCTTTTTCGGCGCGTTCATCAATCAAATGCACGGCCTGTGCGAGGGTTAGCTCGCTAGGATCAATTGTGTCCGGAATTGTCGCGTTAATCTTTTCCCACTTCACATATGGTCCGTATTTGCCGTCAAAGATATTAACCGGACCGCTTGCCTCTGGGTGTTCGCCAAGCTCACGAATTGGTGCTGCGGCCTTGCCACGCTGTCCACGCGACGCCACTTTCTCTGCCAAAAGCTGCACCGCTCGGTTCATTCCGACGGTCCAAACTTCATCAATGCTGTCAAGGTTAGCGTTTGTGCCACCACGAAACGACGTGCTCTCGGCGTGTTTCAAATATGGACCGTAGCGACCAAGATTAGCCCAAACGGTCACGCCATCCTCTGGGTGCGGGCCGATCTCGCGGGGCAGAGACAGCAGCATTACTGCCTGTTCAAGCGTGACTTCTTCCGGCTCCCAACCTTCGGGAATACCCTGGCGGTTCGGCTTTTTGTTCTCTTCGGTCACTTCGCCGCGCTGGGCATAGGGGCCAAAACGGCCCTTAAAAATGCGAATTTCGTCATCCGCATCATTGCCTAATAACTTGCCTTCGGGTGGAATAGCAGACGCTTCTGCCTCCGGATCGGGTGGACCGAACGCACGTGTATAGCGGCATTCGGGATAGTTCGAGCATCCAATAAATGCGCCGCCTGCACGGGCGGTCCGCATCGAAAGACGACCCGCGCCGCAATTTGGGCAAAGGCGCGGATCGCCACCATCTTCAAGCGGCGGGAACAAATGTGGCTCAAGCACGTCGTTGATTTTCTCAAGCACCTCGGTGATCCGTAAATCAGCCGTTTCGGCAACCGCAGCAGAGAAATCGCGCCAGAACTGATGCAGCACTTTCTTATAGTCGGCGTTGCCTGCACTCACCTCATCAAGCTGGTTTTCAAGATCGGCGGTGAAGTCATAGCCAATATATTTACGGAAATAATTGGTGAGGAATGCCGTGACCAACCGTCCCTTATCTTGTGGGATCAGGCGGTTTTTGTCCTTTTCGACATACCCACGGTCCTGAATCGTCGTCACGATCGACGCATAGGTTGACGGTCGGCCGATGCCCAATT